>Ga0160423_10002017_pt1 | contig 17017 bp, 12 predicted proteins | sample CRUFie14St8metaG_FD_108191 | JGI IMG/M metagenome (GOLD analysis project Ga0160423, IMG submission 108191) | Marine microbial communities from the Costa Rica Dome - CRUD Field 142mm St8 metaG | ecosystem: Environmental > Aquatic > Marine > Oceanic > Photic zone | place: Costa Rica: the Eastern... | reverse complement strand
TCACACCATCCGTGACATAGCTTTAAGGAATTCCATATGAAGGTTGTTGTTGGACAAAACACGATCGTTAAAAAAATTACTGTTGGAACTCCATTGCGAGTGGGATCGGCAGCAAATGGTTCATTAACAGGTTTAGATGATGTTAATAGTACTACAGGTTTAGCTCACGGTACTTTATTACAATATGATAGTGCTACTGGAAAATTTAATCATGTAGCCGCAACGACCATAGCTGGTCCAGATATTCATGCTACATTTGATTCAAACGCTATTGGTACTCTTACATACAACGATAGTACAGGAGCAGTAAGACTTGTAGGTCCAACTGCTGCTCAGATTCGTGCACTTTTTAGTGCGCATCCAAGTGGCAATAATATTCTTGAATATGATTCGACTGCTGGTACATTTTATGTACAAACACAATCCTTAGCATTTGACTCTAATTTTGCCGGCAAAACAACTGATAATTTGGCCGAAGGATCAAATCTTTATTTTACAGATTCTCGTGGTCGAGCTGCGATTGGTGTTACAGATAATGGTGTCGGCTTTGGATCACTCACATATAATAGCGCATCAGGTCAAATAACATATACAGGTACTTCTGTTGCTAACATGCGAAGTGTTATCAACGTTGGATCAAATCTTGCATATGATTCTGCTACTGGTAAAATTACATTTACCGGAAGTTTAGGCGGAGACTTCGATGCAGGTGATGCACAACAATCGATATCAGTAGTCAATGACAATGGTGACTATGGATCGTTATCATACGATAATGGTAGTGGTGTATTTACATTTACAAAAGTTACAGATTCTGATATAAGAGGATCTATATCAGTTGGTGGTGATCTCTCGTATGATCAATCAACTGGTACAATTACATATAATAAAAGAACAGATACAGACATTAGATCTCTCTTTAGTGCTAGCGGAGATCTAACGTATAATAATACGACCGGTAATTTTAGTATTACTACTGGTGCACATTACCAAGATTCAGATGCTCGACAAGTTTTCTCTGTTAATTTTGTTGGTGATACTGCTTTTGATAGTTCGCCTTACGGAGGAGCATCTTACGATCCTAGTACCGGCGTACTTACTATTAATGGTACTACTGATTCGAATATTAGAAATTCATTAACAGTCCAAGACTCTGGTGGTTTAGGATCACTTACATATAATGCTAAGCAAGGTAGAATAGTTTATACCGGTCCAGGTGTTAGTGATGTATCTAGTCTTCTATCAGCAAATACTGATTCTCTTTCAATGGGTAAACTTACTCTTGATTCGAGTAAAGGTCAATTTACACTTAAGTTAGAAGATGATAGTGTACGTGCTCTCTTTAGTGTTGTATCAGACCAAGAAGGTGGAGCAAATCTTACATACGATCAAGCGACTGGTGTCTTTACTCATAGTGGTCCAAGTGACTTAGATCTTCGTGGTAAAGTTAGTGCTAGCGATCAAGGCGGTGATGGTTCATTTACATATCACGAATCTTCAGGTGTGTTTACATATACAGGACCAAGTCCTGCTGAAGTAAGAGCACATTTTGAAGGTGGTCTTGGTATCGATTATATTGAATCAACCGGTACTTTTAGGCTTGATAGTTCCGCAAATATTGTAACTGGTAGTATTGTTACTGGGCAATTAACTGTATCAGATTCAGCAACAATTAATAGAGCTACAATTGGCACTAGACTACTAGTTGATAGTATATCAACAACTGATAGTCTGGGTGTTTTAAGTATCGATGGTGGAGCAGAATTAAACATTAAAAGCACTGGTAGAATTTTATTCGATACAGAATTTTTACACGCCACTGATAATAGATTTATATTTGCCGTAGATAAAACAGATTCTGCTTCTATTAATCGTGGCGGATTTGTAATTGGTAATGGTGCAGCATCAAAATTTATGCTGTATGTCGACAGTAATAAACAATTTTTAATTAATACCGGATTAGAAGTTCAAGGGTCTTTAACTGGACCAACGATTGATTCAATTAATAAACGTATAGACGAGTTACCTGATTCTGCTCAGATGAAAGGTATTCTATCTGCTGGTCCTGGTTTATCTTATGATAATGTAAATGGAATTTACAGAATTATATCATCCGGAGTAACAGCTGGAACATATGGTAACGCAACTAATGTTTCACAAATTACAGTGGATTCTTTAGGAATCGTTACTAGCGCAGTCGACGTTCCTATATCAACAGTTAATAACTTTGTTTTTGATTCTGCAACCGGTAATCTAAAAATAACAACTGCAACAGATAGTTATAATGTTGGACTTACATTAGATCCATATACAACTAATGATCTTGTTGAAGGTTCTAATAATTTATATTATACGAGAGCACGATTTGATAGTGCATTAGATGACAGTACATCTGAAACAAGAATACGACAATATTTCAGAACAGATCTTGCATCTGATTCATCTCGTCAACAAGTACGAAAATATTTTAATGCTGGTCCAAGTTTAACATATGACTCAGCAACTGGTAAATTTACTACAAATCAAGCATTAGATTCAAATAGTGATGTAAGATTTCAAAATATTACACAGTCTGGTCAATTACGTGGTCCTGCAGAGTTTATAATTGATCCTGCTGCAATTGGTGATAATACTGGTACAGTTAAGATTCTTGGTAACCTTCAAGTTGAAGGTACTCAAACAATTATCAACTCAACGACAGTATCCCTCAATGATAAAAATATTGTAATTGCAGATAGTGCTGCTGATTCATCGGTACTTGATGGATCTGGAATTACGTTTGGCGGAACTAATATAACTGATAAGCCGACATTCCAGTATTCTCATGCAAATCAAAGGTTTGTATTTAACCGTAATATTCAAGCAGATAGTTTTTATGGCGATGTAACTGGTAACGTAACTGGTAATGTTGTCGGTGATGTTATTGGTAATGTAACCGGTCAAGTATCTGATATATCAAATCATAATACGGATAGTCTTGCCGAAGGTTCTACAAATCTTTATTTTACAATACCAAGAGTAAGAAGTTCGCTTTCTGTCGTTGATGCGGGTGGAGATGGTAGTTTTGTATATGATTCTGCCGCTGGTCAATTTACATATACAGGACCTAGCCCAGCAGAAACACGACAGCATTTAAATGTTCTCGATGCTGGTGGAGATGGAAGTTTTACGTATGATAGCGCATCTGGTAAATTCACCTATACTGGTCCTTCACCAACAGAAGCAAGAGCACACTTTCAAGTAAATGATACTGGAGGAGATGGATCGTTAACATATGATTCGGCAACTGGTACATTTACTTACACCGGTCCATCTGAAGCAGAATTTTATCAGCATCTAAAAAATAATCACGATAGCTTTGGCGATCTTGTTTTTGATTCATCGTATGGATCAAAAGGTGGTTTTTCTTTACACACAAGACACATACTAAAGCACAGAGAAGTTTATGCAGATTCATTTATTAATAACCAAGAATATTTTTTAATGTATAGCGGAACAACTGGTGGTGAATTAGTGAAAGTTAGAGGTGATACTTTGGCAAGTAAAATCGGCGGTGGCGGCGGTGGTGGAGCCGGCGGCGGACTATTAAGTTTCGTTAATTTGTAATGTGTTTTTTGTATAAATAAGAGTAAACAAGTAGGAAACTATGGCAGCATCATTTGAAACCACCTACGTAAAAAACGTGGGAAGTACAGAGACTGTATTATATACTGCGCCGCCAGGTTTAACTGGACGGCATTTAATTATTAGCATGGTTTCTACAAATATATTTGGTTCGGCAATACCGATCACTGCTAAGTTAGTTAGAGGTTCTGATACGGTTTATATTGCTTACAATAAAAGAGTTTTAGCAAATGATACAGTTGATTTGCTTATAAATAACTCAAAGATAATGATAGAAAACGGTGACGAAATTAAAGTTTCTGCGCCAGTAGATAATGCGTTTAGTGTGATTATGACTGTTGTAGAGGAAGTTGAAACATGAGTTATGGACACGACAATGAAGGCGGTATATACACTGGTACTTCATATAGTGACAAAACTTTTTACGGGTTTAAGCTCGATAGCATCGGCGACTTAACTTGCACGGTTATACGATCAGATGATAGTGATGTTGTTGAGCTTCCATCTAGGGCTTCAGCATCTTACTTTGATTCAACGGTCGATTCGTTAGGAGTTACATTTGCTGACCCTGATGAATATCGTGCACATTTTTGGTCTATGGACGCAATAACATTTAGGTTTAATCAAAATAACGGCCACCTCGAAATGGTTGTATTCTAATGATTCGGAGTAAATAATCTATGGCAACAATTATAGATCTCGGTAAATTACGATTTGAGTATCGTGGGGAGTGGTCAAATTCCACTACTTACGAGGCTAATGATGTTGTCAAATATGGTGGCAACCTTTACGTATACAAATATGGTTTAAAAACTTCAGGTAATATCCCACAGACAGCTTCCCTATATTGGGACTTAATGGTAGAAGGCTTTAAGTTTGAAGGTGCATATGATTCTGACGCAACATATAATGTTGGTGACGGATTCTCATATGGTGGTATTGTTTATATTACAACAGCAAATAGTGTAAGTGGTACACGGCCTCCTCATGCATCTTATTCTACATTTACTGATGGTATTCAATACGAGGGCGAGTATAATGCTGGCACTCAATATCAAAAATCTGATATTGTCAAGTATGGTCCAAAATCATACATAGCCACATCCGATCCAGTTATCGGTACTAAGCCTACAAATGTTACAAAATGGAACGTATTTGCTGACGGTATGTCATTTGACAGTGATTGGTCTGGTAGTATTGCTTATAAACCAGGTCAACAAGTTAAATGGGGAAATAAAATATGGTTAGCTGATAGTGATAATATTGCTGGCGATTCTCCAAATGTTGGAAACTTTACGGTTGTTAATGAAGGTCAAAGTTATAAAGATACATGGGATGGTGCTACAAAATATTATGAACATGATATTGTAACATTTGGAGCAAGAAATTATAGATCAAAGAATGATAATAATCTAAACGCTAGACCTGATCAAGCTACTTACGCTTGGCAAATGATAGGAGATGGTTTATCTTCTAAAGGCGCATATAACAATGCTACAACATATTACATTAATGAAATAGTTACATACGGTAACAATTTATATAGAGCTTTACAAGAAACAACTGGAAATCTTCCAGATACAGGATCTCCTAATTGGGAAGAGTTAACAAGTGGTGTTGATACACGTACTAATTGGACTGGTACTACTACTTACTATAAAGGTGACATTGTTAAGGTAGGAAATAGATCTTACATTAAAAATGGAACAACTCATACTTCTGCACTTACTTTTGATTCAGATGCAGCAAACTGGACAAATTTAACAGATGGTGTTAGATATAGATCTGGTGGATATGATAGCTCCGGCGTATATTTAATTAATGACGTCGTACAATATAGTACAAGTTCATATATCGCATTACAAAATTTTAGTGCTTCAGGTAATTTTGGATCTGAACTATCATCAGGCAAATGGGAATTATTTGCTGCTGGTGGTGGTTCTGTTTTACCTGCAATTTCTACTTCAGATAGAGGTAAATTCTTAGGAACAACAGATGGTATTGCGTATAGTTGGCAATATCCGGGTAAAGCTGAAAAAGTTTACTATGTTGCAAAAGGCGGTAACGCTGATTCTGCTCTAGGTCAAACAATTGATACGGCTTGGGGATCAGTTAAATTTGCGTTAGATAACGTAACAGGTCCAGCTACAATCTATGTTAAAGAAGGTTCTTATCGAGAAAGCTTACCTATGACGGTAGGTGCTGACATAACACTTAGAGGTGATGGTCAAAGAAATACTGAAATTACACCAGCTGCTGGTGATTCAAGTAAAACAATGTTCTTTGTTAATAACGGAACACTTATCGAAGAATTTAAATTTTCTGGATTGACTGGTTTTGCACTAGATTCTGCTGGTGGTAATCCACATGATATTGAATACGCAACAATCGGTGGTGTTTATTTTAGATTAGATCCTAACGCAGTTATTACAAAATCACCATATATTAAAGAATCAACTGCTTTCTCAAGTGGTGGTATAGGTGCTGTTATCGATGGTGGCTTGAATAACAATGCTTATAATAATGGTTCTATGGTTTTCCATACATTTACTCAGGTGCACAACGGTGGTGCAGGTTTCTGGGTACGAAGAAATGGTAAATCAGAAATCGTTTCTTGTTTTACTTATTATTGTGATTTTGGTCTTGTAACATCAAGCGGTGGTAAAATTAGAGCGCTAAACTGTAACAACTCATATGGTACATATGGTGCGGTTGCTGAAGGATTTGATTCTGGTGAAACTGCTATAACAGGTGCAATTAGAGGCCAATCACTTCATTATGATGGTAATACAATTACCGGTGGTACTGAATTCTCTGTAGGATCACAAATTGTTGGTTTAGCAAACGATAATAATATTAATAGAATGACGCGCGCTAATAACGTTTCTTTTCATTCACCTAATCACGGTTTGTTAACAGGTGAGAAAATTTCTATCTCAGGTGTGGCGCCTGCAACATGGGCATCATTATTTACGGCAGATAGTTATTGGGTAACAGTAACTGACTCTTCTAACTTTATTCCATATACAGACTCGGCTAGATCGACAGGTATTGATACGCAATTAGCTGGTGGAAGAAATACAGTCACAGCAACAATTACAGATATTGCTCGACAAGATCCTGCTAGAATAACTGTTACAACAGCTGCTAACGTTGATTCATATGCTCCACACTATATTCAAAGTGTTGGCGGTATGACACAAATAAATAATATTTGGGCTACATTTGATAGTGGAGCTGCTACAGCCGCTACTACTTTGTATGCAAGATTCGCAGAAAATACAAAAATTCAAGTTAAGAATGCTGGTTCACAAACAGAATTAGCTGGTACGGTTGGGGGATCTACGATAGCATTTGGTTCTGCTAATCCAACAATCACACTTTATAGAGGTTCAAGATACCGATTTATCGGTGACTCTGCAAATGCTGTAACAAAATCAGTTGCTGGTGGACGTTTTTATCTTGCGACTTCAACTAGCTGGGATTCAAGTAATTTTACAGATGAATATACAACTGGAATTCTAAATAGTAGAAACAATCTTGATGGTGATTCAACCCTCGATAGTACAGTAGACGGACTACTCTTTGAAGTTGGACCTACAACTCCATCAACATTGTATTATAACTTTGACAGTGCTACATCAGCAGCTCAAATGAGAGGTACAATTAATATTGTGAATCCTCCATTTATTAATGCTCAGTCATATAACGTTTATACTTCCGGTGGTCAAATCAGATTGATGGACTCAGGTGATTACTTTGACTCAGCTCATTGGAATGCTGAAGCACCAACTGCTACTGTAATTAATACTCAACCTACTGAAGATAAAATCTATATTGAGAATACAACATTCCCTGGATTTGTTGGCGGTGAGACAATTACTCAAGGTGCGGTAAGTGCAAATCTTGTAAATAGTAATTTTGTTAGAGGCCAATATGGATATATTGTCGCAGTCGACGGATTAACAGGCGAACCAAAACCTGGTCAGTCTATATCATTTGCTGATGATACAGATAGTGCCGGATACGGAAGAGCATATGTTGTTTCAACTGTTACTGGTTACGATTCGGGTACTGGACAAGCAACATTAACACTATCACAACAAAAATTAGAAACTAATGCTTCAGCTGACGATGCTGCTGTAACAATTAGAACTAATTATTCACAGGTACGATTAACTGGCCACGATTTCTTGAGCGTGGGTACTGGCGGAATAACTACAACAAATTATCCTGGAACTCCAACTCAACCTGCTTCTCAAGGTAACGAAGTTATTGAGACTGCTCCAGGTCGAGTTTACTTTATTTCGACAGACCAAGATGGTAACTTTAGAGTTGGTAACTATTTCCGAATCGATCAGGCTACTGGACGAGCAACGTTGGATGCATCAGCATTTGATCTTTCTGGTTTGACATCATTGAGACTTGGTTCGATTGGTGCACAAATTGGTGAGTCAATTAATGAGTTCTCATCAGATCAAACACTATCTGGAAATTCAAACCTTGCTGTTCCAACAGAGAAAGCAACTAAAGGTTATGTAGATCAGGCACTAAAAGATATAACTTTCTCATACGGAACTGGAGATTATGATTCTGCCAATTCAACTTTTCATGCATTTGATTCTTCAAGAGATTCAGGTGGACCACGTATGAAAGGTTATAAAATAGGTAATATTACATATTCGAACATTGTGTATGACTCATTTACAGATGAGATAAATAGCTATACTGAAGCAACTAGTCTTGGGTATGGTTTTAACGTAACAAGGAACGTAGCAGTTGCTTATAATAGTGATGGATCAATTGAAACCATAACTACGACAGAGGTGTAATAAAAAATGACAATAGATGTAATGGCATATAACGCTCTGGCTAGATCGATTGATGCTAAAAAAGATCAGATCGCAGAACAGAGACGATTAAGAGATTCGGCGGTAGCTGCTCAAATTAGCGTAGATTCTGACATAGGAGTTTATCAAGCTTTAATCGATAGTGCTGATAGTTACATTCCAACTATTCCAGCTCCAGGGATGGGATTTACTTTTGATTGTTGGACTTCGAAGTTTTATGCAAATCCACAGGATCCTAGAGGATGGTGCGGAATAAAACAATTATGTGACTATGGATCAGTTGCAGGAACAATATGTGTTCATAATAATAACGGAAGCTGGTTTCAATGTGGCCAATGCTGTCAATTTACAGTACCAGCTGGTGCAAGCAGAGTACAATTTAGTATTCAAGCTCCTGGCGGCCCAAGTAAAATGCAAAACTGTTGTGGTGTTACTAGTTTCGGTCCATCAGGATCTTTTTTACAAACTATTTTATGTGTTTGTCCTGGTGATCAATTTACAGTTTGTGCAGGTTGTGCTTATTGTTGTAACCCATATTGTTGCGGATATACGATTTATCAATCAGAACCTTCATTTGTATGTGGATGTTCATCTGCTACCGGTACAAATACACAAGTTTGTTTATATGTTCCAGCCTTATGTCCAAACGGATGTTGGGAAATGAAACATAGGGTATGTTGTGAATCTAGAAACCAAAGCTGTTATCCTATGGGTCATGGTTGTTTTACTTTATGGTGGTTTGCACACTGTATGTGTGGATCTGATGGAAATACAATATGTTCCAATGGATATGGTTCATGTTATATAACATGTCAAGATTGTGATTATGGATGCTGTATCGCAAGACTTAGAGACCAACCTGGATATGCATATCAACCGTGCACTAACGCTTCAGTCTTGTCAACGATTCAAGTACCTGGAAGTTGTTTTAAAGTTATAGGTATGTGGGCAGGCGGATGTACGGCCAACAACTGTATTTACGCGGTTCGTCGAGGCGTTCCATATAGTCACATTACAGGATGTTCTGGATGCGGATGTATGTGCGTATGCTTTACTAACTGTTGTCCACCTTGTATATGTAGTTCTAATAATGGTTATCTTTGTGTTGCTGGTTTAGGTGGATTTGCAGGATTACAATGTGGTGGCGGTACTGCTCAATACTCTGATCAGGGTAAACGCGGCGAAGTTAAAATCGCATACTGTTAATAGTTATTATAAATAGGTATAATTAGGAGAATAATTAATGGCAACCTTTGAATTTACATACAAAGTTCCAGACGAGCCTATGCTGAATTCATGGGATGATGGAAATACACAAACTGCAAAATATATTGGAGACGCTACGGCAACTTTAATATTTGACAACTATGAAGGTAATTTAGTAGGGTCTACTTTTACAGGTCATAATTCTTTAGATGACTATCCTTCATTTGAAACTGATAACATTGAATCACCTTCGCCTAGTGTTGATGGTCCATTTGATGGCGGAGACGCAAAAACTGCTATAACAGTTGATGCTAACGACGGAGTAAAAGAGAAGCTAGCACTATTAATTGCAAAAGCTCAATCTGGTACAGCTCTCGAAGATGATGAAGACGTCACAGTAACATATACTGATACTGCTGTTCCTGGAATGTCTGGTAAAACTTATCCAAGACCAGATAATCCTGCTCCGTGGCATACATGGTCAGTCATACTAACAGAAGATGGTAAGTTAGATTTAGAATTAAAAACTCAACAGAAAAATACTGCTAGGGAACTTGAAGCAAGAAGTAGACAATACCATGTAAAATGGTATCATGATAGATATGATTTAGGCGCAAGCGCAGATTCAGATGCTACAGCATATTTAACTACGGTTGGAAATTATATCGCTAGTGTAGATGATTTATGTCCATGGATGTTAACTTCAAATGCAGATATATTAGATATTTCAGATTGTCCAAAAATTCCAGCATCTGTTGCAACAGCAATCGGTTCTATTGATGCTCATGATTATGTTGAATGGTCTATGACAGAAGACGGTATGGCGGAAATAACTGCACCTAGAGTGTTTTATTCAGAAGTGGAGTAATTAAATGCCTGATATTTTATATGCAGCAGCACTAGATAAACAACTTTATCAAGATACACAACTTACTGTAGCTACTGCTCAAAATAGCACGCAGAATACTTTGAGGCAAACAAAAAATACTACACTTCAATGTTGTATTTGCTGTCATTGTTGTTGCTTAGCATGTATTGAAGCGTGTAAACAACCAGGTGATCCGAATAATCTAATACAAGAAGCTATTAGAAAAGAACCAGGAAATATTTCTAATTGGGCAAAAATTCCAAATCGACATGGCGACGCAAACTGGACTACATTTTGTGTACAATGCGTATGGCCAAATGGTGGTACATGGGGACAGTGCGGAGCAAACTGTGGATGGACTGTTCCTTCTAATGTAGATTGTGTTCAGTTTGATATGTGGGGTCCAGGCGGTCCTTCATGGGGACATGAATGCTGCGGTGGATCACTATATGGTTCAACAGGTAGCTTTATTTCTGTTACTATGCCTACTCAGGCCGGTGATGTTTTCTGTCTAATTGCTGGTTGCGCAATATGCTGTAATCCAATGGGCCCAAATAATGCTGGTAACTTTTATATGCCTCCAGGTCAGGCAACTACTGTTTGTAGTTGTACTTCCGGTGTAGAGCTTTGTTTATGTGCTATTGCTGGTCCATCTAATATGAGAACTATGAGGCATTTCAATCAAACCATGCCAGTATGGTGTTACACTATGGGTGGTTGTACCAACTATTCTCAAGCAGGTTGTTGGTGCTCAGGTGGATCTTTCTGTATGAACGGATGTGCTACGTGTAGTAGTGGTCATGTTGGTTGGGGTAATTTTCATTATAAACCAAGTATAGGTTGCATAAGTACATCCCGCGGAACTGATTATTCTGCATTCTGGTTATATCCAATGTATGGAACATATTGCTGGAACACTAACTTTTATGGATGCTATACTCATCCACCTGTTGCACGATGGAGTGACACTGGAGCGATGTCATATAACTGGGAATCATGCAGCTTAAAATGTTTTTCTTGGAGTAGTGGGAACTGTTGCGGCGGACTTTGCTGTGGATCTCCGGGTTCTGGATATTGCCCACCTCCTGGTTCAGGTGGTATGGCCGTTGTGGTTAGAAGCGGTACTTGTCGTTGTGGTAACGCAGGTAAAGGCGGCATGGTTAGGGTAACATACCATACAACGTAATTAAAGGTGTACATCCTTTTATAATTGATATATAATAGTACTATCTGATTTGAATTGAGGAAATTATGGATAAAGCCATCTTTATTAATGGTGGAGCAGGTCGTGTTCTCTGCTCCATACCAGCATTAGAAAAACACGTAGAAGAAAATCCAAACAGTATTATAGTAAGCGAAGCGTGGGGAGAGCTTTTTCTCACGAGTAAAACTTTGCGCGATAAATGTTTTATGCCAAATCAAAAGAATTTGTTTGAACATTATATCAAAAATAGAAAATGTATTACTCCAGAACCTTATAGAATATGGCATTATTATAATCAAAAATGTAATTTAATTCAAGCATTTGATATAGAAATAAATGAATTAGAAGAACCTAGAGATACTTTGCCTCTTAATTTTGAATTGTCTAAACAGGTACAAGTTACTGGATATAATTTCGTAGACGAAGCGAAAAGAAATTTAGGAAAAGATAAAGCTATTGTTTTTCAGCCGTTTGGCCAGGGAGCACAATTAAACGGTAGATTTATCATAGATTCTTCCGGACGTAGTTTTGAATTAGTAGATGTAATAAAAATATTAGAAGAATTAAATAAACACGCTGTTGTTATTTTAATGTCTACTTTACAAATTCCTAGTGAACAAAATTTAGGATTTGTGATGCCTGAAGGTATGGATCTTTTAGGTTGGATGGGCGTAGTTAATGCCGTAGATCACGTTTTAGGCTGTGATTCAGTTGCTCAACATTTTGCTAATGCATTAGGAACATCTGCTACGGTTGCTATAGGTGCAACTTACCCAGGAAACATATCTTATCCTGAAAAAGATGGTTTTAAGATTTTTGATATAGGAGGAGATGACAGAGTTTATTCTCCAATAAGAGTTCAATGGGAACCAGCGGTTGAACTAAATAATGAAGGTTTAATGTTATTAAATGATGATCAAAGAAATGCGATTATTGAAAATGTATTAGAGGAAATAAAATAATGATAGAAAGTGGTTATATTTTAGGTATTACTCGTGGCCACAATGGTGCGGCTGTTTTATTAAAAGACGGTAAAATCGTATGGATGGCTGAAGAAGAAAGATTTAGTCGTATAAAATATGACGGTACGCCTCTTAATTTGATAATGAAAGTTTTAGAATATACAGATAAACTTGATTATATAGTTGTTGCACACACTCAACCACTACGTTTAAAACATGGTGACATGGATTACACTGGAGAAGATGTATATACTGGATTAGCACGTAAATTTGGGCTAATCCAAAAAGGTGGGAATATGTCTAACCATCCTCAAGTTATTGATTTAAGTCATGTGCATCATAAATTACATGCTGCGTGCGCTTTCTATAGAAGTGGATTTGATACTGCTACAGCTGTCATTATTGATGGAGCAGGTACATTTTCAGAACTACAAAGTCCTATGTTTGGTTTTGATATGCAAGGTCAGCCTAAACATTCCATGACATTTGAAACAGAATCTATATTAGAATGTTCATATCCATCTACGTTTCATAATAAATTTAAACATCATGGCGTTACAGATCCTATGTTAACCGGCGTTGTATCTAATTTTTCAGGTGGTGGAAATCTTGAAGGTATCGATGATGATCCAGAGTATATTATGACAGTAAGCGATAGAGCTGGAGTTGTTAAAACATATGAAGCTATTACCGAATATTGTGGTTTTAGTGCTATTGAAGCAGGTAAAACTATGGGATTATCTGCGTATGGAGATCATACTGCTAATGCAGATTTTTCTGGAAATCCTGCATTCTATTATACTCCAGTTAATAAAGAAAGTGTAGTTTTATCAAATAGAAATTTATTTCCTCCAACATATCCTAATAGTGCAATATTTAACAAAAACCTTATAGATGGATATAATTTTGAAGATGTTGAAGATGTTACAACATTAAGAAATAGAAAAAACGCTTCTTGGTATATTCAAGAAGAAACACAACAGGCAGCGGCTTTCTATATTAGAAAAGCTTATGAGATGACAGAAAATAAAAACATTGTTGTGTCTGGAGGCTATGGATTAAATTGTGTTGCTAATTATCATTACTTAGATTCTTTACAGGATTTAGATTTAAATATCTATGTAGAACCTATTAGCTCAGATGCTGGTACGTGTATTGGCGCAGCACTGATGTGGTACCATTTTGTTGAAAAGAATACAGATAAAACTGTTAATAGTAGTTTATATTTAGGACCAGAATACAATTATAACAAAGAAGATATTACTAAATTAGTTGAGAAAGATCCAACTTTAGAAATTACTGACAATGTAAAATATTCAGATGTTGTTGATATTATAGCTGATAAAAATATTGTTGCCATGTATCAAGGTAGATCTGAAGCTGGCCCAAGAGCTCTCGGTAATAGAAGTATATTATATGATCCAACAGATCCTGACGGCAAAGATCATGTAAATGTAGTTAAGAATCGTGAGTACTTTAGACCATTTGCTGGAACTATCTTACAAGAGGATGTACATGATTGGTTTGATTTACGTGGATTAGAAACTTCTCCATATATGATGTATGCAGTAAATTGTAAAAAAGGAATTGAGAAAAAAATTCCTTCAATTATTCACGAAGATGGTAGCTGTAGAATTCAAACCGTAACAAAAGAAGAAAATGAACATTATTATAATTTAATTAAAGCTTTTAAAGATAAAACCGATATTCCAATTATTTTTAATACTTCTTTTAATCTTGGCGGTGAACCGTTGGTAGAAACAATTGAAGACGCAATTAGAACAATTACGTCTTCTAAAATTGAATACCTATATTTACCAGAATTTGAATTGCTAATTAAAGCTGAAAATTCAAATATTTCTTGATGTAATGAATTCAATTACATCTGTAAATTCGTAAGGTCCTATTCTCTCCAGTAATTTGTTATTATTGGAGAGAGTAAATTCTTGATATTGAGATCTTAATTTTTCTGGCATTTTTTGATGATCAATAGGCTTATTAAAAGCTTTTGCAATGTCATCAAAGCTATAAGCCTTTCCGCTTCCTAAATTAAAAATACCTGACTCGTCTACATCGAACATTTTTTCGTGTACTTTAACTACATCTTGAACCCAAATAAAATCTCTTTTATATGCTTCACTGTTTTCAAAAAGTTTAATCCTATCTAATTTTTGAAACTTAGAAACAGGACTTGCTTGATCTTCTTTATGATCTTCTCTTGCTCCATAGACATTAAAATATCTAAATCCTTGTACTTTAATGTCTAAATGAGGAATGCTTTTTAATACCAATCTATCAAAAAGATATTTTGACCATGCATACGGGCTTTTAGGAAAACATGGGTGATTTTCATCAATGGCCGCTGCAGCAATATCATAAACAGAAGCTGACGATGCATATTGTAATGGAACTTTAGCTTCATTGCAAGCTACTAATAGCTTATAACTAAATTCATAATTTCGTTCCATAATTTTTTCTACATCGTCTTCTAAAGTATTACTAATTGCTCCTAAATGAATTACAATATCATATCCTTGAACATTAGGAAATCCACCTATTTCATCAGTTATTTCAAATCCATCTATCACATGTTGCCTATCATTGTGTAGATAATTTCTCATATTCTGGCCAATAAATCCTTTATAGCCTGTTATTAAAATATTCATATTAAGTCCTTTATAACTTCTATCCAATTATCCCCGTTTATTGCATAAGTACCGTTATGCGATACGGCTATTCCTGCTAATTTATTTGCCGCTCTTGTTGATGCTGATATAGACATCTTAGCCTCAACACCTAAGGCCAATCCTGCCATAAATGTATCTCCTGCGCCAGTGACATCATAAACTTCTTCAACAACTGACTCATAATGTTCTATAGTATCTCCAACTAATAGTACTCCATCTTCTCCTAATGTAACAACTAAATGTTCTAATTCTAGATGGTCTCTTGTTAATTGTGCTTTAGCCATTAACTCTTTAGGATTTTTACATACTCCGACATAATCTTCAAATTCTTTTTTATTTGGCTTTAGTAAATATGCACCTTTATAATTATCTAAAGAAAGCTTTGGATCTACTAATACTTTGCCTTTACATTCTTTTATAAATTTTTGTGGATCTTTAATAGATCCTTTATTATAATCAGATAATACTACTACACCGTTTTCTGTCATATTCCAATGATTAAAAATATCATCTTGTAATTCGGTAGATTTTATATGCTCTTCGTCATCTATTCTAGACATATATCTATTATTAGACATGATCCTTGTTTTCAAGGGGATCTTATTTGTTAAATAAAATTTATGATTATCATTCTCTTCAAACATATAAGAGTTATTATTATCATAATAACACGCTAATTGAGCCTGAGAATATACTCTTACAATATTATTATAAACATTACCGCATCCGCCCCATCGTCTTTCGCGTGAGGTTAAGTCTACAATTGGAACTGGTGCTTCTGGAGAAATGCGAGTTGTAGTACCATAGATGTACTCATCTATAATCATATCACCTGTTACATATATCATATAAATATCTATTTCATAATAAGGGTTACATTATGGCGTTACGAGACTTAGTTAAAGACGTACACGACAGAGCGGAAAGAAGTCCTTTTGCTAAATTATTGATGTCAGGTGAAATACCTGAATTACAGTATGCAAACTATTTATATCAGCAAAAAATCATGTACAGAGGATTAGAAAATCATGCTGATGATTTAGGAATACTCAAAGATATTCCACATATAAAAAGACATCAAAAAATATCTGATGATCTAAGTAGTATAAAGTGTACTAAAGATTTTGTAATATATGATGTTACTCGAGATTATGTTGACTATGTAAAAACTATAGATGAACAACAATGTTGGGCACATATCTATGTTAGACACTTCGGTGATATGTATGGCGGGAATATGATTTCAAAAAGAATCCCTTATGGCTTACATAGCATGTATCAATTTGACGGTAAAAAAGAATTAATCGAATATGTAAGAGGTAAGTTAAATGAAGATATGGCCGATGAAGCCAAGAAAGTATTTAGATATGCCACTACATTATTTAGAGAGTTAGAACAAGAATATGATCTTTGAAAAACTTATAGACACTAGCGAAAGAATGCGAGAGCTTTTAGAATCTCTTGCTACTACTAAACATACTCATGATTTTCCCTGGCCTGCAACTACATATTATTCTCCTGACATTTGGCGTAGAGCAGACTTAGATATTATTGATGCACGAGAAGATCGAAAACTATGGATGATGCATTTATGCGTTTATCCACATGTTAATGAT
>Ga0160423_10002016_pt1 | contig 17017 bp, 8 predicted proteins | sample CRUFie14St8metaG_FD_108191 | JGI IMG/M metagenome (GOLD analysis project Ga0160423, IMG submission 108191) | Marine microbial communities from the Costa Rica Dome - CRUD Field 142mm St8 metaG | ecosystem: Environmental > Aquatic > Marine > Oceanic > Photic zone | place: Costa Rica: the Eastern... | reverse complement strand
TGCAGTCTCGCTTCTATCGAGACGGAATCAAGGCTGGAATGGGATCCTGTGTTTTCCCGGCGAGTAGTCAGGAAGGTGGTGGATCTGAAAGGGGGAAGGCATGGACTGAGGAATTTCAAGGGTCCTCACTGAGGGTTTAAGCACACTCAAGAGCCTTTAATGGGAGGTGACCCTCGGCTTGTAACGGCTACAACCGCGGCAAGTAAGGCTAGTCCAGTGACGAGTGCGATCCACGCTGGCAGCCCAAGGGCAACCGGGACGTAGCCGAGCACTACTGTAGCGCCGGCCGCGATAAGTGCGTAGGGAAGTTGCGTGATTGTGTGCTCATGAGTCGAGACACCACTTGCGAGAGCACTTACGATAGTCGTATCACTGTAGGGGCTGCAGTGGTCTCCAAAGACTGCTCCGCCGAAGACCGCTCCAATAACGGCTGGGACAATGACTTCAAGTGTTTCAGGTGGAGCTCCTTGAGCAGTCACCATTGCGCCGCAAAGTGGCAGGACGAGAGGGAGAAGGAGGCCCATTGTGCCCCACGATGTGCCCGAGATAAAGGAAATGAAGCAACCGAGAACGAAGACCCCTGAGGCCAATGCTTCAAGAGGGAGCCATGAGCCCAAGAGGCTTGCGAGAACGCCGGCAGTACCAAGAACTTTGAAAAGACTGCCGAGAAACCAAGCCAGCAGAAGAATGCCAAGCGCGGGGATGAGCTGTCTTGCACCTGACCAAGCGGCACGAGGAGTCTCTGCACGCCTTGTCGCAGGATAAGTCAAGCAGGCGGCTATGAGGGCGAGAAAACTCGATATGACAAAGGCCCTCGGCACCGTGGGGGCATTGAGCGATTCTTGAATTCTCAGTGAGAGGGAGACTTCGTTCTCGGGAGTGTAAGAGAAGAAAATAATCAGAGGGAGGCTGAGTAGGAGAACGAGGACCGGAACTAATGCGCGTATGGGAGAAGTTCGACCGGGCGGCATCCGATTCGTATCTACAGGCGGAGTATCGAGGGTTTCGAATCGGCGACGCATGGGGCCAATCAACCAGCGGTAGCGAACGGAGAGAATGGCGAGTCCCAAGCCGAAGAGGCAGTAATAGTTATACGGTAACGAGGAGAGAAACTGAAGATAGGGCGGCGTGTTGAGGGGACTATGAGTGGCGATGTAACCAAGCTGAGTCACTATCCAAGTTGAGAGAAAGGCGAGGCATGCGACCGCAGAGCTGGTTGTATCAACAAGGTAGGCCAGATAAGCCCGAGGCACTTGTAACCGGTCCGCGACAGGACGGGCTACCCGTCCAAGCATGAGGGCATTGGCCAAGCCGTCAAAGAAACAGAGCAGACCAATTCCAAGGACACTGTTGAGAAAACGTCTCCGGGTTTTTTCCGTGATTTCTCCCCCCGCGTGCAGAAGAGCAAAGAGGCCTCCCGAGGCTTCGATGACTGCGGAAAGAGACCCAAGGAGCAAAGTAAATAGCAGAGCATAGAAATGCCAAGGGCTGGTCAGGGTGGCGAGAAAGCCGCCCGTGGGACTAATCCACTCAAAAAATGAATTCCGGTCTGTCAGCACAATGAGAAGCAAGGCGCTAAGGCAGGCGGAGCCAAGAGCTAGCGGCGCCTTTTTGGTAACGAATACGAGACCAAGGGCAACCGCAGCTGGCCATAGAGCAAGAAGCTTGTCGGGAAGGGCCAGGACCAGGGGTGTAAGAAGCAAAGAAGCACACGCCCAGAGGGCACGTTTCTTGCTATTGTTGTTAGTGGCTTCCATCTGAGAACCAGCAGGCTTGTGAGAACATATCTCGCAGGGATCTAGGGATATCAATTCCGACCGAAATTTGTTTCCTGAATAAAAAAAGTGCCGCTTTAATAATTTTAAAACTAAGGAGCACACAGTGGCAGTTTTATTAGAAAAACAGCTCGAATCCCTAAGTTATTCACAGAACCTTATTTTCGATTAAAATATCCAGAGTATTCCCTAAATTACCGTTTAAAACACGTTTGTCTTGGTTTGGACAAGAGCATTTTCCGCTGGCCACAACAGGAGATTTAGCAAACATTTCGAAGAGATGCAGAAAGGCTATTCGTCCCAAAATCACTTGCCGTTGGATGGTGGTGTCGGGACGGGATCCTGCGGGAGGCGAGGGTTCCTGCGGGCTTCCCTTTTGACTGCGGGTGGTATGTTCGCCTCTGCGGGTGTTACGCAAGGGGTTTCAGTTTTTAGTGGGCAATCGGATTTGAACGTGAATGAGCTCCCTGCCGAATGGGTTCGGAGGCAAGGTCCTCTTTTGCACGCATATGGGCGCTACCTTTCAGCCCTCAGGCTGAGGCACATCAGTGTGCAGCAAATCATCACGTCGCACGCACGCAAGAAGGGCAGTGTCTGGAACGCATTGCCGGGACGCGAAAGCTGGCGGCAAATGAGTCAGACACTGAGGGTCGCTGATGAGATCGCGGTGAGATTGTCGACCTCCGTCAAAGGGGTCACCTCAGCTTTCCGGAGCCCGTCCTATAATGCGCGTTGTCCGGGGGCGAAGCCAAACTCACTCCACAAGGATAATATAGCTCTCGATCTGCAGTTCCATGCCTCGACTTATGCGGTCGCCAGGGCCGCCCGAAACATTCGGGAAGAAGGAAAGTTCCGTGGTGGCGTGGGCCAGTATACCGGGTTTACGCACGTTGACACAAGGGGCTACAACGTCGATTGGTGAGGGTTGGATGATCGGTTTGGCAGTCTTGTTAATTGTCTCGCAAAACTGAAAGGTTCGGCTCAGAGGGTTCCTTGACTTCGCCGGCCGCCAAGTGGTTAATCGGCACTAAATCTGTTTCAGTTTTTTCCATCATGAACTATCGGAACCTTCTCTTGGTCCTCTGCCTCGTCTCCGGGCTTGTCCCCGTAGCCCGTGCGGAGGTTGTGATTTCCCAGTATTACGAAGGGACAAGTTTTAATAAGTGGTTAGAGCTTTCCAATACAAGTGATACCGCGATTTCCCTCGATGGGTTTGTTCTTACGAGGTGGGCCAATGCAGCGACAGAGGCGTGGAAGCAGGACGGGGCAAGTCCGGGAGGGAGCGACAGTCTCGATGGGTTGTCTATTCCTCCTAACGGCTCTCTTCTTCTCGGGAACACTCGAGCCGTCGTGCCAGCCTATGCCGTTGCAGACGTGTCGACAAATGGCACTCCTAACTTTAATGGCGATGACAGCGTGGTGCTTTATGATACGGCGCTCGGCGCCTTGGGAGATACGGCGGCGATCGTTGATGCGCTCTCGTTCACAGATGCGGGAAATGAGGGGGCAAACAGGAGTTTTTATCGGATTAGTGAAGGTGTAGGGTTCGACCTTCTTGCCGGTTCGACCGTGCTTGATTATCCGCAGGTGTGGGGCGTCGCTAGCAATCAAGAAGTCGATGAAGCCGAGGCTGGGGATCCGTTTTATCTGCAGAGCTTCAGTGACTCGGCTTCGGAATCGCTCAGTCTCTCCTTGAGCTCATCGACCATCGGGGAAGATAGTGGAGCTGCACAGGTCGATGTGACGGTGACCAGAACGGGATCTCTCCTCGAGGATCTGACGGTGACACTTTCATCCGGTGATGACACCGAAGCAATGATTGCCACGGAGACCGGGGTGATCCTTGCGGGGCAAGCGTCAGTGACCCTGCTTGGGGCTATTGATGCTGTTAATGATACGATTGAGGATGGTGATCAGGAGGTGGTCATCACCGCGACTGCGACGGGGCTTTCTTCAGGGACTGTCTCACTCACTGTGACAGATGATAATGATACTTCTCCGATCGCTATTACGGAGATTCTTGCGGACATACCTTCCGGTGCTCCGGGCGATGCAAACGGAGATGGAGATACCGATAGTGCGGATGATGAGTTTGTCGAGATCGTCAACAAGAGCGGTGCACCTCTCGATATGAGCGGCTGGTCTTTGCGGGATCGTAGTGAGGAACGGCATCTTTTTCCAACGGGTACGGTCGTGCCTTCTGGTTGCGCCATCGTCGTTTTTGGCGGAGGGTCCGTTGATAACCTCGGAGGGTCTGCCATCTTTCAGACGGTGAGTAGCATCAGACTTGGCCTGAATAACGCAGGGGATACTGTGAGTGTCTATGATGCTCAGGGTGAGCTCGTCGCCTCAGTGAACTACGGGAGTGAGGGAGGAAATGATCAATCTCTCGTTCGAGACCCGGAGATATCAGACGGTTTCACCCTGCATGGCGGTATTGGAGACGGTCGACTTTTCTCTCCGGGAACCCGTAGTGACGGGAGCGACTTCTGTCCGCCTCTGGGAGAGCTTTCCTTTAGTTTGAGCGCCGGAGCCATGAATGAGAATGGAGGGAGCATCAGCGCTCTTCTTAGAAGGACAGGGGATCTCAGTGTGCCCCTTGACGTCGTGATCGTGGTTACCGATGAGACAGAGGCGCTTTCTGATCTGGGTGCGCGGGGAACCTTTCTGGTCGACGAGAGCTCCCTCACGATCATTCTCAACGCGGTGGATGATATAGCGGAGGACGGGACTCAGATAGTTGAGCTGCGGGCTGTGGCTCCCGGATACACGACCGCCAGTGCGACGTTTGAGGTGGAGGACGATGGCGATGGTCCGTTCGGCGATCTTGTGATCAACGAGTTCCTTTCGGATCCACCAAATCCAGAAGGGGACGCTAATCGTGATGGCACACTGGATACCTCGCAGGACGAATTCATCGAGTTACTGAACGTATCTGAGGACGCCTTTGATCTTAGTGACTATGAGATCCACGATGGCGTGGGAATGCGGCATGTCTTTCCTGTTGGTACGCTGCTGGCCGCTGGGAGAGCGATTGTCGTTTTTGGAGGTGGATCGCCGGTCGGCGGATTCGGGGGCTCTCTGGTGCAGACTGCAAGTAGTGGGCTCCTCGGCCTTAACAATAGCGGAGACACCATTTTGCTGAAGACCCCCGGAGGCGGAAGTACTCTTCTTGAGTTTGAATACGATGGGTCGGTTCTCGATGAGTCCGTGTCCCGGTCTCCGGATGGCAGTGGGGCATTTGTGGCGCACTCACAGGCGTCCGGTGCGGACGGGGTTCTCTTTTCACCTGGCGTTACTGTTGATGGAAATACTTTCGATGGCGCCGTCGCGATTCAGTTTATCAGAATAACCGACTTTGATGTGGACCGGGAAAATCTTGAAGTCCTCGTTGAGGTAGAGGGACTCACTCCGGGAGATCTCTACTGTTTCGATGTCAGTCTCGATCTTGGTAGGTCGTCCACATGGTTCCCATTTGAGCTCCTTACTACCGACTCCGGTATTGAGGTCTCTCCAGGGCGGCATCGCTTTGTCATTCCTGATCTATTTATCGCGGATGAGACCGCGCAATACTATCGGATCAGGAAACCCTGAGAGTCTTGCCCCAGAATCAGCCCTTATGAGGGCCGGGTCCTGCCAGAATGTGTATACGACCGTGTTTCCGGCTGCTCTTTGACCTCGCTTCATTAGTTTAGAAATATTAAGTAACCAAGTATGTCGGCAAGTTACACGGAAGAGGATATCAAGACTCTCAACTGGCGCGAGCACATCCGTTTACGGCCGGGGATGTATATCGGCAAGCTTGGGGACGGAGCGGTCCAGGATGATGGAATCTATCTTCTTCTAAAGGAGGTGATCGACAACGCGGTCGATGAGTTTGTGATGGGGCACGGGCGGGAAATCAAGATCGAGATCGACGACGAAGGGCGGGTAGAAGTGAGGGATTATGGCAGAGGAATCCCACTCGGTAAGCTGATGGATTGCGCGGCCAAGATCAATACTGGTGCCAAGTATGACAGCGAGGCGTTCAAAAAGGCGGTAGGTTTAAACGGGGTTGGGATCAAGGCCGTGAATGCTCTCAGTGAATTCTTTGAAATTCAGGCCTGGCGCGAGGGAAAGACGAAGGCCATTGAGTTTAGTCGGGGTGAAGTTACCGAGGAAATGAAGCGGCCCCGTGCGGCTTCCAAGACCAAGTCTGGTACCCGGCTGGCGTTCGAGATTGATCGTGAGATCTTTCCCTCCCGGACAAAATTTAAAGAGGCAATCGTTGAGCGGATGTGTCGCTACTATGCCTACCTGAATCCAGGATTAAGCTTGGTCTTTAATAAGCAGAAGTTCCGCTCCAAAAACGGCCTCCTGGATCTTCTGAAAGAGGAGATGGATGAAGCGCCGCTCTATGAGCCCATCGGTCTCTCTGGTCGCGATATTGATGTTGCCTTCGTTCATACCCCGTCGAGTAGCGAGGAATACTACTCCTTCGTCAACGGGCAGCATACCACTCAGGGTGGCACGCATCTCGGTGCCTTTCGGGAAGCGATCGTAAAGGTTTTACGGGAGTTTTATAAGAAACAATACGACCCGGCTGATATCCGAGCAGGTCTAGAAGCGGCAGTGTCGCTTCGGGTTGAAGAGCCGGTTTTCGAGAGTCAGACAAAAACGAAGCTGGGCAGCAGTGCGATGAAACCGGAAGGAGAAACCATCCGGACCTATGTTGGTAATTTCCTGCGGGAGCAATTGGATAACTACCTGCACAAACATCCCGAGACTGCGGATGCGATTCAGAAAAGGATTATCGCGTCTGAGAGAGAGCGCAAGGAGCTGAAGGGAGTGAAAAAGCTGGCTCGGGATCGAGCCAAGCAGACAAAGCTCCACAACAAGAAGCTGAGGGATTGTCGCGTCCATTGGAACACCAAGCACAAGTTGAGGAAAGCCAGTACGATTTTCATTACTGAGGGTGATAGCGCCAGCGGATCCATCACCTCGTGTCGCGATGCAGAAAGTCAGGCGGTCTTTTCTCTGCGAGGAAAGCCCTTGAACTCTTTCGGCCTGAGTCGAAAGGTTGTTTACGAAAACGAGGAATTTGCGCTCCTACAGGCTGCTCTCGGAATTGAAGAAAATATTGATGGTCTTCGCTATAACCGGGTGGTTTTGGCTACTGACGCGGACGTTGATGGCATGCATATCAGGCTGTTGCTACTGACGTTTTTTCTCCAGTTTTTCCCTGAGCTAATCAGGGAGGGGCACCTGTTCATTCTCCAGACTCCTCTCTTTCGGGTGAGAACCAAAAAGAGAACAGACTATTGCTTTGACGATGAGGAGAAGGAGGCCGCCCTGAAAGCTTTGGGAAAAGGGTCGGAAATTACCCGATTTAAAGGTCTCGGGGAAATCTCTTCTCACGAGTTTAAACATATGATCGGCCCGGATATCCGCCTGGACCCTGTGTTAATGGAGGAGGGGAAGGGGCTCAGCGAGATGCTTACCTTTTACATGGGAAAAAACACCCCTGACCGGCAGGAATACATTATCAATAACCTGCGGGAAGGGGTTGATCGCGAGAGCGACATGACCGCTGCGTGAGAGTGGAGAGGCTTGCAGGTTAAACGAATGCAAATAAAGTTACGCAGCGAACGTAATGAGAGCGAAGAGTGCAGGAGTCGGTATTTGGCGCCGGGGACAGCCGGGTGCGTTCCGCCAAATTAAAGGCGTCACACCGCATCAAACCTTGCCAAGCATAGTAAGGACATCTTAAATTCGCGTCTTCAGAGGTAAGGGATGAGCTTGAAGGGAAAGGAGCACGGAAGCCTCGGAAACATGTATTCCGATTACTTCCTTGATTACGCTAGTTACGTCATCATGGAGCGGGCTGTTCCGCACCTAGGTGACGGCCTCAAGCCGGTGCAGCGACGGATCCTTCACGCCATGCGTCAAATGGAGGACGGGCGTTACAACAAGGTCGCTAACATTGTTGGTGATACAATGAAATATCACCCGCACGGCAACACGGCGATTGAGGACGCGTTGGTAGGGATGGGACAGAAGGACCTTCTCATCGATACTCAGGGAAACTGGGGAAATGTGCTGACTGGAGATCCTTCTGCCGCTGGGCGCTATATAGAGGCGCGGCTTACTCCATTTGCCTTGGAGGTTGCTTTTAATCCAAAGACAACGGAATGGGCACAGAGTTACGATGGCCGTAACAGGGAGCCGGTCACCCTTCCAATGAAGTTTCCCCTCTTATTGGCGCACGGAGGTGAGGGTATCGCGGTTGGCCTTGCCTGTAAGATTCTGCCCCACAATTTTAACGAGCTGATCGAGCAGTGTATCCGAGCCCTGCGGAAGCAGAAGGTGGAAATAGTTCCTGATTTTCCGACAGGCGGGCTGATGGATGCTAGTGAGTACAATGATGGCCTCCGCGGGGGGCGGGTACGGGTTCGGGCAAAAATCGAGGTAGTGAAACGGAACCTCCTTAAAATCATTGAAATCCCTTGGGGGACGACCACCACCTCTCTGCAGGCCTCGATTGTGGCCGCGCAAGAAAAGGGAAAAATCAAGATATCCCGAATTGAGGATAATACCGCTGATGAGGCGGATATTCTCATTCACCTTTCAGCCGGTAGCGACCCAGAGTCGGTTCGCGATGGGCTCTTTGCGTTTACCGATTGTGAGACCAGTATTTCACCGAATTCCTGCGTCATCGCTGACGGCAAACCGCAATTCCTTGGCGTCAGTGAAATTCTGAAACGATCCGCATTCCAGACGAAGGATCTCCTGAAGCAGGAGCTTCAGATCAAATTGGAAGAATTGGAGGACAAATGGCATTTCAGTTCTCTGGAGAAGATCTTCATTGAGAAGAGGATTTACCGTGACATCGAGGAATGTGAGACATGGGAGGCCGTGATCGATGCTATTGAGCGAGGGCTCAAACCCTATGCGAAGATCTTTCGGCGTGCGGTTACCAAGGATGATATTGTTCGTCTGACCGAGATACGGATCAAAAGGATTTCCAGGTATGACAGTTTCCGGGCTGACGAGGAAATCAAGGGATTGGAAAATGCCATCGAGGAGACTGAGAAGAACCTTCGAGGACTTACTCGTTATGCTATTCGCTACTACGAGAATCTTAGAAAGAAATATGGGAGCGGGAAGGAGCCGCGGACGGATGAGGGTGAATTTGAGCGAGTCGACCGCAGCCAGGTAGTAGCAGCCACCGAGACTCTCTATGTCGACGAGAAGAATGGATTTGCCGGGATCTCACTGAAAAAGGAGCGCTCAGTTGAGAAGTGCTCTCGACTCGATGATCTCATTGCGATTTCCCAAGATGCCAAAATGAGAGTTCTCAAGGTCGCCGATAAGGCCTTTGTTGGAAAACGCCCTGTTCATGTCGCCATTTTTCGGAAGGCCGAGGAGAAAATTTATTCGATGATTTACCGGGAAGGGCGTGATGGGCCGGTGATGGCGAAGCGCTTCCGCGTTGGAGGCGTTACTAGGGACAAGATTTATGAGTTAGGGAAGGGGACCGCTGGGACTCGTGTTCTTTACTTTGCAGCCCATGATGATCTGGGCGAAAGTGATGCCAATACCGTTATCGTGCATCTTAAGCCTGCCCTTAGACTTAGGAATGTCTCCAGAGAATTTCAATTCGGGGAAATTGGGGTAAAGGGCCGTGGAGCCAAGGGAAACATTCTTACCAAGCATGCTGTAGACCGGGTTGTGAGGGCATAATTGCCGATGGGGGGTTGACACGGGGTCGATGCCACGTATGGTGTTCTCATGAACACATTGACATGGCACCTGCGTAATCAGTTTCTCAAGATCCGCCTGAAACGTCTACAGCGTCAATTTGATCTTCTGGATCGGCGCCGGGCCTGGGGTAGGCGCCGTTATTCGCCTTATGGGGCTAAGCTGGTCTTCAAGGGGTAGACCTGTGGCTTTTTATGGCCAATATAGGTAGTTTCACACCGATTTTTGTGCTGACGGAAGGGGCAACCTCCGGTAGAAACCTCCCCATCACACCCGCCCCCCAATCTACCCCTCGGCCCCACCGCAGCCTCGTGGGCTCTTTCTCTTCCTTAGTGCCGATGTTTTCGGTTCTGCTACTTGGGGCTTTGGCCTGTCGTGCAGACGACTCAGACATCGTCCAGCGTGAGCTTGAGAGGCGGGCCAAGGAAACCCAGCAAGCTCAGCAGGCGCTCTTGGCTGGAGACAAGGCATACAGGCTTGCGGACTACGCAACCGCGGTGACCGAATTTGCAGCGGCATTTGACTTGTTTCCTGGAGGCGAAGCGACTTCCGGTCTCAAGTCGGCTGCTCGAGAACGGTTTGCACAGGCGTCTGTAGAGCGTGCCCGGGAGCTTGCCAAGGTTGGAGACTACCCTGAGGCCGCAGCGTTGCTCGATGCTGTGCTGGCGCCCGGAGTGGCTCCAAAACACGCAGGCGCGATGGAGATGATGGCCCGTCTGGGAGATCCAATTCGAAACAATCCTGCCCTGACGCCAGAGCACGCAAAGAAAGTCGAAGAGGTTCGGCGTTACCTTTCCGAGGCTGAGGGGTTTGTGGAGCTTGGACAGTTTGATCGAGCACTGGTTGTTTATGGGCAGGTCCTGACGATTGATCCTCACAATTCTGCAGCAAGGCGAGGCATGGAAAGGGTACATGCGCAGAAAGTAGACTATTCGGAGACTGCTCGTGATGCGGCTCGGGCCAAATTGTTCAGCGATGTGGGTGAGGCTTGGGTATCCCCCATACCGAAGAGAGTAAGCGGACTGGCAGATGCGGACTTCGGGGCTTTGAGGGACGGAGCTCGCTTCGGTGCGTCGGCATCGGAAAAGCTCGCTTCGATGATCATCCCTGTGGTGGATATGGATCAGGTTCGGTTGGGAGAGGCCATCGATTTCCTGAGGCAGCAAGCAGCCGTCCTTGATGTCAATGAGTTGGATGCTTCTCGAAAGGGTATTGCGTTTGTGATTCAGCTCGGCAACGCAGATGAGGTAAGGGCCAGATCAATCGAGACGACAACCTTCAGCCTAAAGTTGCGAAATGTCCCAATGCGCAAGGTGCTGGATTTGATTCTGGAAGCGACTCAAACCCAGGCCCGCATTGATGAATATGCGGTAGTGATTCGCCCTGCGGGGGTTATCAGTGATGAGTTAGTTTTCAGGCAATTCAAGATGCCTCCAGACTTTCTCAGCAGAGAAGATCTGGGCGGGGAGGCAGGGGGTGCTGATGGCGATCCGTTTGCGGTGAACGATGCTCCCGCGAGGGGTCTTGTGAAGCGGTTGAGTGCCCAAGATTACCTGAAGCAGAAAGGGGTCAATTTCCCCCCCGGCGCTAGTGCCCTCTATCGTACACAATCTTCGATTCTCTCGGTCAAGAATACCGAGACTAATATGGCGTTGGTTGAGGTGATCGTGGACTCTATTGTGGACGCGGAACCTGTGATGATCATCGTGGAGGCCCGGATCATCCGCTCCACCGAACAGCGACTGGAAGAACTCGGATTCGACTGGTTGCTTGATGGCGCTCAGGAGGTCACTAACGAGCTCTTTCTTGGTGGAGGGACGGTCGGTAATGGGACTCCTGCTGGACCAGCTCCATTTCGGCCGATTACCGCGGGCAATCGGAGCGGCAATCTTGCCACCGACACGAATAGTATTGATGGCGCCATTGCCCGGACATCAGTCGAGAACTCCCAGTTGAGGGCCCCGGGAGCGATCTTTGCAACCGGTATTGCCAATAACAATACCGTTGGAATGCTGATGCGTGGTGTCGGTCAGCATAAGGGACTCGATTTAATGACTAAGAAGACGGTCATAACGCGCTCAGGTCAAAGCGCGACAATCGAGTCGGTTCGCGAGTTTATCTACCCGACGGAATACGAGCCGCCAGAACTCCCCAATCAGGTCGGTGGCAATATTGGACTGGATGCAGATGGTGGTTTCGTGCAGCAGGCAGCTGGCGTCACTCCTGTGACACCAGCGCATCCGACGGCGTTCGAGACCACTAATCTCGGCTGCTTGCTCGAGGTTCTGCCTCAACTGGGTGACGATGGTGTGATTGAGGTCTCCATCAAACCTGAGATACGGGACTTTGACGGCTTCATTAACTATGGAACACCTATTTTGGGCGGAAGCAGTAGCTCGGTCTTCGATCCCACCGGGGGTGCACTTAGCGGGGGCTCCTTCGGGGTGGTCACCGAAAATGCCATCCTTATGCCCGTATTCAGCACGATCCGGGGAAATTCAACACTATCCATCTATCAGGGCGAAACGGTAGTGCTTGGCGGCTTGCTCAGAAGTTCCCAGATCAGCGTTGAAGATGAGACGCCGATTCTGAGCCGGATCCCCCTAATCGGTCGCTATTTCAAGTCACAGGCGCAAACTTCAATCAAAGACGCTTACATTATCTTGGTGAGCGTCCGTCTTGAGGACCCGTCCGGGCAACCCGTCAGCCGCTAGGCAATCAACGAGCTCGGCTCAGAGTAATGGCAAAGGACTCCGAACCCCGTAGTTACTCCGTCGAGGAAATGATGGAGAAGCTCAAGAAGGGGAAGCAAACGCAGTCGGCTACTCGGGATAAGGAATTGGTCACCCGCGCTGACGGTTCCCAAGTGACCAGAGTGCGGAAAAGGAAACGGCGCACGCAACAAAGCAAGCGAAAGGCCAAGCCAGTCCACGGGAAAAAATATGGGCTCTACGTTGTGATAGCCCTGATCTTACTGGTCGTGGTTGGTGGAATCTCCATCGTGACGATGCTAGCGCGTTTCAATAGCAGGGGTTTTCGGGAAGATATTGCGGCAAGCGTAAGTTCTGCTTCTGGTGCGGCTGTAAGAATCAATGACCTCTCGGTCAATCCCATCAAAACTCGGGTTCAATCGGTGGAGATGACGTGGCCCCGTGGAGGCATGACTCGCGTTCTGACCCTTACGGACTTGGAAACCCGTCTTAATCTTTCCAGTTTTTTCCGTTCCCGACTTGAAGGGGCTGAGATGTATGCGCGTACCGCCACAATGCGCTTGGGGCCAGTCAGTGGAAGCCCGAGTGTGATTCGGACAGTTGAGCCCGAGGACTTTTTCAGATTTGGGCACTACCGGTGCAACCAGTTCGATCTTGAATATGGGATGGATTCCAGGGAAGCGGCGTTGCAGATTCGAGATTCTGAGCTCGTGTTACGAGATAGTTCGAGGAACGGGGGAATGCAGTTCCAGCTCAGCGGAGGATTTCTTCGCTTTGGAAACTGGTGCGAACTGAAGGTTCAAAATGGTCTTGGAGAGTGGCATGATGGCGGTTTCCATCTTGTTTCCCTTCGAACGCAAAGTGAAGAGGGAGGGAAGGCGGTATTTAAAGGAGTCCAGCCGATAGCCGAAGAGGGCGTGTCGAGTTTTGATGTGGACCTTACCGAGTTTCCACTGGAGCAATTGTTGGGTGAGAAAAGTCTCGGAAGAATGCTGAGCGCACGTGTGGACTCTTCAAGCGGTGCCATATCTGTCAATTCTGGTAGGGAGATGAACGCTCAGGTGGAAGTGGCCTTCACGGGAAAGGATAGCTCCATCGAGGGCTTCAGGTTTTTAGGGGGCCTCGCCTCAATACTCAGGAAGGAGCATTATTCGAGGCCCGAGGGCGGCACTATTTCAGGAGTGTTGCGGCGAAATCTTAATCAACTCACCATAGAGAATCTGCGCTACGAGATTCGGTCCCACATGGTGTTAACCGGGACGATTGTGGTTGAAGACGAGGAGATGAGTGGTGAGTTGCGGCTGGGGGTTCCAGAGGTGCTGATGATGAAGACTCTGAATCAACCGCGATACTCTTCCTTCAGCCAGCCCGCTCAGGGATACTGCTGGACCGACCTCCAGTTGAGTGGCTCTCTGGATCAGCCCAATGATGATTTCCTGAAAAGACTGCAAGCTTCGCCAATTGAGTCTGACGCCCCTTAAAAAACGAGGGTCAACCAGTCGGACAGTAAATCATAAAGAAAAGGCGTATCGGCCTTTTGATTGGTGGTCCTGTTACTGACAGTTTTTTCACATTTGAATCCCATCTTGTTCACAGGATTCAAGCTTGTCTGGAATGAACAGGTATCACTAGCCTAGGGGGCGATCGTTTCGCTTCCATGCCGATGAGTGTTTCTGACCCGTTTAGCCGCCGTTTCGAGGTATTCGGACGGGACCCCCAAGATCTTGTTATTTCGATCAATCAATCCGCTCGAGATCTTCTCAAGGCTTACCTTCATGAAGGCTCGCAGGGAGAGGGGCGGGTGATATTGTTGCAGGCTCCACGAGCTGGTTATGGCAAAACTACTCTCCTGCAGTCGATTGCCGCCGACCTTGGAGAAAGTCACCGTTTCGTGCGTATCCAACTTACGAACGGCCGGACTACCGATGCGGCTCACGTCTTGGAGTATGTTCTCCAATCTCTGTGTGAAGTAGTTTCTGAGAGCTCGACCCTTACACAGTTAGATTTGCTTGCCCGGGAGGTCCTCGCCCTAGGGCTGGAACCTCTCGTTGAATCCGGGGAGGTGCCCTGCCAAGATCGGGAAAGCGCTCTTGAGAGTCTTCGGGATAACCCAGCCCAGACTTTTGACTTTCACTATGACGGGGCCGTTACGGCCCATTGGACAAAAACAAATTTTGAGGTTCTTGGTCCCAGACTTGCCGCTGAGCTTGCGCGTATCAGTGGAGCAAGCCTTCGGGAAGCCTCTTACTGGGTTGAGCTCCTTTTTCGATTTGCGACAACGCCACCTGATAATGTGGAGCGCGCTCGGCTGCTTTTCGAAACTATTTTCCGTAACGATCTGCAGAATCAATCTTCCTCCACCGCAGAGGAGAGGCTGCACGGTCTCCTCAGCCTGATGAGTACGGTTGTGTGTCCCGTTCTGATTGTTGACGATACTGAGGGTCTCTCAACCTCTCCACAGGATGCCCTGGCTCTTGCTTCTTTTCTTTCAAACATTTCGCAGTCCTGCCCAGGAGCGATTGCTATCCTTAGTGTTAATGATGATATTTGGGCATCTTCATTCCTGCCTAACCTGCCCGGGGGTCTCGCCGATCGCTTGCTGGCTTACCGGATCACCCTTGAGGCCCTCACCGCCGAGGAAGTTGAAGCTATTATCAGCGCAAGGGCAGGAGAGCGGGCCGCTGAGGTTTTTGGAAAGATCGACTGGAGCTCATCAGGTGATCCTCTGTATCCCAGACGCATTGTAGAGCTGGCCTCCTCGGCCTGGGCTAAGCTGGAACATCCCATGCTGGAGGCGAAAGGGGTCAAAGAGGTTGAGAATAGTGTGCCGGATTCAGCGAATGATACACGTTCGGAACTTCCCGAATTTGGAGCGAACTCCCTCGAAGACGTTCAAGCTGAGGGGCTTTGGCAAGCAAGTTACACCAGTCAAGAGGTTTCCCGTGAGAAGGTCTTGGACGAGGATGTCCCTGTCCTCACCCCGGAGGCATTGGGCTTGGAATCCGTCGAGAGAGCGTCAGCATCCGTCGAAGATCTGCCGTCAGCCAGCGTGGAGCACTCAAAAGGGACCTCAAGCCCCTTCGAGGTTGTGATGCCGGCCACAGATGGTCCTTCCCCGGCCTTTCCAGTTCCTTTTGACCATAAGGATATAGATGAAGGTTATCCATCAGGGCCTGCAAATTTTTCTGATGACGAAGCTCAAGGCGACCAGACGCCACCTGCGAGGCATCAGGATGAGGAGCGTCCACCACGGCCATTTCGCTCAAGGAGCGCCGATCATGGATATCAGTCATCCAATCTCGGAAGTGACGAGGGGTCTTTGCCGGAGAACGCTGCCACTAGGGACCATGAGGGGCAAACACTCTCTCCATTTATACAAGATGAGCAGGATCCCACCGGGGGAGAAATTGAGTTTTCCAAGCTTAAGCCCCTTTCGGAAAAGCCTGTGCAGTCGAATCATCTTGAAGACTCATTGACTCCGGACAGGAGAGAGTCAGAAGGGGGCACCTTCGGTGGGCATGGAAGGAGTAGTTCCGAACTGGACTTTAGTGCCCCTGACTATTCCAATAAAAATCAGGAGCTGCCTGACTCCCTGCCGGAGCCAGAGCCTTCCGCTCCCACGGATCCCGTGCCGATGTCGAGCCCATTTGACCCTCAGGCTATGGACCCCACGGAATCACCGTTCTCTGCGGTGCACTCCGAGTCAGCTCCACGAGTGGACTCTCCTGAAAAGCAACCCTATAGCCCTCATGAAATCGGCTCGTTAGGTGATTTTTCTAAGGTTGCTCCACCAACAAAAGATCCCATTGAGTTTTCTCCATCACAGACCGAAAACCCTGCGGTCAGAGTGCCTGACTCGGAATCGAGTACGGGTGAGCCTGCAAAGGAGTGGTGGCCGGGAGATACATCTGATACTACAGAGCAGGGTGTCGCCGAGACTCCATCTCCCTTTGTTGCGGTTGGGACACCTCCCAGGCCCCTTCCACAGTCCAAGAAAACAGAGGCAAGAGCGCAACCGAGATCTGTTGATCCAGCAGCTTCAGATAGAGAAGAGGTGGAGAGGATGCTCAAGCTCCTGCGTGAGAGGCAGGATAATCACTAAATCGAACTCTACAGATCCTTCGGAAGGTGGAGAATTTACTTGCCCCGTGTGGTGCTCTCGGATCATCTTCCCCACCGCTTTCACGGTCCTGCGTAGCTCAGCGGTAGAGCGGGTGGCTGTTAACCACTAGGTCGTTGGTTCGAATCCAACCGCAGGAGCCAATTTAACTCCCTCAACTTAAACAGGTTGAGGGTTTTTTGTTTTGTGGCATTTCCTAGGTGATCACATGCGATGATCACATTTCCAGCACCCCTTACCCCGTCTCCTGCACACGGTCCCCGCAAGGCGGTCCACTGCCCACGGATCGGGGTGGGGGGCCAGCTGCGCCCCGTTCACTGCGGGGGGACAGGGGGACAAAACATACTCTTTAAGAAATTTAGAAAGAAATAAGGCACAGGCAGGCAACGTGTATGGTGTAACTACGATTTCTGCCCCGCTCCCCCGCAGCCCCCGCGCACCCCACCGGTGGGGGTGGCACTTTTTGTGTGCTCTGGAATACATATGTATCACCCCGCACACAAAGTCTTTGGGTGGGGGATTAGGGCTTTTGGTTAATCACCCTAACCGATCTACCTAAAAAGTATCACCCCCGCCTTTAGCTGCGGGCTTGCGATAATTGGTGGGGGCATCCTCTTGAGGCAACCCTTTAAGCAGCTTTAGGACTACCTCCAAGAAACGTCACTGCGGTC
>Ga0160423_10002015_pt1 | contig 17018 bp, 15 predicted proteins | sample CRUFie14St8metaG_FD_108191 | JGI IMG/M metagenome (GOLD analysis project Ga0160423, IMG submission 108191) | Marine microbial communities from the Costa Rica Dome - CRUD Field 142mm St8 metaG | ecosystem: Environmental > Aquatic > Marine > Oceanic > Photic zone | place: Costa Rica: the Eastern... | reverse complement strand
CCTAAATGAGTTTAGTTCTGACAACGCAACTTGAAAGTAACCATCAGCAATTTGGTATGCGTACTTTTTTTCGAATATCTCATAAGTGTAGTGCAAATCAATCATTTTCGCTCTATTCCAGCACTCTTTCGCTGTAGCCATATCTCCTCGATTTAATTTGTCTATCATTACTCTTGCCAAATTTTCAATCTTGTCTGCATTTGTATTTTCTACGTTGACAAGAACATAAGGTTGGGACTGTGTCAGATTCTGGTTATTATCACCCGCTGTGGGTAAACTTCTGGCAAAGGCCGCTAAGGAATTATCTTCGAGTTTGGTTTCAACAGCAACCCATGTAGTACCATTCCAAACCATGCTACCGTCTGGGCTGTATATTGGTTCGGACATTGTTTTGCCTAACCAACGCCAATTATTCAAATAATCTGATACTGATTGAATACAAGTTTTTCAAGTCATTCAAGGTTTGGACCCCAAATAAAGGGTTAGATAAGTGATACTAAATCTGTTAATACCCCTTCGACATCCTTGGCCTTAGTCACACCACTAGCAAGTAACACTCCCTCTGCACCAAGTTTGATGGCAGTTGAAACATCCTGCCCATTTTTGACCCCTGCCCCACACAATACTCTTACCTCAGGATTTACTTCTTTGACAGCAGCAACGGTGTCTGAGACTATGGCAGGGTCTGCAGTAGTTACTGAAATATCTCCTCCTATAAGTTCAGGCGGTTCCACAGCAATGAACGTCGGACCCAGTTCTGCCAGAGCGCGTGCTTCTGCAACATCTGCCGCACATGCACAAATGGGAAATCCTTCTGGAAGCATTGACATCAACTCTTTAACATGTTCAATTGGAACTTTGTGCTCAGCATGATTTATGATTGTTCCAGCCGCCCCTCTAGCTATCGCAGTTTGAGGTTCTAACCAACCGGTGTAACTACCCTGTCCAACAGGATCTAGGTGTTGAGACCAGACCTCCAATCCAGCAATTGAACTGACCGTTGAAAGATCAAACGCACTAGTAACTGCAACCATTCTAGCACTTGTACTGACATCTGCCATAAGTTTTCCAAGTATTTCAGCAGAATCTGCCATGGCAGTCGAATAAGTCTTGAAATTAACTACAATAAGCGGGGCATCCATGATACGCCCTATGGGTATGTCCTTTTTGGAAACTGCGATTCAAATTGTGCCTTCACTCTGAATATGTCCGGGTGGAACAGTAACTCCATGACCAACAACGACGTTTGTTAGATTAGCATCATTTCCTACTACTGCATTCTCACCAATCAAGCAGTTTGATACTATGGCTCCTGATTTGATTATTGCTCCTTTGAGCAATGTAGATTCAAAAACCTGTCCAGCAATATTGCATCCAGATTGGACCATGGAATTCTTGGCTGTAGTTTGATTTGATTGGTGCCATGAACCATCGATCACTCTGCCTGTTTTGAATCTATTTTCCTCTATGCATTTCTTGATGCCTTGATGCCAACTCTCAGGGGTGCCTGCATCTATGAAATATCCCGGGAAAGGAAAACCTGCAAGGCTCCCTTCTTCTGCCAAGACAGGGAAAATATCCCTCTCTAAACTATGTTTTCCCATTGGCATTATGTCGAATACATCGTCCTCTAGCAAGTATGAACCTGCGTTTATTAAGTTAGAAAAAACCTCTTCAGGTTTTGGTTTTTCTTTGAATTGTGTAATATATTTTGAGTCATTTAGTCCTACTATCCCGAATCGTGTTGGGTCTTCAACCTCCCACAAAGCCAAAGTTCCTTTGACATTCATCGAGTTGTGTTGCTTGAGCATATCTCCAACACTCAACGACGAGACTACATCTCCATTAAAGCAAGCAAATCTCCCAGAAATTATGTCACGACAGTTTCCTAGTGCACCACCGGTTCCAAGGGGTTTGTCCTCTGGTACAATCCGTACATCAAAATCAACGTTTGCCTCTTTGAAATATTTCCTTATCATCTCGACTTTGTACCCACCAGCAACCACGACCTCGTCCACTAATTCAGGTGGGACGCCTTCAACCACTCTTTCGAGGAGTGTAGCATCTAACATAGGTAAGAGTGGTTTTGGTATGTCATTAGTCCATGGACGGAGACGGGAACCTATTCCCCCAGCAAGAACGACCACCTGCATTAACGTGCCGACCATAACTTCTCTATTGAACACATCGCGAGAAGTTGGGTATAGTAACGCATCATTGAAAGGTCGCCTTTAATTCGGGGGTGTTGGAGAGAATCATGAATATCCATGAGTATCAAGGGAAAGCCCTACTAAAAAAAGCCGGAGTTCCAGTTCTAGAAGGAGTTCATTGTACAAGCGTAAAGCAAGCATTGGATGCATATGACAAACTGGGTTCTGAAGTTGTCGCAGTGAAGAGTCAGATTCACGCTGGCGGTAGGGGTAAAGGTACTTTGTACGACCCAAATACGAAGAAAGAAGTCATGCAGGGAGGTGTAAAAATAGCCTTCTCAAAAGATGAAGTAGAAACCTATGCTACTAACATCCTTGGAAACATTCTGGTAACTATTCAAACGGGAGCTGATGGAAAAATTGTCAATAATTTGTATGTGGAATCTGGATGCTCTATTGCACACGAGTATTATTTGGCACTCCTTGTAGACAGAGAGAGAAAAGAGGTTCTCATCATGGCATCGACCGAAGGTGGCGTGGATATAGAAGACGTGGCTCACAATACTCCTGAGAAAATTCACAAAGTCAACGTAGACCCCAACTCAGGTCTCCTAGGATTCCAAAAAAGAGATCTCGGGATGGCTTTGGGACTAACTGGTAATGCTCTGAAATCATTCTACAAAATGCTAGGTAATATGTATGAAATGTTCATGTCAGAAGATTGTGCAATGGTTGAGATAAATCCTTTGGTGAAAACGGAAGATGATGAAATCATTGCACTAGACTCCAAAATTTCATTCGATGAGAACGCCGAATTCCGACATAAATACTGGGACGAATTAAGAGATTTGTCTGAAGAAGAGGAAGTCGAAATAAGAGCCAAAGAGACCGGATTATCTTACGTAAAATTAGATGGGAACATTGGTTGTTTAGTTAACGGCGCTGGATTGGCAATGGCCACTATGGATGTAATCAAGCTGTATGGCGGGGAACCGGCAAACTTCCTCGATGTAGGAGGAGGAGCAAATGAGGAGCAAGTAAAGACGGCTTTCTCAATTATCCTTGAAGACCCCAATGTAAAAGGAATACTTGTCAACATATTTGGCGGAATCATGCGCTGCGATATAATCGCTAGAGGAGTAATTGGTGCGACACAATCACTAGGATTGGATGTTCCCTTAGTTGTCAGATTGGCAGGTACTAACGTAGACGAAGGAAAGGCGATTCTTGCTGGTTCAGATTTGAATATTCATCCTGCTGATGATTTGGCAGAAGGCGCACAAAAAATAGTATCGTTAATCTCAGGAGGCGAGTAATATGGCAATATGGATTGAAGAGGATGCAAAGGTATTGGTTCAAGGAATTACGGGAAAACAAGGCATGTTCCACGCTGAAAGAATGATTGATTATGGAACTAACTTAGTAGGCGGCGTAACCCCAGGGAAGGGTGGTCAAACAGTACTTGGTGTTCCTGTTTACGACAGTATGATAGATGCCATTAAAGATACAAATGCGGATGCTACTGTGATATATGTACCTCCTCCCTTTGCCGGAGAGGCAATAATGGAAGCAGCAAATGCTTTTGAGACTGTCAAAGGCGAGGGAGTTATTGTTTGTATTACGGAAGGAATTCCAACATTAGACATGGTAAATGCCGCATCTTATGTTGCTAATAGAAAGAAAGTCAGGCTTATTGGACCAAATTGCCCCGGAATCATCACACCTGGTGATAATGGAGGAGCAAAGCTTGGAATTATGCCCGGCCATATCCATGCTAAGGGCAGAATAGGTATTGTCTCAAAATCAGGTACCCTCACGTATGAAGCAGTTGCGCAAACGATGAGTATTGATGAGGGCCAATCCACTTGTATTGGAATCGGTGGTGATCCTGTTAATGGAACTGGATTTATCGAATGCTTGGCGGCCTTTGAAGCAGACGACCAAACAGAAGCGATAGTAATGATTGGAGAAATAGGTGGTAATGCGGAAGAAGAGGCTGCCGATTGGGCAAAAGAAAATTGCACTAAACCAATAGTTGGATTTGTTGCAGGAGCAACTGCGCCTCCTGGTAAGAGAATGGGGCACGCTGGAGCAATTATTTCAGGTGGTAAAGGTACTGCAGAAGAAAAGTTCGCTGCGTTTGAAAGAGCGGGAATAGCGTGTGCTAGAGATCCTAGTGAGCTGGGGCAAGTTCTACTTGAAAGTCTCAAAAAAGCAGGACTTCGTTGATTCTAATAGATTGATAAGGACCTTACATAATTCTGTAAATTATGACTCACTTTGGTGGTCCACGCTTTGGCCCGGGCGGTCCGCCTCGTTTTGGACCAGGAGGGCCGCCGCTGGGGGGGCCACTTCTTTTTGGGGGTCCTCCTCCAGATAGACTACCACTCGGAGGACCACGTTTCTGTCCTGGAGGACCACCGCCAGGAGGGCCGCTTCTTTTTGGAGGCCCTCCTCCTGACGGACCACCGCTTGGAGGACCACTACGCTTTGGACCAGAGGGTCCGCCACTGGGTGGGCCGCTTTTCTTTGGAGGTCCTCCTCCAGATGGACCACCGCTTGGAGGGCCACTACGTCTTGGACCGGGAGGTCCACCGCCGGGTGGGCCACCTCGCTTCGGAGGTCCTCCTGTTGGTGGGCTCCTTCTAGATGGGCCAGGGGGGCCGCCTCTGGATGGACCGGGTGGACCGCCTCTGGATGGTCCGGGAGGACTGCCTCTTGCAGGTTGAGATATTTCTGGCTCTTCCTCTTCGAAAACTGCACCACAATGAGGGCACTCTCTGTCAGATTCTTTGACTAATCCATCACATACTTCACAGGCAAACATTTCTTCATCATCATCAGAGGTATGTACGGTTTCATCACCTATTTTTGAGATTGAGCCATCTTTAGACCTAAAGAGGTTTATTTCAACTACAACGTCTAAACCTTTTAGTGCAACTTCTGTAGAAATTGCATGTTCAAAAGCAGCCGATAGATCTTCAGGTGTGTCAAGAACTCTTCCGTCATCAATGTAAGTCACATTTACTGTCAAAATACCATCTTCGGATTTGGTTTGCGGAGTGTCTACAGCAACCCCTCTTTTCCTTGCTACGCGACGCACGGCGACCTCTGACATTCGCTTGAAGAGTGCATCATTTCCGGAATCGTCCCTACCGGAGCCAATTGCATTGGCGAGAAATTCTGCGGTACTGGTTTCATCTTGAGTTTTCAAGTGCGAGGGAAGTTCTCCACCGATAGAGGATAGAACATTGGCTGCAGATTGCTGATTCATCTGCAACCATTGGCTTCTTCTTTCATTTTTGACAGCTCTTTCAGCTTCCGCAATTCGATTAACCATCGCATCAGTAGGTGACAATGATGGATTCTGTGATACTGCAGTTCCACCAACCTGTCCAGCCATATTGCCAATTTGCGAATTTGGTCCAATGCCACTAGACAATGATGGCCCTCTAGATGTAGGCGGTATATCAGACCCGGTAATGGTTTGAGGGTTCTGATTTTGAAGTGGGGTTACATTAGATTGTGGAACGGTTTGATTCGGCAGAGGCATTCCTTGGTTTATTGGAGGAAGACCGGCATTGCCATGCGACATTCCTCCCAAATTTGGAGCTATTTGGCTCATAATGTCGGGCATCATACCTTGCGGCATGCCCTGACCATCTAAATTTTGCAAATTTTGATTCATAACAGCCTCGCCAGAAACAACACCAAAATTTCTACTGCCGCTAACGTCTTGCCCGCCAAGGCCAACGCCTCCGACTCCGGGCAGACCACCTGCACGACTCATGTCTTGTCTTGAGCCGCATTCGGGACAAAATATGCTGTCATCGGGTATCTCTTCGAAACAAGAGCCGCACTGCACACCTATCCCCTCATATCACGGCTGGGTTAGTTCAAAATAAAGTCTTGCTATATTTTACATCTAAATAATGCATGCTTCAATCAATGTTTTTGATTAGGTTGGGATATTTCTAACGTTTTATTTGTAAGGTTACTGTATGCTATAATTTAAAAAATTAGATTGGCGGGTTAACTGTAGGTGGCAACCTTGGCGGTTCTTGTCAATGAGAAAATTGATGCTCTATTAGAGGCAACCTCTCGCTCATTTTATCCTACTCTTAAGTACTTACCCAAAAAAATCCGCGGCCAGATTGGACTACTATATCTTCTGGCGCGGATAGCTGATACAATTGCAGATTCAAAAGCAGGAGAAACCGAATCGCTAATGTTGTCATTGAAACAGTACAATGATGTTGTGCAAGGAAATGCAGAAAATCTTCCCGATTTTACTCAACTTGCAGATATTCAAGAGAAGGATGGGGAAGCCGAACTTTTGAGAAACGTTCAGGATGTAATTGATGCATTGAAAGTTTACAGCGAACAAGATCAACAAAGAATGCTAGATTGTTTGGATATAATTGTGGGAGGTCAAATCATGGATCTTGAACGATTTGGTATAGCAAGAGAGGGAGGAAATATTTCGTCCTTAAAAACAAATGAAGAGATGGACGATTATACCTATAGAGTAGCAGGCTGCGTTGGAGTCATGTGGACAAAAATGTCTCTAGCTCATCTAATTTCTTTAGGCCAGTATAAGGAAGAAATCTTTTTCATGAAAGGTATTAGATTTGGTAAAGCATTACAGATGATAAATATTCTCAGAGACATCCCCGAAGATCTGAGGTTTGGGCGCTGTTACATACCAAGCGATGCTTTGGAGAGGCATGGATTGACAGCACAGGACCTTCTTGACAAAAATAATATTGAGAAATTCCGGCCACTATACAATGAATATCTAGACATAACAAATGACCATCTCGATGCCGCAGTTGAATACATTAAGATGATACCAGAAACCCAGTTTAGGCTGAAGGCATCTTGTATGTTACCTGTATTAATTGGCCAAAGGACCGTAACGTTGCTAAGAGAAGGGAATATTCTGGATTCAACAGATCGAATTAAGGTCACAAGAAATGAGATTAAATCATATGCAAAGAAATTACTTCGCGCCTTGATAATACCGGGTGGCGTGAAGAGGTTACTCGAAAAAAACAAAGATAGTCCTGTTGAAGAATAGTGGCGCAAGTATTCATCTACTTACTTAGGGAACAATGCCTTTTCATGCATCTAATTTTTTTCAGACTAATCGGAAACAAGTTTGTGGATTTTAGAACAAATCGATTGTATGGATTTAATTTCTGATAAGTCTCATAACAAAGTCTACCGCCCGTAGGGCGTGATGTTCAAAATACCATCAGGCTGATAAAGAAGGGGTGAACCATCAAAGTCGAGCGACATGCTAGAGCGCCGTAAACCTCTCGATTTGATGTTCCCATTGAAGGGCGGAGCATCGAAAGAAGTCGGCGTACGCAAAGAAGGGATGACCGCTGTTGAAAGATTGAGGGCTGCGGTCAGTTTGACAGCCGATGCAGTGAAAGCAGTAAGTCTGACTGCAATGGAAGCCCTAAGAGAAGGTGCTGCGCTGATTGGAATAGTCGGAGAACAAGATGAATTAATTGACCCCTTCCACCACTTGGATGCTCCTATTTGGGCGAGAGACCCACCGGTAGAATTATTGAAATTGGCATATTCATATTGCGAAGAATTGACAATGAGAGAGGCCGGTAACTTTTACCACTCATTCAAGTATCTACCAGAGGAACAGAGGCTCGCAATGTGTGCTGTGTACGCATTCTGTCGAAGAGCAGACGACATAGCAGATGGAGACTGGCAAGACAGATTCCCTGGCTCCAAGGGTGAAATGGACCCGGAAGCGGTAGCCTACAGGGAAGAACTTGAAAGTTTACAAAACAAAGACACTATTCTCCAAGAGGAATTATATCTAGAAAAGATTACCCAACTTTTCTTCTTCAGGAAAAAACTCTCTACCTGCTATTCAGAAACAAGCAGTACAGACCCGGTATTTTTGGCACTAAAAGACACTGTCAGAAGGTACAATATTCCAAGAAGTGTTTTCGATGATTTAATCACAGGAATGGAAGATGATCTTTACAACAACAGATATCGAACGTTTGATGAATTGTACGTATATTGCTACAGAGTCGCATCCGTGGTCGGTCTAATGTGTATCGAGATTTACGGATATGATGACCCTCGCGCAAAGAAATTTGCAGAGTCATGGGGGATTTTTATGCAATTGACCAACGTACTGAGAGACGTTGGCGAAGATATACAAAGAAACAGAGTTTACTTGCCTCTAAATGAACTTGAGTCAAATGGAATTTCAGAACCCGAACTAAATGGCGATGTTGTGTTAAACACCACTTGGGAACCGTATGTTCACCATTACGCAAAAAGGGCAAGGACTTACCTTGAAGAAGCTAAACAATTACTACCATTACTCCCGAGAAGAACAAGGTATTCACCTGCTGCAATGATTGCCTTTTATGACAAAATTCTCAAACAAATTGAAAGACAGCAAGGTGATGTATTTACCAAGAGAGTCAAACTAAATAAATTCCAAAAATTAACTCTCGCTGCCGCTGTTTATTTAAGACACAGATTCATACCAGGGTGGTTGAATCCTTTGTGGACTGGTTTTTCCAAATTAGGTCTTCTTCCAGACGTTTAGATGTGAGGTGTTAGGGATGGAGGCGCCATCCAAGCGCAGGTTTGCTTTACTGGTTGGTGTGGGATTCATTCTAGCACTCTGTGAGCCAATTATCCTTCTACTGATGGGTAACGATTTAGGTGGTGCTTTTTGGCCAATGGCAAAAAGGTCTCTTGAATTGACATACTTTTTGAGAGAGTTTAGAGCGCTCACTTTGGCTTTCTTCATAATCGCCATTCCTTTCTCATATCAAAAATCGAAACACGTATCAAATTTAGAAAGAAATTTGTTGGTAACTTTGGTCGGGATGATATTGGGTCTACTTTTCATGTATCTACTACTCAACTTAGCCTACTTTAGGGGAGCTTTTCTGCTTCTGCCCACTACCCTTGGTTTCCTCTTACTCTGTGTAGCGTTGATGATAGGTGGTTTGCCAAAAAATCCATTCAAAGGAGGCTATGATCGTATTAAGAGAATCTCACATCTTTTTGCGGTTACATTATCTATTTGGCTAATATTACCTGGATTAATTTCAATGGCCGGATTGTCACCCTATCCCCCAAAACTGGATATGAAGTCTGGCAGTTATTCTGTATCTGTCGAAAGTCATGAATATCCAATGCCTGATGAGGTTTCTAGTATTCAAGGAGATTATGAAGAAGACGTCGTTTTTTCGGTTTACATTGCACTCCCCGAGGCCGAATTAGAAGGTATGCCACTAGCTATTTTGTTGCATGGTTTTGCTAACCCATTTTTTGAATCCTACAGAGATTGGGTGGTCGAATTAGCATCAAGAGGAGTAGCTGTTGCTTACATACAATATCCATCTGACGTAATGCCACCCGGGCACGACACATTTGAGCTCCATGAAGAAGCAGGTATGTCAAATCACCCTTATCACGAACCTCGATCAGTAGCAATTGAATCAGCTCTTGAGTTCATGATTACCCTTCTACCAGATAATGTGGAAAAAGATTTCTTGCTTGTTGGTGGGCATAGTCTCGGGGCAGGTTATGCATTTTTAGCATTGGATTGGGCTCTTGGATATGGTTGGGGGTCGCAGGCCTTGTTCGTTAGCATGGAGGCACCATACGCAAGGCCTGTACAGGAGCATTTACAATTCAATACATCAAGAATTCCAAGTAATTTCATATCTCATGTTGCGGTAAGTGAGGATGATATGAGCGTAAATGAGTGTCTAGGAGTTCATCACCAATCGGTTTTAGGTAACGGCTCACTTTTTATTGAGGTTCCAAGCGATAGACACGGTTTTCCACGATTGGTTGCTACTCACTATCTACAAGCAACCGAAACACACGATGATTTAGCAGATTGGGCTTTTTATCGGAGAGTCGCTAACCAAGCAAATTGGCTAACATCTAGTTTGATTGGGGATACACCTAGTGAATTACATTACAGGAACCAATTGACCAATACTCAAGATTTGAAGTATATGGGCGAATGGTCAGACGGTAAACCAGTCAAGAAATTGCGGGTCTGGGACGATGCGATAAACAGTGAGGAATTCAGGCACTGTCAAACATGGACTGGGCCTTAGCGGGTAAACGATTGAATGCCTGTAATATATCGCCCCAAAATCAAATTGTGTATGTCGTGCGTTCCCTCGTATGTCTTGACGGATTCTAGGTTGGCCATGTGACGCATAACAGGGTATTCATCTAGAATTCCATTAGCACCGTGTATGTCCCTAGCAACTCTTGCAATTTCTAGAGCAATGTCTACATTGTTCATCTTGGCAAGACTTATCTGTTCATTGAACCAAGTCCCATCATCCTTTTTTCTGCCTAGATGGTATGCAAGCAATTGTCCTTTGGTAATTTCTCTAAGCATCCAAGCCAGTTTATTTTGGATGAGCTGGAAAGATGCGATTGGAACGCCGAATTGAATTCTGGACAAAGAGTATGTCTTGGCGGAATGGAAGCACGCCATAGCCGAGCCAATTGCGCCCCAGGAAATCCCGTAACGTGCATTGTTCAGACACGAGAAAGGACCCTTAAGCCCTTTGACGTTTGGCAGAATTCTATCCTTTGGTATTTTACAATCTTGGAATACGAGTTCACTGGTTACACTAGCCTTCAAGGAGTGTTTACCCTTCATCTCAGGCGCACTAAACCCTTCATCTCCTTTCTCGACGATGAAACCACGGATTACTCCGTCTAATTTTGCCCAGACTATTGCTACATCTGCAATTGTACCGTTTGTAATCCACATTTTAGCTCCATTCAGAAGATAGTGGTCATCCATATCTTCTGCCTTCGTAATCATATCGCCTGGATTCGATCCGTAATCCGGTTCCGTCAGTCCAAAACATCCTACCCATTCCCCAGATGTCAATTTTGGTAGGTAGTACTGTTTTTGCTCTTCACTTCCAAAGTCCCAGATAGGGTACATGGCAAGCGAACCCTGAACACTGGCGAAAGACCTTAGCCCAGAGTCGCCTCTTTCAAGTTCTTGACAGATTAATCCATAGGCAACATAGGATAGACCTGGGCAGTCATATCCTTTGAGCGGTGCGCCTAGTACGCCCATTTCACCCAGAGCCACTCTCCATTCATCTGGGAAAACTCCCTCTTCGCAGGCATGTTCAATTTTTGGAAGAACTTCTTCGTCGACCCAATTTCTTACCATGTCACGAATCATTATCTCTTCTTCAGTAAGCAACGACTCGATGTCGTAGAAGTCTAGACCCTCAAATGGCTCCATGTGATACCTGCGGTACTAAGAGACTAATGAGGGTTAGGTAATTATTACTCACCCTTTTTATTACGTCTAAAAAGATTAGCGTATTTTCTTTGCAACCAGGGACTATTCCAATAAACTAATCCAAAGAATACACCTGGCACACAAAGTGCTACTAAAATGACCAATATATCAGGAATTCCTCCCTCATCAATCTCGCTCGCAGGCTCGAAAGACACAATTCGCCCTTGACTGGTGACTAAATATCCGGTGTACTCTGAATTTTCCCAAGCGACAGCATAACTATCTCCTCCAAGATAAACGTCTTCTTCAGTTGCATTGTCGTTTGAAAACATCAAATATGCCTCTTCTGTAAACTGGTTCCATCTGACCATGCCAAGTGGTGCAAGAGCTATGATGCTGGAAGAGTCAGCGGCTTGATGGTCAGCGATGGTATCTCCATTTAATTGTCCAAGGATGATAATCTCACCGAGCTCTGACTTCGTGATATCAATGGTATCTATTTCGATTATCGCAGTTTTCTTGCCACTTGCAAAACCTGTGCATGAGTTCATTGTTGGATCTTCACATCCAATACCAACCCAAGTATGGAATCTTGTGTTAGAGATCCAAGAAACCCTGTCTGCCTGATCTATTATCGCTAGACCATCATTCAGCGTACCAATAACGCATATGTTCTTATTTTTGAGACAGTCAATATCTGTAATTCTTGAATCTGCTTCATCATCTATCAATGTGAACGTGTCTGCGTAATATTTCCAAATTTCTCCCTCGCCTGTGCCGAGGTAAGCAACCGATGAACCGGCTGTAAAGTGGACGGAATGGATATCCTTTCCTAACATAGCAGAGGCACCCTCGGCCTCTCCCAGGGCGAAATTTGTTGAATTAAATCTCAGTACAGTTCCTTCATCTCCGACCAATAGTGCGCTCTTTCCTCCAGGGTGCCATGCTGCCGCGTTAAGGGAATTTGATGTCTCACGCTCTAGTCGAATATCAGTAGACTCGTCTTCTGCATTTTTTGCTGACAGAAGATGGGCATACCCGTCCTCTCCAAAGATTATGACTTTGCTTTTGTTTGGAGAGATTTCACCTCCGTTTATGCCTAAGTCAATGTCAGACAATCTTCTCTCAACCGATATTGAAACTGTTATCTCAGGAGATGCAATTGCTAAAGGAGATAATACGAGAATAGCCATCAATGCCGCTAATCTGCGCATACCCTCGCGAGAAAGCATTAGACAAAAAGGGGTCGCCTTAATCGCCTATCGAAAGGTAGTCCTTATGTCCCTAATTGCTTTCGCAAAGCCATGGAGCGATTCGAAGTAAAGCGTGGTATCATCAAATCAATGGGCGGTAATGCTGGTCTAGCAAGGTTAGCGACTGAGCATTTTAATGATGTAGAAGTCAATGCAGATGGCGTTTTCAAAGCATCATATGCAATCCTTACTAGTGTAACAGCGCAGTATACAGGCGACGGAAAACTCGAGGTAGAGGTAGAACAAATGAAAGGAGATGAACTTTCAGACTTCTTATCTCAAGACGGTGGTAGAGAGGATGCCATGCAAGCAAGATCAAGATGGTCTTCATTTCTAGATTCTGCAACAGGTTACTCTGCAAAGCAGCGTGGAGATAAAGCAAAAGAACAGGCTAAAAAATTCTCGAAAGCCAAATCGGCTATCAAAATGGCTCATAAGTCAATAGAAATGTCAAGTTCAGTTACACAGGAAACCATCGATAAAGCGCACGCTATGATTGCTGAATTAGAAAAAATGATTGAAAACGGCGTGGCCCCATCCGAGGGTAAAGTCAAAAAATTGAATGATCTTCTTTGAGGAATATGTATGGTGACTACGGATAGTCTCATTGAGCGATGTCCCAGAGTGGCAGAACTCAGTGCCTCCGAATTGGAACGGTTGAAACTAATCATTGGCCACGTCGAAGAGTCTGTAGGCATTGATCATCTGGTGAATTGTATCGCTGATCAGACTTCAGCTGGAGGAGACGGTGTTATCAGATGTTATGTTGGTTTTGAACCATCTGGAAAAGCCCACATAGGATGGAAGGTCCTCTCATTACAACTAAAAAGAATGTTAGATGCAGATGTGAATGTTTTAATCTTCTTGGCAGACTGGCATGCCTGGATTAACGACAAGTTTAACGGGAGTATGGAAGATATACAACTTACTGCGAGATATATGGAAGAGACATTTAGAGCATTATTGGGTTATCCTCCAGAAGGCGATGGTCCCGGGGAATTGAGGTTTTCTTACGCATCGGATTTAATGGATAGTGGTGATTATTGGGCCAGAGTTTTGCGATGCTCGAAAGGAGCGACTTTAGCAATGGTTCGAAAGACATTTACCATCATGGGCAGGGATGAAGCCTCATCAGACCATGATTTATCCAAGTTTTTCTATCCTGCGATGCAAGCAAGTGATATTTTTGAATTAGAAATCGATGTAGCGATAGGCGGAATGGACCAGAGAAAGGCACACATGTTCATGCGTGATGTTGCAGGTAAATATGGCTGGGACAAAGCAACATGTCTTCATACCCCAATAATTTCGTCTCTTAAGTCGAGTGGCTCTAGAATGGAGAGTTTCGATCACAAGATGAGTAAATCTGACCCAGGTGGAGCGATATTGATTCACGACAATGAAAAACAATTGCGGAAAAAAATGCAAAAGCATGCTTATCTTGATCCTAAAGACGAAAATTCTCCAATTTATGAACTCGCAGAGCATGTAGTTTTACCTGAATTCGGAGAAATAATCGTTACTCCAAACCCGAAATTCGGAAGCCCGAGTACATGGACTAACCTCGATGAATTTAGGAATGCGGTCATGGATGGGACACTTCACCCATTGGATGCAAAAATGGGAATAGCCGATGGGATATCTCGAGGACTTGCTGCTGTTTCAGAATATTTTGAGGCAAATCCTGACACGCTTGACAAAGTCAACCAGATTACGAAGTAACAAGGTTCATCAACGGGGTTTTACTGGGGCGGTTCAACCCCAAATTGGGTAGGTGAATTGTGTATGCCAAATATCGTTGTACTAGTGAAAAGAGTCCCTGACACCAACGCAAGAATTGTAGTTAGTGGAGACCGTGTAGACTTATCAGCAGTCAAGTGGGTAATCAGCCCATATGATGAATTCGCAATCGAAACTGCCCTGCAGCACAAAGAGGCTGCTGGAGGTACAGTCACAGCACTTACTCTCGGGCCCGCTGATGCAGATAAAGTTCTCAAAGATGCGAAGGCGATCGGAGTGGACGAAATAGTGCGCGTTTGGGATGATTCATGGACAGAAATTGATTCAAACGGTATTCAAACAGCTCTCGCACAGGCTATAACTGGACTGGGAGCAGATATTGTATACTGTGGTAAGACTGCAGCCGACACTGGCGCTGGTTCAACAGGTCCCGGTGTCGCAGAGAGACTCGGTTGGGCGAGTGTTTCAAACACAACAGATGCTTCATTTGATGGTGGCTTAACAGTAAACACTCCAATGGAGGGAGGCTCTGCAAAAGTTTCTGTTCCGGGTAATGCCGTAATCTCATGTGACAAGGGAAGTTTGAAAGTTAGAAAACCAAATGTAAAGGGTATCATGATGGCAAAAAGAGCCCAGGTAAACGTAGTAAGTGGCTCCGCACCTGCATCAACAGTTACAATCATTTCACAAAATCCTCCTCCTGCAAAGCCCGCTGGTAAGAAGTTCGAGGGGGGCTCATCTGCAGAGCAAGTAGCAAGGCTATTGAGAGACGAGGCAAACGTAATTTGAGGTGAAAAAATGTCAGAGAGTGTAATAATCGCAGAAACAAACAAAGGAACAATCGCAGAAGTAACCGGCGAGTTGGTAAGCGCAGCAATAGCACTGGGAACAACACCAACAGTTGTAGTTCCATGCACTGATGCTGCAATTGCTAATGGTGCAGGATACGAAGGCGTTACCAAGACAATCGCAGTAAAAGGGGACTGCTTCTCAAATTATGATGCTGCTTCTTGGGCAGCAGCAATCGACGCTGCTGCTCCTTCAGGAGTTATTCTAACAGCAGCAACTCCACAATCAAAGGATATTGCCGCCAGATTGGCTGCAAGAAGAGGATTATCTGTAGTGCAGGATGTTGTCTCGATAGATGGCATGAATCTAACAAGCCCTATTTACTCCGGGAAAGCAATGCAAACAGTCGCTATTTCTGGAGATACAGTTATTTCAGTCAGAGCCAATGTTTTCACCGCTGCATCATCTGACGCAGCCAATGTCTCAGTGGTGGACCAATCCGGTGATGTTGCCACTGCTGTGCAGGAAATAATCGCTCGTGCATCCGCAAGACTCGATGTATCAGAGGCAAATATCATCATATCAGGAGGTAGAGGAATGGGTAGTCCAGAAAATTTTGTTCATCTAGAAAAGATTGCTGACACATTAGGAGCGGCAGTTGGAGCATCGAGGGCTGCCGTTGACACTTGGGATGACATACCACACTCCATGCAAGTAGGACAAACAGGCAAGACTGTCAACCCAAATCTGTACATCGCAGTTGGAATATCCGGAGCAATTCAGCACCTTGCTGGGATGAGATCTTCAAAGTACATCGTAGCTGTAAACAAGGACGCTGATGCACCAATATTTGCACACGCTGACTACGGTATTGTTGCCACTTGGGAAGAAGCACTTCCGGTATTGGAGTCAACATTCTCATCGATGATGGCTTGACTACAACCAAGCACCGCGGCCCCTAAATGAATCATTTAGGAATGGATTAGTTGATTTTTCTTGGCCAATCGTAGTTATTGGGCCGTGACCAGGATGCACAATTGTATCATCATCCAATGGCCAAAGTCTCTCTTTTATCATGCGTAATAGCAAATCCATATTCCCACCTGAATTTGGCAGGTCTGTTCTACCTATTGAACCTTGGAAAAGGGTGTCTCCTGCAAACAAATGGTCAGGGCCATCATCGACCTGTAAGCGTAAGCAACAACCTCCAAGAGTATGCCCAGGTGTATGGATTATCTCAAAATCCATTCCGCCAAATGTATGAATCTCTCCGTGCTCCCAGGTGTTCTCGGCTACCGCCGGTTTCGGTAATGAAAAGCCCCATCTTTTCGCGGACTCTTGAACTAGACTTTGTAGGTAAAAGTCGTCTTTATGTAGCCACCATTCAAGAGAATAGTGGTCTTTGAAATAAGGGATATGCCCGCTGTGGTCGAAGTGTGCGTGGGTATTAATCAGGGCCACAACTTTTCGCAGACCAGAGTACTGTCCAATCTCATTGTCTGGCTCTCCAATCCCAGAATCTATCCATTGGATTATTCTGTCTGAATCGCCCCCGCCGTCGATAATTACTGTCTCTCCATTGTCTGGATTTGTTACTACACTACATCTCTGCTGCAGTGCGGTCACAATAAATTGGGATACAATGGGTGATGATACCATCTTCTACTCAACCCTTATGTCTATAGAATCTGAAGACCACCTACCATCACGATCTTTTATTCTCAATTCCATGCGGTGGTTACCGACCGCAAGCCGAACTCTAACTGTCGCTACATTCGCAACCTCTTT
>Ga0160423_10002014_pt1 | contig 17028 bp, 4 predicted proteins | sample CRUFie14St8metaG_FD_108191 | JGI IMG/M metagenome (GOLD analysis project Ga0160423, IMG submission 108191) | Marine microbial communities from the Costa Rica Dome - CRUD Field 142mm St8 metaG | ecosystem: Environmental > Aquatic > Marine > Oceanic > Photic zone | place: Costa Rica: the Eastern... | reverse complement strand
TCGGTAATTTATCAAGCGATTTTGCTGGTATGACGCTTGTGTCCGATGACCCGAAAGACGAGAAATTACTCAATTTTGGTTTTGGTAAATTTGGAACCATTAATGCTAAACCATGGATCAGCGCTTCAAATATAAATGAGCCCCCACCATTAATTGGGCATTCGTCGATATCCTATGGAGAGGAAAGCTTGGAAAGTTATCAAATGCTTATTTGGGGTGGGTCGCCATTAAAAAACAGATTAACTAACTCAGGTTGGATTTACAACGCAGGTTCAGATATATGGTCTGAAGTCACCTTGCTCGATGCTCCTACTCCAAGAATTAATCATTCAGCAAGCATTTATCGAGATAATATGATTATTTGGGGTGGGGCGGATGTAGATGGTAATGTTTTAAGTGATGGAGGTATATATAATATAAAAAGTGATGAATGGTTAGATTCAACATCCCTTAAAACTTCATTTAGATTGTTAGTTCCCAGAAAAAATCATTCAGCTCTTGTTATTGGCAATAAATTTTTAGTGTGGGGTGGAGAAAACGATTTTGATCTAGTTACCGGCGGCGGTGTATATAGTTTTTTGACGAAAGAGTGGGAGCCTATAAACAGCGAACCAGGTAAATCTCCGCAAAAAAGAAAGAATCATGCTGCTTTAGTGATTTCTGGGAAATATTTATTTATTTGGGGTGGGGAAAGCGAAAATGGGCCCCTTAATGATGGTTGGATTTATGATCCTACTACTGATAAGTGGGCAAAGCTCAACTATTTAAATTTAGTACCAATTGCCAGGTCAAATCACACCGCAACATTGATAGATGATAGTATTTTTATAATAGGTGGTAAGGATATTAACGGAGAGCCCATAAATAATGGATTTAAGCTGGATATAGATTTTAATAACAATCAGATAGGACAAAAGGACAATATTATTGCAGATGTCGTTTCGCTCTCAGAAAATAATGCACTAAAACCTGTGTACGACCATTCAGCAAGCTTCACAGGTGATGAAATTTTATTATTTGGAGGAAGGTTGAAAAACGGTTTCTCAAGATATGGTTATGCTTACGACTATAAGCAAGACAAGTGGCGTTACTTAAATTCTAAAGGGGGTATAATTGGAAGGACAGATCATACAGCGGCTTGGTCCGGTCAGAATTTAATTATATTCGGTGGTTTAGCTTACTTGAATAATCAGACAGGTGCATTTCCATCTCGAATTTCAAGAACTAAACTCTTAGATCCGCAAAAAACATGGCATTTGTATAGAAAGAAATAATGCTTCAAATTAATAAAAAATCCTTATTTTTGTTTTGGGCAATTTGTTTTTTGCCTATTGAATCAGTGTTGGGACAATGGGCAACACAAAACATTAACTTAAAACCCGGGTGGAATGGTGTGTATTTGACCGTTGACTCATCATACACAGACATCTCTTCATTGCCTGATCTTAATTCCAACATTACAGAAATTTGGTTATGGAAACCCATTGTTAAATCAGATCAATTTATTAAAGATCCAGATGTGCCAACTCTGACCAAAAGCAGATGGGTCAGATGGAGTAAAGCGTTAGGAAGTTCTTCAAATTTACAAAGGCTAGTAGGTAACGCTTCATATTTAGTAAAACTTGGGAACATTCAAGAAGATGGTTCGTGGGATGTTGCTGGAAATGTGAAATGGAATATCAAGGGGAAGCCCGTGCCTCCAAACTATAAATGGACTTCTACTGGTTTGAATTTTATAGGTTTGCACGTTCAGGATAGAAATGTTGTTACATTCGAGCAATATTTCCCATCATCAATACTTAATGGAGAGCCTTCTGCAGAGTTTTATACATATCGTGGAGGTGATCTTGTTAATAATAAGAATCCTGCATCAGTTCTGAAAAAAAGAACAACTTCTATCAATAGAGGTGAAGCTTTTTGGATGAGAATTGGAACAGAATTTAATTCATATTTTGGCCCTTTCGAATTGGTGTTGCAGAATATTGATGGTATTGAAATGGGCGAGACAAGAGAAAGATATAGAATTATATTGAAAAACAATCTAAATGAACCTTTAAACGTCACAATGACTTTAATTGATTCAGAGGATGCTCCGACTGGTGAAGATAATATTGGAAAGGATATAAAGGTGCTTGTTCGCGGTGAGCGAAATGCGTTCGATTTAACTTACGGTTATACCTCAATGGAAAAAAATAAGGCTATTTCTTATGCTTTAAAATCGACGGGAGGGATTGGTGCGGCATCTTCGCAGCAGATTATACTTGGCGTTGACCGTACAAATTCAACAGGAAATCCTGGGGAGAAAATTGGTGGTATATTAGAATTCGCTGATTCGAAATCATTGATGAAAATACAAGTACCTATCTCTGCCATTATCCCTTCAAATGAAGGTTTATGGATAGGTGATGTAAAGGTTGGTTCTGTCAGGCATGATATAACGTTTTTTAGAAAGAAAAATGAAGACGAGGTCGAAGTTGATGAAAACGGCAAAGCTATCTCTGAAGGAATTAATGACACTTATGGTGAAGTTGCTGAGAATTACCCTTTAAGATTTATCATTCATAATTCCAACGGTGATGCTGATAACGATGCAGAGACAAAAGTGTTTCAAAGAATTTTTTATGGATTGAGAAAGGGTGCTGAAGTTGATACCGATATTGTGCTTACAAATGACCAGAGGGCCCTTGAATACAAGCAACTTAGCTCTGCAAGAAGAATAGCATCATCAAATTTGCCTTTTGACCCAGAAAATAAAGGATGGAAGTGTACAGGAGATTTTAAAATAGGTAAAAGTTTTGATGTTACGATTGGTCAGGTTTATAATGACAGAAATTCTAACCCATTTCTTCATTCCTACCATCCCGATCATGATAATTTGGATCCTAAATTTGAAAACGAATTGATAAGGGGTATGGAATCATGGGGTATAGTAAGAAATATAAGGTTTAGAGTTGATTCACCTAAAAATGATTTCGATAATTTAGTGAGTATAGGAAGGCGGTATACTGGCGAATACCATGAGGAGGTAACAATTTTAGGATCTGGTAAAGAAAAGAAAACTTATTATGCTAAAGGTTTATTTAATTTAAATAGAATTAGTCAAATAAGTTCAATCACTGCATACGTTCCAGATGCCGAGCCACAAGGAGAGGTTCCAGAGGTTCCAGATGAAGAAGAAGTGGAAAGCGACGGAGGGCCTACTGGTGAAGACGATGGTGTTGATGGGGGAAGCGAGGAAGACGGGGGAGAATAATTTTTATAGAAAACAAATCATGAATAAAATAAAAAAAGCAATAGTTGTTCTGTTTTTAGGTATTAATTGTGGTTGGGCTGCAGATGGTCCTCCTGAGTTTATGACTTATCAAGGTCATTTGGTTAATGCTCAAGGGGATGCAGTCGGTACTGACGGTCCAGAATCAAGACTCATTGAATTTAGAATTTTTGACAAAGAGCAAGGCGGCAATACATTATATTCTGAATCTCAAACTGTCACTGTTGATAAGGGGTATTTTAGTGTGTTGCTTGGTCAGGGGGCAAAGATACCTGGTGAACAAGGACCACCTGACATAAAGTTATCATCAATCTTTAAAAAGGATGATAAGTCCAGCGACAGGTATATCGGTATACGAGTTAATGGTACGGATATTAATCCTCGTTTAAGGTATGTTGCTTCACCTTATGCAATGTTAAGCGCCAGAGCTATCAATTCAGTAAATTCTGAGAAGGCTGATCAGAGCATAAAGTCTCAGGAGGCCGATCTTGCAAAACTTGCAATAAAAGCTACAAACGCTGACAAAGCAGCGTTTGCAACAAAAGCTGCCAAAGCTGATTTTAGTACTAACTCATCTTTGGCGGACAAAGCCAAAGAAGTTTTAAACGGATCTGTCCCCAAATATGGTATCATTATGTGGACTCAAAGAAATATACCAGACGGATGGCGGCTTTGTGATGGCGGCGGCTCAACGCCGAACTTAATAAATAGGTTTGTTGTTGGTGCAGGTAGTTGGTATAAGCTTGGCAATACTGGTGGTGCAAATACAGTGACATTGAATTGGAATCAACTTCCAAAACATAGTCACAGTGGGGGTACATATGGTGGTGGAAATCATTATCATGGTATTTATACGAGGCAGGATGACTGGAATGATTCCGGTGGATGGGGGCCAAGTTGGGGTGATGGCGATAACGGGAGATGGGCCCCCCACCATACCACTCATTGGGGAGGTCACCACAGTCATAGCATTTACACAAATAATTCAGGAAGGTCATATTCAGTTGAAAATCGTCCTCCATATTACGCCGTTTATTATATTATGCGCGTTAAGTAAGTGATATTATTAACCACATTATGGTTTAAATGAAATATTCAGTAAAATTAGCTATTGGCATAGCGCTATTAAGTAGTTCTGCAAATGCAGAGTTACTTGAATTAAAGCCAAGTAACACCACATACAATCTAAGTTCGCCTAGCGGGCTTCCAATTTCTGGAGTGTTTAACGAGCCTGTAGGCTCTAATGGGCAAGCCCCAACTCATGAAGAGTATGGCGACCCCACCAAGAATCAATTTACTGGATATTATTCATCTGCGGCTGTTGTTTCTCCTGCTATCGAGAGGGCCGATAGTTTAAATCCTAGTGCCACTCTTGCAGAAAATGCCGAAAACCTTGATTTGCCAAGATCCTCTGATGGTGAATATAGGTTAACATTTGCGGCATCTGGCAAAGCAATTATGTCAGCTCAGCCCTCTATTTTATTCGGCGGTATTATCCCTCCTCCAGATAAGAAATTCGAAAATGGCACAGACATATTAATTAATAATCCTATGTCATTTTGGGATGAACAACCTTATAAACAAAATATTGGTATTAGTGAATTCTACTCACCTAAAGTTGGCAAAGTTATAGTTAAAACATCGCAAAACCATATGCTCAAAGCTGACGATATAATAAACATTAGAAATACTCAGAAATGGAGTGGGAGGCATGTAATAGAAAAAATTATTGACGATAAAACATTTCAATACGACTTGCTACTCACTGCAGAGGAAGCAAGGACAGATAATGTTGATAGAATTAATACTCTTGGAACTATAAAAGTTAATTTAAATGGGAATGAATTTCTGCATGAATTACATAGTTCTGATGGTTACCATTTTAGTGAATCTGCTAGGTCAGTGTTTGCTGTTAAATCAGGTCCCGTGAACGTAACTTGGAAGGAGAGGGTGGGAACAACAAAGCAACCGCAAGGCAATGAATATGTTAATTGGATAAAAATAAAGAAAAAATATTATAAGTTATACAATGAAAAATATATAATTTCTGGTAGTTCGGTAAAGCCGACTAAATCTTACTATTGGAATTATGGTTCATATAATGGTCCTAAAGTATTGCTACCTGTTAATGTCGAAAAACTAGATATAATTTATACGTCAACATTTCCTGAAAAGACAAAAAAATTCGCAGAGACTGCTAAAGGACAAAATATACCCGTTGATATGGGTGAAGATGCAGTGTATAAAACTTTATGGTATAATACAGCTCAAGGAAAAAATGCTAGAACTTTACACAGCTTAAATGCAACTGGAAGAATTTTTGTTGAAATATTGGGCGCTCAAGAGAATGGAGTAGCCAAACATTTGGGTTTCGAAGTTATTGACGTTTACTCAGACCCAAAGCCAATCAAAAAATTAGTATACTTAGGGGACCAGATTGAGCCAATTTATAGTAATGCATATGACAAAACTAAATATTCCATTTTGTTTCAAGGTCAAGGGAAAATTTCAGATACGTCACATGAATTAATTCATAATCATGTAGATGGTAACATGACCGATTATTATGCAAAAAAAGAAAGTGGTATTGATAATAATTTGTTACGTGTGCCTGTACTAGCATATTGGAAGGAAGAAGGTATTGCTAAAATGAAGTGGCCACAGTTTTATTATGCGTACGAATTGGTTTGGCCACAAGACATGTCTGAATATAGTCATTATTATAGACCATTAGCAAATAAAGTAGATTCAAAATTAACAGCAGTTGAATTACCTGATAACACTACACCTCAAATTGATCACCAAGATGTTGATTCAACTGGTGAAGTGCGTGCAGAAATAGATAGGGAGAATCAAAAATTCTACAGTTGGATGAAGCAAGATGGGGAGATTATGAAAACGCATAGATCTCTGATTAGGTATGTGTCCAATGCAGGTAAAATTAAATATGAGCGCGTGTTATCATGGCTAGATGAAGCACTTAACTATAAATTACAAGATGATTTTGATCTTGATAAATATGCAATAAATACAAAACAAGTAAGAAATTTAGATTTATGGCCTAAGGTAACGATTAATGGAAATTTGACTGATCAAATTCTTGTTTTTGATCAATTAAATAATGTTTACATTGGGAAAAATAATTCATTAAGGCAGCAAGTCTTTAATGGGCTTCAGCAAGAAATTTACGGTATTGGTGCAATTGAATCATCTGACACATATAAAAATTTTCCCCGAAGTCCTGTGGAGAGAAAATTTATTGGAAATGCAGAATTAAATTCTAGTGTTTCAGGGGATAAGGGTGTAGCGATTGAAGGATACTTTTCTCCTCCTTCTACTGGAAACTATAGCTTTAAGATATTATTTGATGGTTCATCTAGGTTAAATTTTAGCCGTTCGGAGTCTCCTATAGATTTAATTCCAGGTACTGGAATAGCTAAAACTGGTATTGGTTATGATGCTGAGGATGCTGAATCCGTATTTATTAACTTTGAAAAAGGCAAATATTATTTCTTTAAAGCACTTGCTAGAATAGATTCAAACCAGAGTTTTAAGATTCATTTTAAAGAAAAGAAATCCACTAATTATACTGATATGTCCGGGCATGTCCATGCTGGCCTGAGAGTTAATCCTATTGAGCAGAATCTATTTGTAGGTGATATAATATATTTTGATGACGATATGTCATATGAACTATCCCATGATTCAAAAATCGGAGATACCGTTCTATTCGGTGAGTTAACCCCCAAGCCGGAGTCTCTTCATATTATATCTAACATGATTGGTTCTACGTATAGAAAAGGTTTAGTAAAGGATTTCAATGATCGTGTTGCCCAAGATGCTCCCAGATATTTAGAAATTGATGCATTTGTAGGTCAGAGGTTAAGCGTGCCAGAGAATGAGTTTCAAAGTGGTGAGGGTGAATATTTTCCGGGATATATTGATGTTAGAGAGGGCGAGTTATTACCATACCATACGGGTGCTTACAAAGACCCGATGAAGGATGGTCTGGTTAATTCTATAAACAGTAGAATTATACCGGTTAATGCTAACCCCAATAACAACATTCTAAATGTACTTTGGTATAGGAAAACGGTTTTAGATGAGGATCCAAGAAATGGTTTTGGTCCTGTTTACTGGCCTGCAGTTAAGGTTAAGTATACCATAAAGTATCCTAATAATTCTAGGGAGATTGTAATCGCTAGTAATGACGGTTCTGGGCCGTTAAGTAGTTTGGAGGCTAAAGGCAGTATTTATGTTCAGAATGATGATACAAAAGAAGGTTTTAACCCAAATGAAGAACATGCATTAATGATTGGGGGGCAGGCATATGCCATAAGGGATGATTTAAATGTTTATTTGAATCCCAAGTTCAATGGTGAGTTAAGATCAGATATTAATTCAGGTCTGGAAAATTATACTTCAAATCCCTTTGTTTTATTAGAATACATTGATACTGATGGAATCACATCAATAACTACTTTTAAAGTTCTTAAGGAGAAAGGAGAGGAGGGCAAGGTGTTTGATTATCTGACTGAAGCTGGTCAGTTACTGCAGTCACCAATGCCATTGCCGCTTCTACCAAAGCCCGTAGAAGCTAATGGGCAAAATTTCGAGCACGAAGTTCAAACGGGTGTATATAATACTCCAACAGCATGGGAGTTGCTTAAAGAAGTAAGTTATTTTGCAAATGGCACCACATATAATGTCATAGATAATGATATATCATCTGATGCCTTGCCGCCAATAAGTCCAGCGCCTAGTGAGCCGGATAAACATTTCCAGCATTATGATAAATTTACATATACTGACAGAAAAGGTTCTGTGTGGACTTATAGAGGTTTGCATAAACCAGGTGAAGGTAATGATGTCTTCAATGCTGGGAATTACAATAAGAACACAAAAGAGTTTGAGGAGATAAAGCCAGTTGAAGCTGTAACTGGCGAATCGTTCAAACTTGTAGTTCATGCTAATGTAGTAAGTTCTGCAATACAAATGTCATCTGCAAATTTACCAAACTGGTTGTCTCTAGATGGGTTAGAAATCATAGGTGTTCCCAGTGTTGATGATGAAAATATTGTATCCTCTGGAAAGATCGATGATGATGATAAATCACTAGTTGTTCTGGATCAGAAGAATGACAAATATGCAAAAGGCCAGCATGTTTTAATATCAGACGAGAATTATAATTATAATATTTATGAAATTATGTCGTCATTTGTTGATTCTGATTCTAAACAAAAGCTGAGGTTAAGTTCTGAGTCTGATATTGCTATTAATGTAGCTACAATATACCAAGTGACAAAAGTTAATCTTAATTTAATTGAATCAAGAAAAAGTAACTCAAAATCTTTATCTGTTTATATCCGAGTTTCTTCAGGGGATAATGAAAAAAATACAAATATATTTTCCGATCAATTTGCTTATAGAGCTGGCTATACTAAAACGGAAGGAAGTAACGTTGTAAGTATCTTGCCAACTGACAGGCCCCCACATCTAACTGAAGCTCCTACAGGGGAAAACTCATTCTCAATGAGATATTACTACTATTCCATGCCTGGTTTCTATGATCCCGCGTTAAATGATAATAATGGTGGTGAATATGCTTTAAACACCGTTTTGCCATATCAGGTAGGGCCTGGGGTGAACTCATTAAGAAGTGTTGTTGATAATGAGGAAAAACCTTCAACACCAGGGGATATTGTTTATCGCCCAATATGGCCAAATTCAGTTCCAGTTTTAAACACGGGAGACACTTTAGCTATGCCGAAATTTGGGTTACCGGCTATTAGGGGGCAATCATCTGCAGAAGTTCTTTATCAGCAATCGTTAGCCAACGCACAACAATCATCGTTGAATGATATGAAAATTGTAGTTGGAGAGATTAGCGATTCAGCTAATCAATATTATTTACAAGCAATTAATCCCGAAGGTTCAAAGTATGAAAGTGGAGAATATAATGCAATAAACATTAAAATTAATCATTCTGCTGGTTATAAAGTTGGCGATCATAGAAAAGATGGGGTTAAAGTCTTCCCTATTAATAAAGAAATAGCTGTGGGTAAAGTCTTTCATTTTGGCAATGGAATTACCTTCAAATCAAGTAAAACTAGCAAAGTTAATTCACATACAATTTACGGTTTTGTGGAAGGTGGTGATTTAACTAACAATTCTGTAGGAGCATCTGGGGGACTACATATAGTGACTGATGACAGATTTAAGCACAAAACATACGGAGCTATAAAAGTAGGATCGAAAGGATGGTCTTATAGTGATAGTTATAAATATGGTGTAAAGAAGAATTCGGGTACTGGTGGGGATACTGGATTTTATAATAATATTTTCACAGAGGTTCCTTTAGACAAAAAGTTAGATAAAGTGCTTCCTAAAGGGATGTGGATTGATTTTGCGAATAACATAAAAATGGAAATTCTCCGAGATATCCCAAAGGATACAGAGATACTGAAGGGTTATGAAAGAAGAGATGGATATTACTACACTGCTGATTTTTCAATGCATTATCCTTCGGATAATGGTGGGCTAACAAAAGGAATGTCAGGGACAATATACGATGTTCAATCGACAAGCGAAAGCGACGTAGAATGGAAGGAAAAAACTATTACATTTCCAAATGGATCTATATTTACAATTACAGAAACCCCTGTAAAAGGTGACGTTTCTTTGACAGGTACTCTTTCCGGTGAAATTCCCAATGGTTTAACAAATTACAGGGAAAAGACAATTACCTTAAAAGCTGGTAGCTCGAGTGGTGCGTATCCCGCAGGAACAGTATTTTACTTTAATAACGGGGGGAAATTTATTGTTGATTCAAATAAGACTGAAAATGCGACAACTGTTACAGGAAAACAAATTGGAACCTTAGGTGTAGATGATGTTGGCTATAATCCAACGAAATTAATTACTGAGAATGAAAGTGCTAGATTAATTGACCCAACTAGAGAAAAAGTATCTTTCTATGATAAGGAAGCGGGAGAGACATTTCCCCCTGCTTCTATTTTAACATCATATTATCAAGGGAAAATTTATTTCCCCAATCTTGAACCACATTTATCAAAGCGAATATACTTTGATCCTAATCGAGGAAGTAATGGCGCGATCGTCTTTATAGGCGAGTATCTTGATGAACCTGTAGGAGAAAAATATTTCCATTTGAATGTACTTTCCAAAACTGATTTCCTAAGTCTAATTAATTTATGTAATTCTAGTGATCCTGAATATGCAAAGTGGAAATCTGTTTGCAGTGGTCTAAAGACCGAATTAGAGCATATGGTTGAATTGACAGGTGATAATGGCGCCCCTATTAAGGGCGTTTACACGAAAAATTCTGATAAATCTTATGTTAAGAATGTGAGCGAAGTTGCGGAAATTCTTAGCTCTAATATTCCCGTAGATTCTTATGCTTTATCCGCTGTAGGGCCAGGTAGTGGGTATGTTTCGATCATAGTGGGTAATAGTGTTAATCAAAATATTCAACCAATAGGTGAGCCTGTGACAATTCATATTATTAGGATAAGTGATAAATTGCATTCCGGCAGCCTAAAAGTAGTACAAGCTGAAAATCCATTAGATGAAAAACTAACTTTTTACCATACACCTGATCTAGCGGGTAAAGTTGATGATTATGATTATCAATGGCGGAAAGCCTATCCAGTAGATGGCACATATCCAGATTTCACTGCAGAGCCAAGGATTGAAGAGGATACATCAAATGGAGAAACGCAAATTAACACACCGGGAGATCAGTGGTTAGTTATAGATCCTGATGCAGATAAGCCTGGTTCAAATAAATTTGTACTTGGAAAAAAGCCGGGAATTGATATTTTAATGGATACTTATATCACTGTCAGATATAAACCAAAAAATTCTACAAACAACGAAGATTGGTCTGAATGGTCTTCTCCTCAATTAGCAGAAAGTTGGGTTAAGAGAGTTTTAGCTGGGATTAATCCATTTAATCAAAGAACTAGAGATCTTTTTAATAATGAGGTAGACTTAAATCACAGTATTCTAACATCTGCTGGTAAAAGATGGGAAGGCGATATTGCGCTTAGCTTAGAATCAATAAACGATTTTGGATTAATCGAAATATATGAAACTGTTTTAAACAAGGCCAAAAATCTTACTATTGATGCAGGCATTAATCATAATGGTGCAAATAATACTTTACTTCTTGCAGCAGGATACATAAATGATTTATACATGATGCTAGGTAATGAAGCCTATGCTGATGCTTACAATCCCACAATTGGCTTTTCTACTAGTGACGGCGGAGAAATTGGAGACTTTGCTACTGCACTCTTTGCGTTTAAAGGTCAATTGCCCACTCTTTTAGAAGAAGAATTAGCCTTACTTAGGGGGAGAGATGATTTTATGGCACCTGGTGTCGAAGCTAACCCAGTATATAATAGATTATTTTGGAATTATACAAGAGGTATTGATTCTGGCGAGGTAATATATGCATTAAATTATAACATAAAAGAAAGAGGTGGGGATGATCTTGATGGTGCAATTGACGCAGCAGATGCGGCAGAGATGTATCCGCAAGGACATGGTGATGCATATGGGCATTATTTAACTGCTCTAAAGGGATATTATAAACTATTAGCTGATGAAGACTTCACCTGGGTTCCTCAGTCAGAATCTGTTTTGGTGCTAGGTCAAGAAGTTGCCGTTGATTATATGGATGAAAGAAAATTTGCAGCTGCAGCTGCAGCTTATGGCAGAACAGGTTCGCAAATAGTTGATCTGACATGGAGAAAAGATTACATCCCGGGTACAGATAATGGTTGGGCACATCTTAGTAAAACAAGAGAAAATAAGAGAAGAAATTATAAACCAGCTGGCGTTGTGCTAGATAGTGAAGGTAATGCAGTCGACAAAGTCAATACAGAAAGAACATGGGGCGTAGATCATTGGGCCACAAGAGTGGGGCAGGGCAATTATATCAATTGGTTAATTGGTAACGCTATATTACCCTCCATAGATGAAGATCCTACTCATGAAGGCATACAGAAGGTTGATCGTACTACTGTTCCTGAATTAATTGAATTACCATTCATTGGCATACAACTACAATTATCACTTGATAACGCTGCTGCCGGTTTGAATCCATTAGGCTTACCAGAAAACTCTATACCGTTTGATATTGATCCTACTAAGGCATCTGAAGGAGAAACGCATTTTGACCAAATTTATGGAAGAGCTGTTACTGCACTTGATAACGCTGTAGCTGCATTTGATCAAAGTAAAGATATTACTGGAATTATGAGAGGGGAGGAAAATACCTCAGTCAATTTCCAAAGAGAGGTCGAGGAACAAGAATTAGCGTATGAGCATCAACTTATTGAAATATATGGCACACCTTATCCAGAAGATATAGGCCCTGGAAGATTATTTAAACAAGGATATGAAGGGCCAGATCTTTTAAATTTTAGTTTTGTTGATTATCCAACCTTATCAAGAACAACAGCCCATGATGCTGAAACTGTAAACTTCCCGAAAAAATATAAAATATTTATAGAAAAATTATTTGATGTGTCGTACAGTGATGAAGAAATATCTGACGAAATCATTTCTAAAGAAATTGATTCTGTTATAGGTGTGGACACTTTCAGTGGGTCTAAGGGCTTTGATAAAATCAAGAAATTGCGTGAACAAAACCCTGGTTATAAATATAATTTTGATTTAATTAAGAAAGCTGGTGACGATGGTTTAGAAAATGGTGTTCATTTTATAGAATATGAACTTGATGATCATGGTTTTGGAGTTAAGCCAAGCAATTATAAAGGCAATAGGAAAAGCCCCGGGGCGCTTCAAACTGCAGTTCATACAGTACTTGATGCGCATTGGAATGTAAGAAATTCAATAAGACAAATGCATCAGTTGAAGCGTAAATTTGACTTACAAGTAAAAGTCTTAGATAGCATGGTAACCTCCAAAGGTATTATCAGAGAACTGGAAAATGATACTAATGAAAGGACAGCTATAGCATTAAGAGCACGATATGCTTCAGATATAATATCAGGCACACTAGATCCTTTAATTGAAGCAACAGCAGCTTTTGCAGATAAAGCGCCAGATGGTATGCCTAAAGAAATGGTAGTAGGATTTAGTAATGGTGGAGATTTTATGGCGCCAATTGGATACGCGATCGGTCAGGGATTAAGTTTAATTCCTACAACACTAAGGTATGTAAAGTTAGTTCCTGAAATAGTTGCTGGTGCGGTTGAGTTAGATAAGGGATTGCAGGAAATGGCAAATAATGTAGCTATTGCTGGTTATGAAGATTCACTTGAAGTCATGGGCTCGATATCTGAATTGGAAGATTCTTTAAATGAAATGAGAAATCATTTCGATGACATTGACACTGCAATTAGTCAGTATGATGATGCCATGCGTAATTATCGATCAATTTTGGCATCAGGAGATAGAATACTACGCGAGAGGGAAATTTATAGATTGCGCACAGCTGCTATAGTGCAGGGATATCGAGTTAATGATGCTGCATTACGCATTTTCAGAAATGAAAAACTAGAGAGATTTAAATCAATGTTTGATTTAGCATCCAGGTATACATTTTTAGCTGCAAAAACCTATGATTATGAAACTGGACTATTAGATACATCCAAAGGAAAGCGTTTTATTAGTCGTATTGTTTCTTCCAGAGCTTTAGGGGTAGTTGATGATGGTAATCCTCAATTTGCAGGGAGCAATACTGGTGATCCGGGGCTATCAAGTGTATTAGCAGAAATGAGTGCTGATTGGGAGGTCCTCCGAGGTCGTCTTGGATTTAACAACCCAGATCTGTATGGCACAACATTTTCTTTAAGAACTGAGAATTTTAGAATACTTCCTAACACAGATGACGTTATTTGGAAGCAAGTTTTAGAAGAGTCACGTATGACAGATTTGTTAGCAGATGAAGATGTAAGACAATTATGCATGCAATTGCATAACGATGATGGGTTGCCTGTTCCTGGCATACTTATTGAGTTTTCGACTACTATCCAAGATGGTCTGAATTTCTTCGGTAAAAAACTAGCAAGAGGAGACCACACATTTAGCCCAACTTCATTTGCTACGAAGATATTAGGAGTAGGAGTAGCTCTAGATGGGTATGAGGGAATAGAACATTTCACAGAGGGGGCCCCAAATCCCAGTACGAATCCAAATGGCCTTTCATCAACCCCCTATATTTACCTTCTACCAGTTGGGCTTGATGGAATGAGAAGTCCTCCACTTGGAGATCAAAGCGGTATTCGAATTTGGAAGGTAGAAGATGCTACGATTCCTACACCTTTTAATATAGGTGGGAGTGATCACGACACTAAAAAACTATTTCAAACCTCTTTTTCACTGACTGATAGATTATTCAACGTTAGGAAACATCAAGCATTCAGGCCTGTTGGTGATCCATCATTATTTATTGATCTCGGGCAAAGAGGAAGTGTTTCTGAACCAATGAACTTTCAAACTCAACTCTTAAACAACCGGTTAGTTGGGAGATCAGTTTGGAATAGTAGATGGAAACTAGTAATACCCGGCAAGTCGCTTTTATATGATCCTAATGAGGGATTAGACATCTTAATTAGGACACTGAAAGACATAAAAATACATTTTGAAACCTACTCATATTCTGGAAATTAATATGAAAAACTTACTAATAATCTATTTTTTTACATTAACTCTAGTTGGTGTTATGGCATATCCACCAGCTCCCCACCATATTATAGAAGGACTAGTTAGAAATGAGTTAGGTAATCCGTTAGACGGGGATAATATTAAAATCAGAGTAATTTCAGACGATGGCAGTACAGTTGTTAATTCTACTGTTAAAAGTGTTATCCGACCCGGTGTAAACTATTCTTTAAGAATACCAATGTCATCAAATTCAGGTAAAAGGATGTTTGATACAAAATCATTTTACCATAATATGAATTTTAATATTGTTATAAGTATTGCTGGTAAAGATTATATTCCAATTGAAATGATTGGTGATTTTCAATCTATGGGTCGGCCGGGTGGAATTACGCAACTTGATTTAACATTAGGTGAAGATTTAGATGGAGATGGATTGCCAGATGCATGGGAAAGAAGCATTGCTGATGCTTATGGCTTAAGTATTAATGAAATTTTACCAGGAGGGGACAATGACAAGGATGGTTTAACCAATCTTGAAGAATATAAATCTGGTAACTATGCATTTGATTCTGAGGACGGAGTGGTGATTAATAACTTCATTCATAGTAATAATCGAACAGAATTTGAGTTTTTCTCAATAATAGGCAGGTCTTATAAGATTTTTGAATCTACTAATTTACAAAAATGGGAAGAGAAAAAATTTAGTATTGATAATCCAGAGGGGAAACCAAAAACTTCTTTCATAGCACAAAAATCGAAAATTATAAAGGCATATGTAAACTCCGCTAGTAATAAGTCTTTTTACAAAATAATGGTTGAATAAATGATTTATTTTAGAATAGTTATTTTATTATCTTTTATTGTTCTTAAAAGTGAATTAGCAGCTCAAAATACATATAAATTATCTAAAAGTACTTACGGATCTATAAGTGTAAACTCTAAGTCTAGTACTTTTATTGCTAAAGGAAATTTAGCAATTTCAAACAAATCGATTTCTGAATCAGATAACTATCAATTAAGACATATAGATTTATATCATCGTAGTTCTATATTTAGGCCTCAGATTGTAAAGTCAATCTATTTCAATCAAACGGCATTGATAGAGTCATTTGAATTAATTCAATTAGTAGATGTGGATGTATTGGATTTCTTAATTGCCACACAACCCTCAAACGGCTCATTAATAATACGTGAAAATAAAATAGAATATGTTCCTAATAATGATTTTATTGGTACAGATATAGCAATTTTAGAATTAAAAAATAAAAATGAGGAATATATCGAAATTGCAATTATTGTTAATGTAAAGAAATCAAATACAAAACCAGTCATTTCAAAAGTAAATATATTAAACGGCAATGAAGAAGATACAGAGTCATTATTCACAACAGAATCGATTGTCACATTAATTGAGTCATCTGATGTTGACGGTGATGATCTAAGCTACGAAATAACTAAGATTCACAATAAAGGGAGTTTATTTACGCAAGATGGACTAACTACAGCCCCTCTCAACCTAGACCGAAATTTTAAATTTCGTTGGAAACCGCTTGAGAATTTAAATGGATTAATAAGAGTATTCGACATAAGAGCTTTTGATGGTATTGATTATTCTCAAGAAGTTGGGATTTTTATTAGTGTACCTGAAGTTATTGATGATTTAGTGGTTATACAGGAAGAGGTTAAATTAGATGTAAAATATGGCTTCACAACAACTATTGATTTAAACAGCCTTATTTATGACCCAGATGAAGGGCAAATAAATTACTTCATTAAATCTGCTATAAATGAATCAAATTTATCATTAAAAATTGATGTAAATTTATTAAACATAAAATCTGCTGCTGGATACGAAGATAATATTAGGATTACCTTAGGGGGAGAAAAGAACGGAAAAACTAAGTATTCTAATATAATTTTAAATGTTATAGATGAAAATAAAAAGTCACCTTTCCTCATTAGCCCTGTTTGGATTGGTTATGATGAACCAGGTGAAAATAAAATTGTAGACCTTAAATTACCAACAAGGTTTTGGTCATTTAAAACCCCGAATAACATAAGTAAAAGCAAGATATCGAATTGGAGAATATCTGGGA
>Ga0160423_10002013_pt1 | contig 17029 bp, 20 predicted proteins | sample CRUFie14St8metaG_FD_108191 | JGI IMG/M metagenome (GOLD analysis project Ga0160423, IMG submission 108191) | Marine microbial communities from the Costa Rica Dome - CRUD Field 142mm St8 metaG | ecosystem: Environmental > Aquatic > Marine > Oceanic > Photic zone | place: Costa Rica: the Eastern... | reverse complement strand
GTGTATGTAATTTATTTTTTAAAAATTCATATGTTGTAAATTGAATATAAACTTCAGGTATCATTTTTATAAAATTTGTAATATAACCAGCATATATACCCTTTATTCCATTTCTTTTATATATTTTTTTATACAATCATCATATATTATCTAATAAAAATATTAAATAAAATGATTTTTTTTATAATTATTCAAAATGAATAGATATGAATTTATAGTATGTTTATTATTTATAATCCTATATATAAATTGTAATATATATGAAAAATTAAATAAAAAAAATATAGATAATATTGATAATAATATATATTTATCTGATGAAATTGTAGATAATATAAATAGATACAATAATTTAAAACAACAATATAATTTTAATTTTAGTTATAAAATTAAACATACATATATACCAAAAAGAAGAATTAGTCCTATTAGAAATATTTATTAATTTATATTAAAAGAAATAATAATTTTTTTTATATAAATATATATATATATATATAAATGATTAATTGGAAAAATAAATATTTAAACATGAAATTAAAATATATTAATAATAAAAAAAAATTAATTGGTGGAAATGAAAGAAGAAATATGTTTATAAGAAGAGCAAGAAATAAAGAAAATATTGGAATAGAAGAAATTCGAGAATCTATAGAATTAGATTGTTTTGAACTATCAGGTGTAGAATTTACTGATTCTAAAAAACGTAAATTATTAGCAGTTGGAGAAATTATAGAACAAGGAAGACATGGTTGTGTTGAAACATTTGTTTCTAGAGATTCTCCTCATCATATTTGGCATACCCATCCATCTTGTGTTAAGTATTATTTAAGTTCTACTGATATTCTTAAACCTTTACGTTATGAAAATATTCAAATAAGTATTGTATATTGTCATTATGGTTTTTGGAATATAACAAGAATGGGTAATTCTTATCAAAATACAGAAGGATATATTAATGGAATTAATGAAGCTAATAGGTATATATATGAAGCTACAGGAGGACATTTTGATGATGAAAGAAATAGAATTTTTGATCTTGAAATTATTAATAGGTATATTAATATGATAACACAATATGTTGAAGATATAAGAGTTTATTTTTATACATATGAATGAACCTTCAAACTGTTTGATTTAATAATATAAATATTTCTATTATTCTCTGTCTAAATTAACTTATTATAATAAAAAAACAGGAAATAATATAAGTATTATTAGAAATATTTATTAATTTATATTAAGTGTATGTAATTTATTTTTTAAAAATTCATATGTTGTAAATTGAATATAAACTTCTGGAATCATTTTTATAAAATTTGTTATATAACCAGCATATATACCCTTTATTCCATTTCTTTTATATATTTTTTTTACACAATCAACTAATCCATTGTAATCTTTATTATTTAACATCATTGTTCTTTTTATACTATCACCGGGATAAAATATTGTTTGTGAAATAGCACCAGCTATTACTGATGATGTAAAAGTATTATATTGATTATCTTTTAAATATTGATAAACAGAAAATTGTGTAGCAATATATCCAGGCATTGAAATAAAAGCAATTTTGCTTCCTTTATATAAATTCATAAATCCTTCGTTTTTAATAATATATAATCCACAATTAATAAAGTTTTTATGTCTTGTTGTCATTTTATTATCTAATGAAAATTGAGTACGTATAAAATCAAAAGGATAACATATAGTTGTAGTTAAAAATCCACTACAAATACCAGAAATCATTAATTGATTAAAAGTTAATTTTTCATTATTTGTTTGAAATAATGACTTAAATTTATCATTTAGTGTAAATTTAAATATATAAGAAGGAGTAGTACGATAAATATTTGTTAAATTACCATAATATAAACCTTTTATACCTTCATTACTAACAATAAATCTAATAGATTGTAAAATACCTTGATAACGATTTGTTTTGTATTTAATTTGTGCTTGTTTTAATATTTTAATTCTTTCTAATGGAGCTACAGAAGTTTTTGTAATAATACCTGATGAAAAAGAACTAATAATATTAAATAAATCATTATTTGATGTCATATTTATAATTAATAAATAAATAAATCATTTTAAATATATTTACACCTTTGAACATTTAATACGCCGATTCTACAATAGATTTAACTTTATCAATAGCGTCATTAATTGACAAATTATATAGTTCTTTATGATGTTGTTTATTAAGATTAAATTCCTTTAATTCATTATGTATTTTTCCCTCTAATTTAGAATAATTTTCTTCTTCAGAGACAAAATATATATAGTCAAATATCCAATCACACCCGCCTTGACTTCTTGCTCTGTTTAGCGCTGTTAAATATCTTGATTTACCTATTTTCGGTTTTGTTTTTGCTTCTATTAATCCTGTTTCAGAATCAATAATTTCACTATGCCCAACATAAATACATTCATTAGTATATTCGACTACTTCTTTATAATTTTTGTTAATATTTTTTAATATATCCTTACACTCGCAACCGTTAATTGGAAATAAAGGTTCAAATTTTTCTTGTAAAACTTTAGAATTCATTTGATTATGATAATTAAATTATATTATAATAAAATCAATTTTTTATATTCGGCGTATTAAATGTTCAAAGGTGTAAAAAAAAATTATTATTAATTTATTCATTATTTTCTTCAACATTTTCTTCATTATTTTGTTGTTCTTGTTGTTCTTGTTGTTCTTCAAGTTCTTGTTCAGTAACAATTTCATTTGAAATAAGTTCTACTCTTTTTAAGCAACGAGCAGCAAATTTTTTATTTTGATTTAAAAATTGTTCTAATCTGATTATAAATCCTTTAAATTCTAAAGTTAATCTTGTTTCTTGTGATTGTAAATTAACTAATAAATTTCCAATAGAAAATCCTCTATTTTGCTTTTCAGTAGCATCATTAATTAGTCCTTTAAAAGAAGCAATATCTGATGATAATTCATATAAATTTCTTTCCATAACTGATAATAAACTATAGATTTCTGACATAGTATAATTTTCTGTTTTAACATAAGCTCTTGCACCTGAAAATTTTTGATTAACTATTTCTTCATTTGTTTTTTGTAAAGGATTTGCTTCTATATCAATTGCTGATTTAATTATACCACTTGTAAAATTCCACATATCTTCATATATTTTTCTAATATATGTTTCTTTCATTCCTGTATACCAAACTAAATCATTTTCTAGTGTACTTTTTTGAAATGATAAAGTATCTTGTGATGAACCTACATCATAACCTTGTGATGCTTGTTCATCTAATTGTTTCATAAAATCATCAATACTATTAATATCTTGTTGTAAATTATCTATAAATGTACTCATTTTTTCATAACTTGAACCTATTGAACCTAATATAGCTCTATATTCATCTCTTTTAATTAATTCGTTTAATTCGTTTTCTACAGCACGTATTGCAGTCATATATTATTATGTTATTAAAAAAAATATAATTTCTTTATTGTAAAAATCTATTAATTTAATAAATTTGTTATAAAAATCTATTATTTCAAAAAAAATATTATATGTATATATGAGCACAGTAAATTATTTAATTATAAGTCATACAGTAGATTTTGGAGAAAATGAAATTTTAACTATAGAAAATGAAATGAAAGAACACGGGTTTCAAAATTTAACACTAGCTATAAGACCTGGAAATGGTGTAGATTTTGAAGATTTGAAAACAACTATTGAATTATCACATAATTTTCAAAGAATAACTCCTATTTTTGATAATACTTTTGATTCTACTATATATTCAGATCACAGAAGTAGTTTACCATCTCATACATATTTAGTTAAATATGAAACTAAAAATCAATCTTTTATAAATAATCATACAGAAAAAGAAGGAATATTTATGCCCAATTATAAAATAGGATATAGTCCTGATTATGATCCATATTTATTTGGTGTATATGATGCTAGTAAATTAGGAATTTGTTTAAATGATAGTGAAACAAATAATATTGTAAATTGTATCGCGAGCAATGATTCTTTAATTAAATTAAAAAATGTACTTGATATAACTGGTTATAATTCAATTAATATTAAATATATTTTAGAAAATTATTATTTTCCATCAATTTTAGAATATCATAAAGTTGTATATAATTATGAACCTTTTAATATAATTATATTTAATTGTGGTAGTCAATTTAATGATATTCAAAGAATATCATTAAAACATGACATTATAAATCAAAAAGATTTTATGCCTACTAAACAAGAATCAAATGCAACTGTACCAATTAATTTTGATAGTTCATTATTAGTAAGTAATAATACTTTGTCATTACCTAAATCATCAGGTAATAGATGGAGACAAATCCCACAGTCAAGATATGGTTTTAAAGATAAAAATGTTGAATTAGTAGGTGGAAAAAATTGTGAAAAATATAAAAAAAAATATTTAAAATATAAATTAAAATATTTAAAATTAAAAATTAACTAAAAAATACTTTTTTTGCTCTATGATATATAGTTCTACAAACAGGACATTTATTTGTTCTTGAAGCTCTTCTTAATTGTATTTCACATTGGTCACATATAACAATATGTGAGCATACATCAAAAATAATATTTGAAGGTTTAGTAAAACAAACTTTACACATTTTATTATTATTTGCTTCTTCTATTCTTTTTAAAGACTCTTGTTCTTGATTTAATAATTGTTGGTCACATATAGTTCTAATTTCATTTATACTTAATTCATGATTATTTTTTAATAAATTTATATCATCTAAATGTTGTTTTTTTATATTAATAATTTTTTCATTTAAATGTTTAATTATATATTCATCATTTGAATACTCTTTTATGATATTATCATTTTCATATTCAATAAATTTAATAATTGAATTTTCTGTTATTTTAAAAATTTTATTTTTTTTATTATGTATCCATTTACCTTCATATGATATATTTTCTAAATATAATATACCATTACCATGTCTTTCATTATTAACAAATTCACCTTTATATATTCCTTCACTATTTGTAAAAGTTCCTATTCCTACTAATGTATTATTAATTATTGAACCTTTATACTCATCATCATTACTATATTTAAATAAGCAATTTTTATCATTAATTATATTATTTTCTAAATTTCCTTTAAAAATAATTTTATTATTTAAATAAACAGTACTTTGACCATTTAAAAATCCATTTATCAAATTTCCTTTATAAAATAAATCATTGTTAATAAATATTTCACAAGATGTTATTTTATTTTTACTTTCAAAAATACCTCTAACTAAAATGAAATTATTAATTATCATAATCCCATTTCCTATTACGTCATTATTTATTTCACCAATATATATAATAGAATTATTATCTTTTTTAATAGTATTAATAATTTTATTATATTCAACATTATCAACAATTAAATTTTCTATATCATTTTGAAAATTAAAATAATCAAATATACTTGTATTATAAATTTGATTTAAAATAATATCCATTTAATAATATAATAATATATTATTATTATTTAAAATTGATTTAATATTTAAATATAAATAAATGACAGGTTATTTGCATATTATTACATCTGTAATGTTTGGTGGTAAAACAAGCAAATTAATCAATGAAATAAATAAATTATCTGTAATTAAAAAAATTTATGTTTTAAATCATAATTTTGATAATCGTTATAAAGATAATAGTATTTGTAGTCATAATAATATTTCTATGAAATCAACTCTATGTGAAACTTTAAATATGAATGATGAAGAATTAATTGAATTAAGAAAAAAATATGATGTTATAGCTATTGATGAGTGTCAATTCTTTAGTGATTTATATGATTTTGTTTTAAAAGCATTAGATAAAGATTTTTATGTTATAATTGCTGGTTTAAACTCTAATTATAAACAAGAACCTTTTGGTGATATATTAAAATTAATACCATATGCTGATAAAGTAGAATTTTTAACTGCTTTTTGTTCAATTTGTAAAGATGGAACACCTGGTATTTTTACTAAAAGAATTATACATAATGATAATGAAGTATTAATAGGTTCTGAAGATACATATAAAGCTGTTTGTAGAAAACATTTAAATGAATAAATTATTTAAAAGTAATAATTTAATAAGAAATATATGGTACATTTTAGTTTGTATGTAATTTTTGATGTAGAAAAATTTTTTAATTGTAGAATAAGTGAATTTGTTAGGTCATCAGACGAAATTAGATTAGTTTATGACGATAAATTAGAAATGCCTGCTTTATCATTATTAGATTATGATGGAATACCTTGTATAATAGGTAATCCTAATTTAATACCAAAAGATGAAAATCTTCAAGCACATATATTATCACATGAAATGGGTCATATTATAAATAAAGATATTTATATTGATCCTCGTACATTAAAACGTTATGAATTATATGAAAAAGAATGTTTAGCTGATGAAGTAGCATCAGAATATATTAATAAAAGTACAAAATATAATAAAGATATAATTATTGAATATTTAAAAAATTTATGTATTAATGAAGTTGATTTTTTAGATAAAAGATTAAAATATATTAATGAATTAATACAAACTTCTTATGAAACAGAAGATATTAATAAAATTAATTTTATTAATGAAGAATTAAATTTCCTTAGATATAGAATTCATAATTATAAAGACGATGCTATAACAAGAATTAATATATTAAATAATATTATAATTTAAAAATGATTTTTTATATATCTATATAATATTATGGAACAAACCTTAAATCAATTTTTACAAAATTCAAATGAAAATGTAGAAATAGAATATGTTTATAAAGGTTACAAATCAGAACAAAATATTAATACATTAAAACAGTTCTTAGATAAATTATTAAATCAACCTAAATTTACAAAAGAGTTAGATATTTCAATTAATGAATTATTTAGTTTTAATAATAATATAAGAGGTATTGTAAATGAATCTAATATTGAGTCATTTTGTAATGATGAAAATGTTAATTTAATTATTCAATTTGAAAAAAAACAAATTAAAGATAAATCAATAGATAGTAATATAAATTTTCATTTAAATAAAAAAGAAGAAATTATTATTGATTCTAATGATGAAAATATAGAAACATTTAAAAAATATTATGATATTTCAACTAAATTTTATAGATATAAAGACAGGACTTCTTATTATTATCCAAAAGATTCAAATGAATCAAATTATGAATTTAAAATAGATATTACATTTGTAAAAGAAACTAAATCTAATAATATAAAATTTTCAGATATTCAAAATTCTACTCATTATGAAATAGAATTAGAATTTAATAAAAAAATAGATTTTAATATAATTAATATTAATAATTTAATTAAAAAATCACTTGATTATCTTAAATTAATTTATTTAATAATGACTAATAATACTTTTATAATTAATAAAAAATGTAATCTTGAAAAAGATTTCGAAAAAAAAACTAATGATAATTTAATTAAAGTACGTGAAGAATATAATAATTTTTGTAAAAATATAAAATTAGAAAATATTGGACCTAAACCTGTATCAATAAATTATAAAGATATACATAATATGCAAGATATTAATATAGAAGATTGGAGTGTTACTGATAAAGCTGATGGAGAACGTTATGTTTTATTTATAAATGATATTTTAGAAGTATATTTAATAAATCCATATTATATTATTTATATGACGAAAATAGTTAATGAAACTTATAGAAATACAATTATAGATGGAGAACTTATAACTTCTATTCCTATTAATAATGATAATAAAATTAAAGTTTTTAATGAAGATTTTAATATAGAATTAGAAAGTAAAGAATCTTATTATTTTAAATATTGTGCTTTTGATATATATTATATTGGTAATACTAATGATAATGATAATGATGATAAGAGAATATATAAATTAGACTTAAATAAAAGACAAGAAGAATTAAAAAAAATAGAACAAATATTAGATAATGAAACAATTAAATATGTAAATAAAACTTATTTTCCACTTACTAATTATGAACAAATAATAGATAATTATAAAACTGATAATATTAATTACAATTTAGATGGTTTAATTTTAATTCCTAATACATTAATAGGAGACGAAAATATTAAAAGTACATGGTATAAAAATTTAAAATGGAAACCAAAAATGTTAAATACAATTGATTTTAGAATTAAATTTTTATATAATGTAGATAATAATAATAGTAATAGTATTAGTAGTACTAATAATATTAATATTCAATTATATTCTGTAAATAAAAATATAGAAATATTATTTGGTTCAGGAATTGATCCATATATTCATATAAAAAAACAAAAAATTAATGATAAATGTGTAGGAGAAAATTATTTTAAAACTTTAGAAGGAAATATTATACATAATAATGATATTATTGAATGTGTTTTTAATCCAAAAACTTATGAATGGTATTTTATTAAAAATAGATATGATAAAAAAAAACCAAATAATTATTGGATTGCGAATAAAACTTGGTTTAATTTATTTAATACAATTGAATTAACAGAATTAATTGATTATAAAGATACTTTTGAAAAATATAATAAATTATTAAAACTATCATATTATAATTCCAATGAACGTTTAGCAGAATCTGAATCTGATAGATATAGAAAATATAATAATAAAGTAAAAAATACATTAATTAATTATTGTTTTAATATACTAAATGAAGATAGCATAAACGTTTTAGATTTAGCTTGTGGAAGGGGAGGCGATTTAAATAAAATTTTTAATTTTAATAATAAAATGAATTTATATTTAGGAATTGATATAGATATGAATAATATTACAAGTTTTGATATTTTAGATCAAAATAAAAATAATGCACGAGCACGTTATACACAAATATTAAGTAAATATACATCAACTGTGGAAGAAAACAATATTTTAAAAGAAAATAATGTTTATTTTGTTTGTGGTGATTTAAATAAGATAGATAAAGATAGTAATAATTTAGAAATTTTTAAAAAAAGTATAGAGGATAATGTTATTGAAGAAGATTTCAATAATATTTTTAAAAATAATAAAAATTATGATTTAGAAACTTTAGAACAAATTATTCAAGATAATTCTGATATTAAATTTAATTTTATTCAAATGCAATTTGCTATTCACTATATTGATGATTTAAAAACATTTTTATTAAAAATTAATAATTTATTAGATGATAATGGAATATTTTTATTTACATATTTAGATTCAACAAATTTACCTAATAATTATGAAGATGCTTTTCAAAAAATTGATAAATTAAAAGATGTAAATGGTATTACTAATAAATTAAATGTAAAATTAAAAACAATGGAAAGTGGTCAAGAAGAAAATGCTTTACAAAATGAACAATTAAAAACTATTATTAGTGAATCAGGATTTGAATTATTTAAATATAAAGAAATATCTTATAATGATAATACATTTAATAATATAATTAAACATAATAATATGTTATTAAATAAAAATAATTCATATATGATATTAAAAAAAAAAATAAGTGGTGGAATTAATTCAAATAATAAAATTATTTCGTTTATTGATAAAATTATAAATTTATAATTTATGAAATTTATTTTTCTGTATATACTTTATAAATATTATATAAAGAATATATAAAATCATAAGAAAATAATATTATAAATATTATTATTGTTAAAATAAATAATATTTCTATAAATAAAGGAGCTCTTTTAAATGAAAATTTAAATCTTTTTGGAAATTCAAATAAAATATTTTTTTCATCTATTAAAGGTTTTATTTCCTTATATAACCAACGGTTACTTTTTTTTTTATTACGACAATTTGTTAATAATTCACAATATTTTGATGTTTTATCATAAATTATTGCTTTGCAATGAGGATTTCTTTGACATTGTAATGCACAATTAGGAAATTCAGATATTTTTAAAGTTTTTCCTTCACAAATACCAGGATAACCTAATAAATCATTAAATCTATCAAAAGTTTTATTAAAAATATTTTTTTTTACAAAATGAGTTTTTGTATTAGTTGTTCCACAAAATTTATTATAATCTTTTTTTCTATCATATAGACAAATATTACTATCATCACCAGATTTTAAATTTTTTTCACCATAAGTATCTCTTATCCATTCATTAGTTTTTATTCCTTTTTGATTTGGACATTTATCTATATTTATATAACAACCTGATGTTGTTGGTTTTTTAGAAGGTACATAATGTGTTTTAGTATTATTTATTCCACAATAATTATTATAATCTTTTTTTCTATTAAATAAACAAATATTACTAGTATTTCCTGAACCTAAATTAGCTTCACCATATATATCTTTAAACCATTCATCTGTTATTACAGATTTTTGTTTTGGACATTTATCTACACTTATATAACAACCAGGTTTTTTAGGAAGCATTTTTTTTATCATTTTAATTTTTTTATTAAATTTTTCTTTTTTAGATTTAACTTTTTTTACTAAATCATTATTTACTAATTTGTCTAAATAACTATCATCTTGAAGTTGTGCATATATTTTCATTTGTTTATCTTTTTTTTCTTTTTCTTTTCTTTTTTTTTCTAACATTTTATTTTTTTTTAAAGTAGTATCAGACATATATTATTATTATATAAAATTTTAATACCAATCAACATTTGATACTTTTTCTTTTGTTTTAATCATCATAAATCTTATTAACATATAAAAATATACAAATAAAACTATATTTGCTAAATAAAAAATTGTTTCAATAAAAATAGGTATTTCAGGATCAGGTGGATAAAAATTAATACTTGGTATTTTTACAGGTTTTGATGTTAATCTATATAAATCTTCTATTTTTTTTCTTTTTTTTGATTTAAATATATTACGTATTGAATCAAATAGTCTATATGGATAAGTAAATATATTTTTACATACTCTATTATATGCTCTACCAATAAAATTTGTAAAACTTATTATAAAATAAATAACTATAAAAGGTGATTTAATTAAAAACCATAATAATTTAAAAAATGAAATTATAAAATATTTTAATAATTTAAAAAATAATTTAAAAAATAATTTAAATAAATACACTATCATATATTATACAGTAGATTTTATTAAAGAGTCAAAATGCTCTATATTATTTTTTTTTCTCCATAATAAATTAATTGTATTATTATATTCATCTCTTGATGTACAATATAATAATTTAAATCTACCATTTTTATTTAATTTATTATTAATTATTGTTCCATTAATTATTTTATTTTTTTTTAAATTATATGATTGAACTATATAAACACAAATATTTACTTTATAAATATTACTTAAAGCTATTATTTCAGGAATACCACCCCATCTATCATTTTCTATATTTGAATATTCTTTACCAGAATAATTTTTATATAAATTTTTATATTCATCAAATGTTAAGTCATGAATATTAAATATTAAATCTTGTATTGTTGAATCAAATTCATTTACAAAGGTATATTGATTATTAATTATCCAATTGTAAGCTTTATTTTGAATAATACTAGAATTTAGATTTGATTTTAATTTAGGAAAAATATTTTTTAGTTGTACTAGAATAGATTTATAACAACAAGCACCTGTTTCTTCAATTTTATTAATAATAAAATAATTATTTGGTAATGTATTATTTAAAAAATCAAGTTCCATTAAAAATATTAATTATTTATGTTTTATATAATTAATTATTATTAAATTGATTTATTTTTTAATTAATTTAAAATGGAAAACGAAGATATTGTATCTATTTATCCATGGTTTTATACTAAAAATAATAAAATGATATTAATGTTATGTAAACCAAATAAAAATGAAGATAAAATGTTTAATTTTAGTACTAATTTAATTGAACAACAAATAGAAAAAAAAGGATTAACTGAATTTTTAAATGAAATATTACAATATATAAGAAATGGATATATGTGTGTAAGTTCATGTAATAATGATGTAAATTTATTAGATCAAACAATTAATTACATTTTTATAATAGATAGTAAAAATAATATTATTTTAGAAAAAGCTTATACAAATACAAATAACGATTCGCATATGAGATTATCTGAAATATCAAAAAATAGTCCTAAAAAATGTTGTTATTTTAATTTTCAAAATAAAGAAGTAAATATATTATAATTCATTTAATAATTCAATTTTATTATCTTCTTTAATTGGTAAATATTTTATAATAAATTTATCTTTATTTACATTTTGTTTAATATGATGAATTAAATAATGATTATATGTATTTTTTTTTAACATATAAAATTTAGGTTCATGAATAAAAAGATATTTATTTTTTTTAAATAAATTATTTTGATTAGTAATATATATATTTCTTGGATATTCTAATTCATTAAATTTTCTGTAAGTTTTCTTTTTTAATTTATGATAATTAATCATCATTGTATTTAATGATAATATAGAAGCATAATTTAAAAAATCATAATTATAACTAAATGTATTATAACTATAACTTTCAAATAATAATGATAAATTTAAATTATCATATATATTTATCATATAGTTTAATATTTCTTTAGAGTTACTATTTGTATTAAATAATATTTCATTAAAAATATTATTATACATTAAATGCTGAATTAATGGTTCATTATTATAGTTAAATTTTTTAATAGAATTATAATTATTAAATAATATATTATAATTATTGTATAAATTATAATCATAATCTTTTTTAAATATTATTGACTCTATATTATCTATGTCTTTTTCTATATTTGATGATTTTGTAAAAAGATATTCACTAATTATTATTAATTTTCTAATATCATTTTGACTATGTTTAATTATTTTGTTTTTTAAAATATTATTACATTCAATTGATTCTTTATTTAAAATATTATTTAAAACATTATTAAGTAAAATATTATTTGGAGTATTTATATTTAAAGTAATTAAATGTTTTTTAGGATAATTAACACTTTTATTATATGTTCCAATAATAATTAAAGGATTTTTATTTTTTAATAAAAATTTAATAAGTGTATTTAATTCATTTTTACTTAAATTATTATTATCAACATCATCAACTATATAAGCATTTATTGTTTTATTAGAGTTCAATAAATTTAATATATCATATTTTGTTGAACTATCTTTTATTTTTTCAATAAAATCGTTTTTATTTTTAATTGATGAAATACTATTATAAATTATATTATAATTTTTACTATTTAAAAATAATTCCGCTATTATTGATTTTCCACAACCAACAGGTCCTTGAATACTTAATATAATTTTATTAGTTTTTTTGATATTATTAATCCAATCATTCATTTTTTTTAAATATTGTTCACAATTTGATAATTCATTTAATTTTATTGGTTTATATTTAGTTAACCAATCCATTATTTACTTTATTTAATTTAAATTTAAGTAATAAAATTAAATTTATATAATATAAATTAAAAAAAAAATTATTAAATTGATTATTGATTATTTTCATTATTTTCATTATTTTCATTATTTTCATTATTTACTTTATTTAACCAAGGATCTTCTTGATTTAAACTTTTTTCTAAATTATCTTTTTTAGATTGAGCAATTTTATTATTTTTTTCTTCTTCATAATGTAGATTCTTGGCATCAACATTTTCATTGTATTTTTTCATTAACTCATTTAATCCTTCTTCTTGATATTCAGCTTCAATTTTATCTTGTTCAGCTAAAACAGGATCCCAAGGTAACCAATATCCTACTTGTCCAATAAATACATTATGATTTCTATCTTTTTTAGATAATACTTTAGCTCTAATTGCAGCTTCTTGATGAGAATCATATACTCCTCTTACTTTTACACCTCTTATACTTGTTTGAAAGTTATTTTCTTCATTAAATTTATCATTTAATTCATTATTATGTGCATATTTAAAATCATTAAAATCTTCTAATAATTTTTCATAATTAATATCAGTATCAATTCCATTTGTTTTTTCTTTAAATTCATTTATATTTAAATCATATTTTTTACAAATATCATCTATTAATCTATTTCTATGAATACCCCAAGCTTGTTTTAAAAATTCAGTCATTATAAAAAGATCTTTGTTTTTTAATACATTTTCTGGTGAAATAAACGATAAACAACAAAAACGCTGTCCATTTATAACATCATCAACATGTAAAAAATCTTCTTTTACTTCACTATCACTCATTATATTTAATTATAATAATTATCTTTTTAAATATATCTTATTGTTTATTTTTTAATTTATAAATACATTCTTTATTATTTGTAAAAAATCTTCCTTGTCCTAAACCTTTTTCATTATCATAACCTTTAACTTTTTCAATTCTACAACTATTTTTATCACATATTTTTATAGTTTCTTCTGCTAACATTGTATTTTCATATGGACCACATCCATATAATTGGTCTAATTTATCTCTATTTTCTTTCATAATATCAACGGCATTTTCTTGTAAATATTTTCTGTATTCAGTATTATTTTTACAATTATATGATGCTCTATTTAAATTTTCTATATCAGTATTTGGTAAAAAACTTGTTAAATATCGTCCATCTAATAAACATTGGTCCCACTGTTCATCCATTTATATATTATAATAATATTTTTTTTTATATATTAACACCCACTTTATTTCTACCTCTTCCTCTGCCTCTTCCTCTACCTTTTCCTTTATTTTGTTCTTCTATTTTTTCTATTAAATTAGATTGTTCTAACATATTTTTAATATTATTTAATCTATTATTTTCTTCTTCATTATTAATTTCATTATTTTCTTCTAATAAATTTTCTTTTTTTTCTTCTTCATGTTCTAATTCTTCTTGTTCTTCTGATTCTTCTTGTTCTTCTGATTCTTCTTTTTCTTCTGACTCTTGTTCTGATTCTTCTTGTTCTTCTGATTCTTGTTGTTCTTCTGATTCTTCTTGTTCTTCTGACTCTTGTTGTGACTCTGGTTGTTCTTCTGACTCTGGTTGTGATTCTTGTTGTGACTCTTGTTGTTCTTCTGACTCTTGTTCTGATTCTTGTTCTGATTCTTCTTGTTCTTCTGATTCTTGTTTATTATTTTCTTCATTATTTACAATTTCATTATTTATTACTTCATTATTTTCATCTTCAATACTTTCTTCTTCATCACTGTCTTCTTCATTACTGTCTTCTTCATCACTATTATCTTTTTCTTGTTGTTTTATTTTTTCATCCATATTTTGATTAATATTATTTAATAATTCTGTTTGTAATTCATTATGTATTTTAACATCGTTATTATAATCATCAAAATCATAATTATTTAATGAGTTATTATCTGATAATTTTTCTTTAATAGTAAGTATTTCACACCAAAAATAATATAATATAGAAAAAATTACTCCAATAAATATAAATAAAATTATCTCTGTCATTTAATTAAATAAATATTAAATTAATTAAAATTAAACTTATCTAATTAAAAAATTATATTAAATTATATGGAAACTAAAACTTTATATTTAAAATTTGATAAAATGTATAATAATTTATTAAATAAATTTATACCTGTTAATAATAATAATATTTATATATCACATTCAGATAATAATAATATTATTAATAGTACATTTATTGATAAAAAAATTAGTGAAAAAATAAAACAATGTAAAAATAAATATAGCTTAAATTATAAATATAAAAAATGGAAAATAGAAATTAATATTTTTACAAAAGATGAAGATAATAATTTAATTAAATTATTTAATAATATATTATTTAGAATAATTTTAATTATAATGTTTATTGAAAATACTAGTAAACCAAAAGATTTAATTTTAAATATTTATTTAACAGATGAAGAAAAAAATATACATTATTGTAAAAAAGAAATATTAGGTCCATTACATTCCAATAGTGGTTTAACTGATGGAATTAGCATAACAATTTTTAGAAAAGAAGAATTATTAAAATTAGTAATACACGAATTAATACATTTTTATAATATAGATATAAAAACACGTAATATTTTTTGTAAAGAATGTTATACTAATATGTTTAATGTAGAATCTAATATAATTATAAATGAATCATTTGTAGAAACTTGGGCTACTTTATTAAATTTATTATTTATATCAAATACTTTACAAGAATTTAATGACTTATTAGAAAAAGAAGTTTTATTTTCATTAGAACAAGTTGCAAAAATACTAGTTAATTATAATTTTGATTCATATGAAGATTTTTTAAAACAAAAAAAATCTAAAAAAACAATAAAACAAAAAACATCTGTTTTTTCTTATTATATAGTTAAATCTATATTTTTACATTCAATATTATTTAATAAATTAAATTTTTTATCAATATTTTTAAATAGTAATTACAATCATAATAATATTTTTAATAATTCTAATAAAATAATACAAGTGTTACAAGAAAATTATAGTAATCATAAAATAATATTTACTGTTAATTATTTTATTAGTAATTTAAAAAATAATTGTAATAAAAATTCATTTAGAATGACAAAAAAAAATACTAATTATAAATGTAAATATTGTAATTATATTGAATATAATTAATATAATTAATCACTATAATCACTATCTTCATCACTTGATTCTACTTCTTCGTTTATTTTTTCTTCTGTATTATTTTCATCTTCATCTTCATTATCATCTTCTTCATTATTATCATTAATTTTTAAATATTTTGTAATAGTATTTTCTTTTTTTTTTTCTTTTTTACTATAATCTTTTTTTGCACCAATATCATAAATAATAAATTCTTTTACTACATAACTTACACCAAAATTATTATCCATATTAATCCATACTTTTGGAATTAAAATTGCTTTTACTATACAATTAGACATTAAATACATATTAATATTATCTTGATTTACATTTTCAATTATTTTTCCTGATTTATCACGTAAGATCCATCCTGATTTATTTAATTTACATTGTATATATGAAGGAAAAGATCTATCAATTTCACCATTTTGATCATTTTTATATTTAATTGATTTATAATATAATATATCTAATTCTTCTTCT
>Ga0160423_10002012_pt1 | contig 17032 bp, 15 predicted proteins | sample CRUFie14St8metaG_FD_108191 | JGI IMG/M metagenome (GOLD analysis project Ga0160423, IMG submission 108191) | Marine microbial communities from the Costa Rica Dome - CRUD Field 142mm St8 metaG | ecosystem: Environmental > Aquatic > Marine > Oceanic > Photic zone | place: Costa Rica: the Eastern... | reverse complement strand
TTCCACCATATAAAATAGAAGTACTTTCGGCTGTTATTTGTCCGTACTTTTTTAGTAATAAGCTTCTGATAAAAGCATGCATTTCCTGTGCTTGTTCGCAAGAGGCAGTGACACCTGTTCCAATAGCCCAAACCGGTTCGTAAGCAATAACAACCTCTTTCATTTGCTCTTTACTTAAATGAAAAAGTCCTTCTAGAATTTGATCACCCACCACCTCAAACTGTTGTTTTTTTTCTCTTTCCAAAAGCACCTCTCCACAGCAGTAAATAACTTTTAATCCTTGCTCTAAAGCAATGTTTATCTTTTGAGCTAGTAAGGAATTTTTCTCTCCATGAAACTCTCTTCTTTCAGAGTGTCCTAAAATTACATATTCTGCTCCAGTAGAAGCAACCATCATCGCCGAGACTTCTCCTGTAAAAGCACCACTTTCATTAGCGCTGCAATCTTGTGCACTAACTGCCACTTCTCCGTCAAGTGCATTAGAAACTTCTGTTAAATGTGAGAAAGGGACGCTTAATATTACCTTGAGATTCTTGACTGGATTATCTAAGAGTTGATCTTTTATTTCCTTTGCCAAAGTAACCCCTTCAGAAACACTTAAATTCATTTTCCAATTTCCTGCTACTAATTTTCTACTCATTACTGTATTCTTATTCGGGGGTCAAGCCACCCATAAATTAAATCAACTAAAATATTAATGATAACAAATAAGCTTGAAATAGTTAATACACTTCCCATTACAACTGGAAGATCAAGACTGTTCAAAGCTTCAACAATTTCTTTTCCTAGACCATTCCAAGCAAAAATATATTCTACAAAAACTGCTCCCGCCAATAAGCTAGCAAACCATCCAGAGACCGCTGTAATGACTGGATTTAAAGAATTATACATAACATGCTTTTGAAGCACTTTAGTAAAGCTTAAACCCTTCGCTATTGCTGTACGAACATAATCCTGAGAAAGCGTTTCTAAAACAGAACTTCTTGTTAATTGAATAATCACAGCTAAAGGTCGAATCCCTAAAGTAAACGCTGGTAATATCAAATTAGATAGTGTTAAATACTCACCATTTCCGTAATCATCAACGGTATATAGACTTCCCGTCATATTAAGTCCTGTTAAATCATTTAGTAGAAAACCAAAAATCCAAGCAACTACGATTGCTGAAAAGAAAGATGGCACAGACATACCTAAAATACCAAAAAACAAAGCTAATCGATCAAAGAAACTATCTTTCCAAACAGCAGCTAATAACCCTATAAAAATACCTATGAAAATAGCTATAAGGATTGAACTAATTGCTAAAAGAATCGTACTAGGCAATGTTTCTGTGATGATAGTACTTACAGACTTCCCAGTCTTTTTGAAAGAGGTTCTGAGATATGGAAACTTCAAAGCTATTTGGTAGCCTCTTAAAGAAAAAATAGGACTTGCTTGATACTTTCTAATATGAGTAAATGCATTAAAATTAGTGTTATGAAAAGAAATTGGAGATAAATCATTTAGATATAAGAAGTATTGTTCGCTAAGATTTCTATCAAAACCATACTTTAATCGTATATTTTCTAATTGCTGAGCATCTTGTCTTTGATCCAACATCATTCTAGCAGGATCACCAGGTAAAACATTAAATAAGAAAAAAACAACAGTTGCTACACCCCACAATACTAGCAGGCCGTAAATCAGTCGTTTAATAATAAATCCTGTCAAAATTTACTACCAATAGTTTTGTTTAATTTCTTCAAAAGTTGGGAAATCATTATAGTGCCATTTATCTATAATTGTTCCCTTCTTCAGCAATAATAATCCCGGATTAGAACGTACAATTGTTTTCAATGTAGTCTCATCAGTATAATAGAAAGGATATGCTGACTGAACTTCATGCCTAAAATCTTCTATTATTTCATCCGTAGAAGCTGTCATTGTGATAAATGGAATTTCTAACGCTTCTGTTTTAGCAGCTAAATCATTAACATGGTTCCAAGAATCCTTATCTGTTTTTGATAAATTGTAAGCGACTAATAAAAAGGCATAATCTGAGTTCAATATTAAATCAGTATAATCAGCATCATCTAATGAAATACTAAAATCTTTAATAGGATTTTCATATCCTTCAATTTCTAGAGACTTTCCTGTATTTGATACAAAATCATATGTTTGCCAATCCCATTCAGAGGAAAGCACTTCCTTTTTTTCTCCTGTTTGCTTATCCTTAACTAAAAAATAGTCTATTTTATCTGGACAAGGAAGGCCTAGCTCATCACAGTTTTTCATTCCATCAGAGATATTTTTTCCAACAGCATAGGGACGAAAATCTTTAATTGGTAAATGATTATATGTGTGATTTACAAATAACCAACAGAATAATGTAACAACTACAAGTATTAAGTTTTCTATCTTGAAAGAAAATAAGGGTTTAATGATATTTTTGTTAAAAAATAAAATAGCTATAAAAAACAAAAGAATAATATCCTTTCCAAATGATTGCCAGGGAGTCAACTTCACAGCATCACCAAAGCAACCACAGTCTGTCACCTTATTAAAGTACGCAGAGTAGAATGTTAGAAATGTGAAGAAAATAATCATTGCAAGTAGAGACAAAGAAGTAAATTTCGGACGTGACCCAATCAACACCATGACACCCAATACAATTTCAGCAATACATATACCTGCCGCTAGTAAAAAAGAATAAGGAATTAAAAATTCCATATTAAGCACTCCTGCTGAAAAATATTCTTCAAGCTTGTAAGAGAATCCAAGTGCATCATTGGCTTTAACCATTCCAGAAATAATAAATAAAAAGCCTACTAAAAATCTTGAAATTAATGTTAAAAATTGCATGTTAGTTTAATTTTATAAGTGCGAAAATCGCATAGTTAATCATATCAAAATAATTGGCATCAATACCTTCAGAAATCAAAGTTTCACCCTTGTTATCTTCTATTTGCTTTACTCTTAAAAGCTTTTGAAGAATCAAATCTGTTAACGAACTTACGCGCATGTCTCTCCAAGCCTCACCATAATCATGATTTTTTGCCTGCATCAACTCATTTGCTATATGTGTAAGTTTATTATACATAACATCAACCTCTTTTGTATCCATATCAGGCTGTTCGGCAATTCCTTTCTCAAGCTGAATAAGTGCAATTATGGAATAGTTTACAATTCCTATAAATTCATTACGAATATCTTCACCTACTTTCTGATAACCATCATTCATCTCAATACTACGAATACGCTGTGCTTTGATAAAAATTTGATCTGTTAAAGAACTCAGTCGAAGTATGCGCCAAGCACAACCATAATCCTTCATTTTTTTGATAAAAATATCCTTACATTTGACCATTGCCAAATCATATTCATGTATGGTTTGTTCCATGTGTTGAATTACAATTTATAATGACGAAAGATAAAAATTTCCACCCTACTAGAACGATAGATGCAGATGGTATATTGCTTGATTTATCAACAACTCATGTAATGGGAATTCTAAATATAACAAATGATTCGTTTTATGATGGAGGAAAATACAACAACATGAGTAAAGCACTCCAAAAAGTTGAGCAATTTATCAAGGAAGGAGCAAGTATTGTAGACATAGGCGCCTACTCTTCAAGACCTGGAGCAAAGCATATTTCTACTAATGAAGAATGGAAGCGTTTGAAAGGTATTTTACCAATTGTTAATAAGGAGTTCCCTGAAATTATTATTTCTGTAGATACATTTCGTGCTGATATCGCACAAAAATCTATTGAAAATGGAGCGCATATCATCAATGATATTTCAGCAGGAGAAATGGATAGTAAAATGTTTGACACTATTGCTAAATTACAAGTTCCTTATATTATAATGCACATGCAAGGAACACCTCAAAATATGCAAAAAAACCCATATTACAGGTGTATAGAAAAAGAGGTTTTTTGTTACTTTCAAAACAAATTAAAAATCTTGAAAAAAAAAGGAGTAAAAGACATCATTATTGACCCTGGATTTGGTTTTGGAAAAACCCTGGAGCACAACTATCAACTTTTAAACAACTTACAGTTTTTACATGACCTAAACCGACCTATTCTCGCCGGTGTTTCTAGAAAATCAATGATATATAAATTATTAGAAAACACCCCTGCTGAAGCCTTAAATGGCACTACAGCCATACATGCCATTTGCTTACAAAAAGGCGCTTCAATTTTACGTGTACACGATGTTAAAGAGGCTATTGAATGCACGAAAATCATTAACTTCGCTCAAAACCACCAATAAATGAATTTTTTAGAATTCTTTATTTACACTATCGATTTCAGTATTTTAGATATTATTGATATACTACTAGTTGCCATACTTCTTTTTCAACTTTATAAACTTATAAAAGGAACTGTTGCCATAAAGATTTTTGTTGGAATTTTAGCTATATACCTCCTTTGGAAAATTGTAGAAGTATTACAAATGAAACTACTAAGTGAAATTTTAGGACAATTTATTGGGGTTGGGGTTATTGCAGTGATTATCGTATTTCAGCAAGAATTAAGAAAGTTTCTTATCATGATTGGTAATACTAAATTCTTTTCAAAGGAAGGAATTATGAAGTTTAAATGGGTAAACGAAGAAAATACTGTAAAAGTCAACATTAATGCTATTGTTAATGCTTGTCAGCAAATGGCAAGCAGTAAGACAGGAGCCATTATAATAATCACAAAAGAAAACTCGCTTTCATCTTACATTGATACAGGCGAATTAATTCAAGCTAAATCATCCTCTAGTCTAATACAAAATATATTCTTTAAAAATAGTCCGATGCATGATGGAGCAGTAATTATTACAGGAGACATTGTAATGGCAGCTCGTTGTATTTTACCAGTAATCGAAAATGAAGCTTTTCCTTCCCATTTAGGGATGCGTCATAGGGCTGCGGCTGGAATAACAGAAAATACTGATTGCCTAGCAATTATTGTTTCTGAGGAAAGAGGGAAAATATCAATTGCAAAAAAAGGAGAACTTGAAATCGATTTAAGCTCAGAACAACTGAAAGATACTTTACAAGAAGAACTTCACTAGTTATTTTTCTCTTCAAACTGTTTTACCAACTCATCCAAAGGAATACCTAACTGTTGAATTGAAAGCTCCACTGTTTCTGATAATTCGTGATTAGGATAAGTTTTTAAGAAAGACTCATAAACTAATCTTGCTTGATCTTGTTGACCCATATAATTATCTAATGCAAATGCTTTATAGAAAAGCGCTACAGGGGCTTGATGATGATTTGGAAAATCACTATGTACTTTTTGAAAAAAATATAATCCTTTAACAGGAAGTCTTAAAACATTTGTATATAGGTCGCCTAATTGCATATAATAATCAGGCATAGTTGTTGAATCCGGATACTTGCTTAAATAATTTTCTATCTCTACAACCAACTCTTGGGTTACTTCTAAATTAGTATTAAATTCAGAATCAATAAGTTCTAATTGTAAATCATTTATCTTATTCAAATGTTGATCTTGATCAGACTGACAAGCTATTAAAATAAACGTTAATATTAACGCAGGTAAATACTTCATTATCTTCCTTTTTTGTTTGGAAAATTCATTCGATAATCTACTTGAATATTTCCTTTAGATATATCATTAAGTTTTCGCTTTAATAATCGTTTTTTAAGAGGGCTTAAATAATCAGTAAACAATATACCTTCAATATGATCATACTCGTGTTGTATAATTCGTGCTGCAATTCCTTCAAATTCCTCTTCAAAAGTATCAAAATGCTCATCTTGATAACGAATACGAATCTTCGGTTTTCTAGTAACATCCTCTCTTATATTGGGTATAGACAAGCAGCCTTCATTAAAAACCCACTCTTCTCCCTTTTCTTCTAAAATTTCTGGGTTCACAAAAACTTGTTGAAAGTTTTTAAGTTCAGAGTCATCTTCTTCAAACGGGGAAGCATCTACTATAAATAACCGAATACTTTTACCTATTTGTGGTGCTGCTAGACCAACGCCACTTGCTTCATGCATCGTTTGAAACATGTTGTCAATAAGTTCTGCAAGACCTTCATAATCCTTATCTATATTTTTTGCCTTTTGCTTTAAAACTGGCGTTCCAAATGCTACAATAGGTAGTATCATTTACAATAATTTATTAATGATATTTTCAATTGACAAACCCTCTGCCTCTGCTTTGTAATTTTTCACCATTCTGTGACGAAGGATTGGAATCGCTACTGATTTCACATCTTCAATATCAGGAGAAAATTTCCCGTTAATAGCAGCATGACACTTTGCTCCGATAACAAGGTACTGGGAAGCTCTTGGTCCTGCTCCCCAGCTAACAAATTGATTTACTATTTCGTGAGAATACTCGGTATTTGGACGTGTTTTAGCAACAAGTTTTACTGCATATTCTGTTACATTGTCAGTAACTGGAATCTTTTTGATAAGAGTTTGTATTTGTGAAATTTGAGAGCCACTCATTACTTTATTTAACTTTACATCTTTTTCAGAAGTTGTGTTGCGAACTACCTTCAATTCCTCTTCTAATGTTGGATAATTTAGCACTACATTAAACATAAATCTGTCCAACTGTGCTTCAGGTAAAGGATATGTACCCTCTTGTTCAATAGGGTTTTGGGTAGCCAATACAAAAAATGGCTGTGCTAAATCATATCGATTTCCAGCAGCTGTTACTGAACGCTCTTGCATAGCTTCTAGTAAAGCAGCTTGTGTTTTTGGGGGCGTACGATTAATTTCATCTGCCAAAATAATGTTTGCAAATAATGGGCCTTTTTTGAAACGAAATTGTCTATTCTCATCTAAAATCTCTGCTCCAATAATATCTGATGGCATCAAATCAGGAGTAAATTGAATCCTCTTGAAATCAAGACCTAAAGCTTCTGCAATAGTCTGAACCAATAATGTCTTTGCTAATCCAGGAACACCCACTAACAAACAGTGACCACCACTAAAAATAGAAATCAAGACATTTTTAATTACTTCGTCCTGTCCAACTATAACTTTTCCAATTTCTAACTTAAAATCGTTATACGACTTCTGAAACTGGTTAATTGCTTCAATATCAGACATCTTTACCTCCAGTTATTTTTAAACGAACAATCATAATTATCTTTAATTAAAATATATGTTTCATTAATTTTATTCTTAATCCATTTCTCAGATGCTTTGTTCTTCAAATCTTGCTCTGCCACCATCCTAATTCGGTCATAATCATCCTTTAGGTTAGCTCTGTGAGATTCTGTTTTCTTATTCAACAATAAAGTTCTGTAACCTTTTCTTTGATCTAAAGAAGTAAAATAAACTGATTCAGATATTTGTCCTACACTTAATTGATCAACCACAAAAAACAATGATGGATCAACTTCTTCAACAGCAAAGCTTGAAGTTCCTGTTTGAGGATTAATAATTAAACCTCCATTATTTTTGGATTCATCCTCCGAAAACTGAAAAGCGGCCTCTTCAAAAGTTAAAGTGTCTTTATGAACTAGTTTGATAATACTATCAATTTTGGATTTTGCTTTATTCATACTAGCCATCGAAAAATTTGGCTTCAGTAAAATGTGGCGAACATTAATTTGTTCTCCTCTTCGAGCTATCATTTGGATAAGATGAAATCCAAACTTAGTTTCTACTATATTAGAAAGTTCACCTTCTTGTAATCTATATGCAACAGCCTCAAACTCTGGAACTAAAACTCCCCTTGCTAAAAATCCAAGTTCACCTCCATTTTTTGCAGAACCAGGATCGTCAGAGTATAAGGTGGCAAGAAGTTTAAAATCTTCACCTTCTTCAACACGAGTTTTAAATTCTATTAATTTATTTTCTAATCGTTTTTTTTCCTTAGCATCAACCTTTGGAAAAACTACAATTTGAGAGATCTGCATTTCTGCAGGAAGGATTGGTAAACTATCTTGCGGAATATTATTATAAAATCTACGAACATCTTCAGGAGTAACTTTCACATCAGCAGTTATTCTACCTTCCATTCGCTGTGCTAACATTTGATCTCTGAAAACTGATTGAAATTCTTCTCGGAGCTGTGCAATTGTTTTACCGAAATATTCTTCTAATTTTTCTTCTGAACCTACTTGGCTAACAAAATATTGAATACGCTGATCAATAGCTGCTAAAATCTCCTCTTTACTAACATCAATACTATCAATTTGTGCATGATACGACAATAATTTTTGATACAATAAATCTTCAAGTATTTGACATTTCAATTGTACCTCATCACCTACATATCCTTGAGCCTTCATTTGTTGTGCCTGACCTTCTATGGCAGAGTGTAAAACAATTTTTTCACCGACAATGGCTGCAACACCATCTAGTCTTTTTTGTGCATTTGCAATAAAAAAAACTACAATCAACAGAGCAGATAAGCTAATTCTCTTCATATTTTATTTGTCCTTTGGCTAGTGCATTTTGATAAAGTTCTGTTTCTACTTTTTTCAGAAAAGCTAGCTTACGTTTATTCAAAATTATATTTCTAATACGAGTTCGTTCTAAGGCTAAAGGAGAAATACTATCTTTTATTTTATATTTTTTAAATCTCACCAAGTAAAGCCCAGTACTATCGGTCAATATATCAAATTTATTATGTGCTAAATAATATTCTGGATTTTTTGTCTCAATAGGAACCTTACTTAATATATCTGAAAAATATAACCATGTAGTATCATCTAGACTGAATTCTTCAGCAAATTGGTAACAATACTCTTCTAGCATCAATTTGTCATTTTCATTGTCGGAAAGATACCACTTTTTCAGTTTTGATATTTTAGGTGCATTCTCATCTACCTTTACATAAATCATCTGAACAATATGATCTTTAAGCTCAAATTCTTTCTTATGATCTTTGTAGTATTCTTGTATTTGATAATCAAAAACATTCGTGTCCATTTTTTGGGAAACTAATGCTTGTTGATAATGATAAATTAGTAATGAATTTTGATAACTTTCTATTTGCTTTTGTACAGATTCTAATTGAGTTGTAAGATTTTTTTGAGCCTGTTGAACCATTAATTGTTCTTTTATCCAACCTTCGATCCAATTTTGCATAAAATCTATGCTGTCCTCTTTGGAGTTAAAATTATATAATAAAGATTGTATATCTGAAAGTAAAAGTCTCTTATCATTTACAGTTGCTAAAACCGTATCATTAGTTTTAGAAAAATATTGGCATGAAGAAAGACTTAAAAGTAGTAATATACATGTCTTCCTGATCATCTTATTGAGGTATAATTGAATTTAAAACATCTTGATTGATAAAAACGGGATAACGATCTTGTAATTCTTTAATCCAATATGCTTCTAAATAATTTTGATAATTAGAAATAACTTGTCCTTTTGCTTCGTCAAGTGTTTTAACAGAAGGATCCAATATTTTATAAATATTAGCAAAAGTAACTACACTATCGCTAATTTGATTATTTGTTAAACCTTCCTTCCAAAAGCTTGTGTCTAAATGCTGATTATCACCCCGGGAAAATTTTGCAGATTCTATCTGTAGGTTTAATGGGTTATCAATATTTAAAACAATCTTTATATCTTCTGCAGAGAGCGTGTATTCTCCTTTACCCAACGATAATAAAGAAAGTTCTTTAGAAGACAAGAGTCTTACATTTGAACTAGTGGATAGTAGTTTTCGAACACGATTAGCTACTTTTTCGTTTAAACAAGTGAAAACGGTTGCATCAACACGATCTGACCACTGATAATTTTCTTTAGTCAACTCATAATATTGTTTTAGTCCCACAGTGTCTTTAACTGCTTTTCCCCATACTTTTTGATCCATTAGATCGAACAAAAGAATACCATCTCTGTACTCTTGCATGAGAGCAGAAAATTTAGGATATTTTTCTTCCAAACGAGAATCTTCTAAATTAATACATGTTTTCTCTATCCAGTCTTGATACATTTGATTAATAGTGGAAATTATCTTTGTTTGATCAATAGGTGTTTTATTTGATTCGATATATTGAGCAAAGTCTGACTGGGTATATTTTTGTCTTTTCAATGTAAATAAAACCTCGTTAGTACTCATGTCTTCAGCTGTCCAGTTGTTTTCAAAGTCAATACTGTAAAAAGGTGTTAAAGAACTTTTATATTCTCTAAAATTATTTTCAGATTTAATATTTTTGATAAGTACTTTTCTTCCTTTACTAGCTCGACTGTCTCTTTTTATTTTTCTTTCAATATCTTCTTTCGCTTCTTCTAGTGTTGGTAAATCTTTTTTATCTATTAGTTTGATGATATGCCAACCGTAAATAGTTTTAACTGGTTGAGAAATATCACCTATATTTTCAAGTCTAAAAGCAGCTTCTTCAAATTCAGTTACCATTTGACCAGTACCAAACCAAGGAAGCTCACCACCTTGCTTACTAGAACCTTTATCATCGGAATATCTAACTAACTCATTAAAAGACTTTCCTTTTTCAAAAAAATCTAATAACTGATCTAGTTTATCACTTGCTATTTTTATTTCTTGTTCAGTTGCGTTTGATTTTTGTTCAATCATTATATGAGCAACCTTTACTTCTCCCCTTGAAGCACGTTTGTCCGTTGTTTTAACAATATGGTATCCAAAGCGTGTTCTAAACGGTTTTGAAACTGTACCTACTTTCGTGTTGAAAGCTGCTGTTTCGAACGGATAAACCATTCGGAAAGCAGAGAAATAACCTAAATCACCTCCATTACTTTTTGCAGATGGATCTTCAGAATATTTTTTTGCAACCGATTCAAAATCTTCCCCATTGACAATTTTACTTCTTAAAGAGTTGATCTTATTGTACACAACCAAAGTGTCTTTTGGTAATGCATTCTCATCTACTGATAATAAAATATGACTTGCTCTTACTTCTTGTGTCATTCTATGATATGCCTCCGTAACAAGAGATTCTTCAGCTTGCTTATCTGTTAAATATGGTCTTGCTAACTGCTTTCTATATCCTGCCAATTCCTTTTGAAAACTTTTAGCTGTATCTAACTGCATTTCCTCAGCATCAAGAACTTTCATTTTAAACTTTACAAATAAATCAAGATATTCATTCATTTCTTCTTCAGTGACATCATCAAGGTTATTGTTTTTTTGAAAAACACTTTGAAAATCGGAAACTGTTACCTCTTCAGGGCCTACTGTTAGTAGTACCTCATTATTTGTTTTTTGTGGTGTTGACATTAAAACTAACGCCAAGAATGCTAAAATTCCGTTCATTTCTAGTTTAATTAATTTATTATTTATTGTTTATTATCTACTATAGTTTGGAGCTTCTCGAGTAATCTTGACATCATGGGGATGACTCTCAGTTATTCCTGCAGATGTAATTCTTATGAATTTTGCTTCGATCATATTTTCTATTGATGATGCACCACAGTAACCCATGCCGGCACGTAAACCTCCTATCATTTGATGTAATACTTCATTTAAGTGCCCTTTATAAGCAACACGACCAACAATTCCTTCAGGAACAAGTTTTTTATCGTTGTTCTCATTTCCTTGAAAATAACGATCTTTTGAACCAGCTTGCATAGCTTCCAGCGAACCCATTCCTCGGTAAGTCTTAAATTTTCTTCCTTCATAAATGATGGTTTCTCCAGGAGCTTCCTCTACACCTGCAATAATTGAACCTAACATAACTGTACTTGCTCCTGCAACTAATGCTTTAACAATGTCACCAGAGTATCGAATACCACCGTCTGCAATTACAGGAATATTTTTACCTTTTAAAGCTTCTACAACACCTAGCACTGCTGAGAGTTGTGGAACACCTACTCCAGCAACTACTCGAGTAGTACAAATTGATCCAGGACCAATTCCAACTTTTACAGCATCAGCTCCTGCCTCTGCTAATGCTAATGCTGCTTTACCTGTTGCAATATTTCCTGCAATAACATCTACGTCTGGGAATTTTAGTTTTACTTTAGCTACAGTATCAATCACGCCTTTACTATGCCCATGAGCTGTATCAACAATAACAGCGTCTACTCCTGCCTTAACTAATGCTGAAACTCTATCAATTGTATCGAAAGTAACACCAACTGCTGCTGCAACTCTTAATCGGCCATAACTATCTTTACAAGCATCAGGTCGTGTTTTATTTTTGATAATATCTTTGTATGTTATTAAACCAACTAACTTACCTTCTTCATCTACAACGGGAAGTTTTTCAATCTTATTTGCTTGTAGAATGTCCTCTGCATTCTCTAAATCAGTTAACTGAGTAGTGACTAATTTTTCAGAAGTCATTACTTCTGTAATTGACTTTTGTTTATTTTTTTCAAATCGCAAATCTCTATTAGTTACAATTCCTAACAAATCATTGCTAGCATCTATAATAGGAATACCTCCAATTTTATGTTCTTTCATGATTTCTAAGGCCTCTCCTACATTAGAATCTTTAGAAAGAGTGACAGGATCTAAAATCATACCGCTTTCAGAACGCTTCACTTTTCTAACTTCAGCAGCTTGTTGGTCTATAGTCATATTTTTATGCAATACACCGATACCTCCCTCTTGTGCAATTGTAATAGCCATTTTAGCTTCGGTAACAGTATCCATTGCTGCCGACACAACAGGCATATTTAATCGAATATTTTTTGAGAACTGAGAAGAAATGTTAACATGTGAAGGCAGTACCTCTGAATAATCTGGAACAAGTAATACATCATCATATGTTAATCCTTCTCCAATTATTTTTGAATTTTCTTCCGACATAATATTACATTATAATGAAAAATAAATTTGGCAAATTTACTAAATAAATAGGCAATTCTTTTATAAATATAGGATTATCGTATCAAAGTTATCGTTCCTTGTCGACTTCCTTTTTTTCCAGATCCGAAAGAAAAATCTAAATAAAAATTATATACTCCTGAATCCGATACTTTTCCATTGTAAAACCCATCCCAGGATTCAAATGGGCTTTTAATTTCATAAATCATCACTCCCCATCTATTGTAAATTTTTAAATTGAAAGTGTTAATAGCCTCTTTACCAACAATTAAAGGGCTCCAATTATTATTTTTCATATCTCCATTTGAAGGAGTAAAAGCAGAAGGAAAAAAAATAGTTGGTTCTTTTGTAAAACAAATCATATTTGAACGAACAGTATCTTGCAAATCCAATAAATTTTCCTGCAATTCATACGCAGTTGTAAAGGCGCAAATTAAACCAATCTTATCTGAAACATCAATTGATCCATAGGAATTAGGAATAATTGGTCGAACTAGTTCAATATCACCATTTACATCCAACCACAAGCTATACGATTCTTTTTCTATGAAAAATGGATAATCATTCCATGAAAGTTGCATATCAGCAGAGCTTAAAGAGATTGAATTTAACTTCAATTGATGTACTTCAAATTGTTCAATTGTATCTGGAGAAGATGGTAAGATATATGTTTTTCCACAAACATCAACAGCTTTAACTTTGTAATGATAAATATTTTGATTGGGAAAAATCATATCATCTATTAAAACACCCGACTTTTCATTTTCCAACACTTCGGCATCTCCTATGTACTGAAAAATTCCACCATCATAGGAAGACCGATAAACTTCGAAATAATCAACAAAATAAGAATCCGAAAGAACACTTACTTCAATATTATTATGAAGATTTACATTTACTGTATTAACATAAGCATAGGTTGGAGGTATTACTTGAGTAGTAGTAATTGCAAATCGATTAGATCTTGAAATAGAGTCCAAAGTATTGTATGCTTGCAATGTAAAAGTATACTTGGAAGAATAATCAACTGGAAAATTATATAAACTATCAAAAGAGGAAAGCAAAATCTCATCTATGTTTTCGGAGCCATTACCAACTAAGTCTTTTTGTCGCACAACAAGTTTAAAACCAACTTGATTTAGCATTTCTGGATATAAATCCCACTTTAACTGACAAATAGAATCACATACGGTGTAGATATACTTCAAATAAAGTGTTGAATGCGCTTCGCTTCTAGCACTAGCATTTCCCAGAGCATCAAAAGCAACAACACTATAAGTTTCTTGCTGGAATTGAGAGTTAGAATCTTGAGTAATGTAAGAATAATTTTGCTGACCATTAACAGTATCTAAGGGGATCCACAAACCAGCTGCGTCTTGAAAATAAATTATATATCCCACCGCTTGTGGTGCGTTATTATACCAATGTATTTCTACTTGTTGACTTAATGAATCAACAGACAAATGAGTAATTGTAGGAGGATCTGGGTCCTGACCTAGAACTACTTTGCAAAAAAGTATGGTATATAAAAGTAATAATGTACTAAACCTCATAATTATATTCAGAACAAAAATATCTGTAATTTATTGCTTAAATTATAGATTAATAAGTTCGTTTTTAGCTGATAAAAATTCTTGCCATATTTCCTTTACTACTTCACCTGCAGGTTTTATCTCGTTCATAAATCCTGATATTTGCCCAACTTCTAATTCTCCTTTTTGTAAATCACCTAAAAACATTCCTTTTTTAGCACGACCTCTTCCTAACAAATCTCTCAACTCCTCTTTAGTTGCACAATTTTGATAGGCATTCTGCACTTCTTGATAAAATTCATTTTTCATTAATCTAACAGGAGTCAACTCTTTGAGGGTTAGCTCAGTGTCTCCTTCTTTGGAATTAAGTATATAATCCTTAAACTTCTGGTGAGCTGAAGATTCTGGAGTAGCTATAAATCGGCTTCCTATCTGTACTGCTTCAGCTCCTAATGCCATAGCTGCCAACATTCCTCTTCCTGTTCCGATACCACCAGCCGCGATTAAGGGAATATCAATCGATTGACGAATTAACGGAATTAAACACATTGTAGTTGTTTCCTCCTTGCCATTATGTCCACCAGCTTCAAAACCTTCTGCTACTATAGCATCAACACCAGCCTCAATAGATTTTATTGCAAAGTTTAAATTGCTTACAACGTGTACAACAGTAATACCGTGGTTTTGCAAAAAAAACGTCCATTTTTTTGGATTACCTGCAGAAGTAAACACAATTTTAACCTCCTCATCTATCAAAATTTGTATGTGATCATCAATCTGAGGATACAACAACGGAAGGTTTACTGCAAATGGTCTATCGGTTGCTAATTTGCATTTTTGAATGTGTTCCTTCAATGTATTGGGATACATAGATCCTGAGCCAATAATTCCAAGTCCTCCCGAATTGGAAACAGCTGAAGCAAGCTTCCAACCACTACACCAAATCATTCCTGCTTGAATAATTGGGTATTTTATGCCAAATAGTTGTGTTATTCTATTACTCATTTTATCTTTGTTGCAATTACGAATTTAGACAATTTTATGATCATGAATAAAGACGAAAAAATATTTAACCTCATAGAACAGGAAAGAACACGTCAAAAACAAGGTGTCGAGCTAATTGCTTCTGAAAACTTTGTTAGCAATCAAGTTATGGAAGTAACAGGTTCTGTACTAACAAATAAATATGCAGAGGGTTTTCCAAATCGAAGATATTACGGTGGTTGTGAAGTAGTTGATCAAATAGAACAATTAGCTATTAAACGTGCAAAAGAATTGTTTGGTGTTGAATACGTCAATGTGCAACCACACTCCGGATCTCAAGCTAATTCAGCAGTTATGTTGGGTGTATTAAATCCTGGTGATAAAATTTTAGGATTCAACCTAGCTCATGGTGGACACCTAACACATGGATCTCCTGTAAATTTTTCAGGAAAATTATATGAAACAAGTTTTTATTCGGTTGAGGAAAAAACTGGACTAGTAAATTATGATACGATTGCTGAAACTGCTGCTAAAGAAAAACCACAATTAATTATTTGTGGAGCTTCAGCATATTCTCGAGATTGGGACTACAAAAGATTTAGAGAAATTGCTGATAGCGTTGATGCACTTCTATTAGGAGATATATCACACCCTTCAGGTTTAATTGCTGCAGGATTGTTAAACGATCCTGTTAAACATTGCCATATTTTAACCACTACAACTCATAAAACTCTTAGAGGACCAAGAGGTGGTATGATTATGATTGGTAAAGACTTTGAAAACCCTTGGGGGTTAACTACTGCTAAGGGAAAAGTACGTATGATGTCTTCTATTATGGACTCTGCGGTATTCCCTGGATCTCAAGGTGGACCGTTAGAACACGTGATTGCTGCTAAAGCAGTTGCTTTTGGCGAAGCATTAAAACCAGAATTTAAAATATACACTGAACAAGTAATTAAAAATGCAAAAGTTATGGCTCAATGCTTTGTAGAAAAGGGGTATAAAGTAATTTCTGGAGGAACAGACAACCATTGTATGTTACTGGATTTAAGATCTAAAGGGATTACAGGAAAGGAGGCAGAAAACACCTTAGTTTTAGCAGATATTACTGTAAATAAAAACATGGTTCCATTCGATGACAAATCACCATTTATAACTTCTGGAATGCGTGTAGGAACACCTGCAATTACTACACGTGGCATTAAAGAAGATACAATTCCACAAATTGTTGACTTAATAGACGAAGTATTGATTAATATCAATAATGAAAGTGTTATTTCAAATGTTCGAAAAAAAGTAAATACGCTAATGAGTAAATATCCACTATTTGCTTAAAAGCAATAAAATATATGAAATTAAAAAGCCTCAATTGATTTTTGAGGCTTTTTAATTTGTAGCGAGGGGGAGATTTGAACTCCCGACCTCTGGGTTATGAATCCAACGCTCTAACCAACTGAGCTACCTCGCCATTGTGGTCGGCAAATATAAATACTTTTCGTTGTCAAACACACTGCTTTTTTTTAAAAAATTTAAGATCGTCCTTCTTCAGATAATAAATCAGTATGATGCTTCAAGGTTCGAAGAAATAATGCAATTAATGACACAATAATTAATAGGCATAGAAATGATTGGCTAATAAACCATTCACCATTACTAAAATAACCTCGAATTAACTCAACAAATACAAAACCAATCACTGTCGCTAAAACTCCTGAATATTCTCTTCTTAATACTGATTTAAAAGAGAATGGAATTATTGAAGATTTGTATAATTTA
>Ga0160423_10002011_pt1 | contig 17034 bp, 14 predicted proteins | sample CRUFie14St8metaG_FD_108191 | JGI IMG/M metagenome (GOLD analysis project Ga0160423, IMG submission 108191) | Marine microbial communities from the Costa Rica Dome - CRUD Field 142mm St8 metaG | ecosystem: Environmental > Aquatic > Marine > Oceanic > Photic zone | place: Costa Rica: the Eastern... | reverse complement strand
TCCTTAACAAATACTGGTGGATACGATTTTAATTCAAAAGAAACTTATAGAGCTGAATTAGGAGCTATCGGGGGAATAACCGATGCTCGCTCTTTGGCAAAACTACTCACTCCCTTAGCTAAAAATAATGAAGAACTTTTATCTAGAGATACCGTTAAAAAATTAAGTGAATCAAATATAAAAACTACTATTGATAGCATGCTTCTTTTTCCAACCAACTTTTCAAATGGATTTATGTTAAACATGGATAACAGAACTACTTTTGAAGGTGAAGGTGGTTCCTTTATTATTGGTCCTAATGCTTTCGGACATGTTGGATATGGAGGAAGCAGTGCAACATTTGTGGATCCAGATTTTAAAATTTCTTTTGGCTACCTCACAAATAAACTAGGTGGTGAGTACTTAATTAACAATAGAGCTCAAAGCTTAATTAACGCTACTTACGAGAACTTAAAATAATTAAATTTAAATATATAAATAAAATCTACTTTAAAAATTTTAAGGAATATTAAATGAGAATTGATCCAAGTAATATACATCATGAGTTGAATTATTGCTAAGGTCGTCAAAACTCACCATACCATTGCTTTTAAATGTAGTTTTTGATAGTTGATCATAAACGTTTAATTCAGCAAAAATATATCTGTAGCCCGACTCCCATTCGGAAGATTTAAATGCTGTACTACTTACAACTGAATCTATTTTAATTTTGAATTCCATACCATCATTAACAGCAAAGAATACACTCCTGTTTGTTGAAGATTTTGTACTGCCTGTTGTAGGTAACATTTGAAATTTTATCTCAACAAATTTTAGATCAGATGAGCCTTTTTGAAGACCAGAAAAGTTAAATACTACTTTAGACCCAGCAGAGGTATTTACATTTCTTGGCCCACTATTAGCAAAGCCGCCAGAGTCAGAATCTGTACTTTTAAGTGATGGAGGGCTGTATTTATTATTTGACTCACTAATTATAAATGATTTATTAAAAATAGATCCTGTAACATTTTTCGCAGAACTTGATGCAACAATTGATTTCCCTTCCTCTCGCCATGAAAATGTTTTAATTTCTTCAAATAAGTATCTGTCGTTTGGGCAACCACTTAATGAAAAAGAGTGACTAGCGATTTCACCATTGAGTCTTACTTGGAACCTTTTTCCACTTTCACTTCGTAGCACTAATAAGGCATAGGTGCTGTTGACTTTATTGCTATCTAAATCGTTTATTTGTTTAACACTTGCACCAGTTAAATGCTTCTTAGGTTCTGTATTATTAAAGCCTCTTTGAACTTTATATTTATTGTTATCCTTAGAGATAACCTTCATAATCTCGTTGTTTATAATTAATAGATCTCCTGGAGATGCTTGTTCATTATTTGTAAGAGTTATTTCCAAATCATCTTTTTGAATATCTTTTGTAGTAGATGGTTTTTCATCATATACGCCTTTAGTGATGTATGAAATTGTAATTACATCACTATTAGAAAGAGTTTCTCCTCCACCAACATTTCTTCCGTTGATGTTGAAATTTAAAATTTCTGCCTCGATACTTCCGCTGTAAGTCTGAGGTGAAGTATTACCAACTGTAAATTCTCTAGGTGATGAAGATTTTATAATTTTTCCACTTTGGTTTTCAGCATATGCAAAAAACCAATATCCACTTTCTAAACTATTTTTACTGAAAGTTGCAATTGTTTTACCAGGTGAAATATCAATTGTTAAAGGTTTTATCAAAATTACTTGGTTGCTAAAAGGTGGAATGAAATAAAAATTGTAAGTGTTATCGCCATTACCAAGGATTTCTATAGCAAAAGCATCATTTGAATTGGTCAGAATTTTAGCAGTATTTGATGACTGTAAATAAACAGATGGAAGAATCGAGTTTTCTGAAATTATTCCATTGGAATAATAATTTAATGCACCGCTTGGGACGTTGTTATAAAAAGGTGTACCACAAACTGACGAATTATTACCAACACCTTTAAAAACTGAAACCAGGTTATTAGTATCAAGCCCAATCGATGGTATAAAACCAAATCCACTATTAGATTGGTCATTGTCTATTTCTACATTACCTAATGTAGTTGTAGTAGTAGAGGAAGTTGAAGATTGTTCACTTTCTTCGTTGTTAGAAACAATAGTTGTAGTTGGAGTGGATGTATATGAATTAACTTCTTTTTCACAACCTGTCCAATTTTTTATTGTTTCTTTAGTGATAGGACCCAAGTCTCCATCTGGTGATATTCCAGCAAATGCTTGAAATTTTCTAAGCGCTTCTGTACTTTGATAGCCAAAATAGCCGTCCTCTTCACCAGCATTAAATCCATATTTATTTAAAAATTTTTGTAAATCTTTTTTGCTCTCAAAATTTATATTTGAATTATCATCAGGATCACACTGGTTTTGTTGAGGTTCTTTTACTACAGAAGTTGTAGTAGTTATTTCATCAATAACGATTGTCGTGGTAGTTGTTGTTATAGCATCATTATTATCTTCTATTGCTTCTTGACTTCCGCAATATGAAATAGCAAAAATAATAAAGTATAAAAAATGTTTATTCCTTTTTTTAAATTTCATAATTTTTACTTTTTTTATTGTAAATTTAATTGTATTAGGAATTTTAAGTATTTGCTTGTTTTGGCTTGTTTAAGCCTTTTTATTGTAATTGTTGCCAATCAACCTCGTTCAGTAACAAAAAATGACGCTATGATTCATTGCAATATCACGAATATTATGTCTTTTAATGATATGGATCCTTACTTAGAGGAAAACATAAAAAAAGTCTATCCAGAAAATTTCCCTGTAAAAATTGAAAAAATAGGAACAAATTATCTTCCATTAGTAATCAAAAGTTTAAAATTATTTTGTCATCCTTATATCAACTGGATAGAAAATTATAAATATTTCCTAGCGATGATTCCAACATTATTCATTTTGTTTAATTTTAAAAATAACAACAATAACAACTTAACTGGTTTTGCTGTAGTTTTAATGGGATTTAATGGATTATATCAGGCTCTCCGTAGTGGAAATATTTCAATAATTGCTCAATTACTACTACTAGTTTTTTTTATAAGCTTATTAAAGAAAAAAGTTGTTTTTTCCTCGTTTTTGTTTTCACTTGTTGTGTATATAAAAATTACAGTACTGCCAATTTATGTTTTTTTATTGTTTGCTCTAAAAAACAAAGAAATTAAAAAATTTTTAATTTCTAGTTCTTCATTTTTAACATTTTTATTATTAATAACTTATTTACTTGAAAAAGAAATTTTTGTAACTTGGATAAAATACTACAATATCTTTTCAAGTTCTGAAAATATTAATAATTTTAATGTATTAAATGACACATTTGGAAATTACTACGACACACCTTCCGTACCAAATCTTTTGTTCTATTTATACAATTCAAACTTAATATTATTTTTTCTTGTATCTTCAGTAGTTTTACTAATAATATTTTCAACCATAAGAGAGATTTCAAATATTAAAGAAGATACTCTTGATGTTTTTATGAATACTTTTATATTGTATTTTCTTATTAATCCATATATTAGAACATATCATTTGGTTGAAATAGCAATCTTTTTGGCATTCTATATAAAAAATAAAAATGTGAAATCGCATTTTTTAATAATTTTTTTATGCCTCATACCTCAAATTACTTTACTAGAAATAGGATTTGAAATAATTGAAAGCTACTCTACTGTACTGATTAGTTTATATCCACCAATATTATTGTTATTATTTATACTTACTGAAAAAATAAAAGTAAATAATAATACAGATTCTTAAAGCATACTGTTTATCAAATTAACAGTTAGGGCCTCCATTGCTCCAGTTAATTTTTATCTTTTCAGTACTTTTTGCAATATTTTCCTCAAAATTTTCTCCCTTTAAAGATCTATTTTCATAATCTTGTAAAAGATATCCTTTTTCAACTTTTGGACCAAAGCTTGCACTTGTTGCATGATTTGGAATATCTGGTGTTAATAATTCAAAAGTTATAAAATTACTGATAAAAGAAACTAGGAAAACAAAAATTAATACTTTTTTATTAAATGTTATATCTTTTAATATCATTAGCAAAGCCACCATTGCAGGTATTAAATGTCCTTTTTCTGTTGGCAATCGTAAGAATGAAAGTTCGAATGATAAAAATATAAATAAATAAGAAACCCATTCAGGGTTTCTAAAATTGAATTTTGTAAAATTCCTGATGCTATAAATAACAAATATCGTCGTACCAATTAATCCAAAAAATTGAGCTTGTTTGTAAAAAAAGCGACCAAGTCTTGGAATTAATGCATGATTAATGTTTGTTAGGTTTAAAAAACATACACCATCAGCAAGTAAAAAAGATGGGTAATAAAACAAACCTATAAATACTAGACTGATTGAAATGTAAAAAATTTTCTTATATTCTGATTTTTTTAAAAGCAAAAATAAAATTCCCGCAGCTAAAAATATAAGATTTGAGAGTCTTATTGCACAACTCATTGTAATTAATGTTGTTGCGATTATATAATTTCCTTTTTTCAAATAATCTAAAAATAGAAAACCAAGCAATGAACCAATTACATAATCAATGACAGAGTATGAGGAAATTAAATATACATGAGAAGTAAAAAAAATAAGAATTAGAAAAAATCTATGTTTATTCTCTTCAATTTTTATATACACAAATGAGGTAAATACGATCGATGAAATAAAATGAAAAATTAAAAGTACCCTAACTGATATTGCCCCAAAAATCCCTACGATAAGTTCGTACAAAGGAAATCCAGGTGGGCGAGATGGTATATAAACACCCTCATTTATAAAAAGCATGCCAGAAGCAAAGCTTGCATACGAGTCCCAGTCTGAGCCAATATTGCCTTGGACTAAAAAAGGCAGAAATATTAAGGTTTGAATAAATAGTATAGTTTTTAAATTCATAATTTTTTCTAATGAACGCATATGAAAATATTACATTTATTCTTTCTTATTTATAAGAATTATAAATAAATTTGTATAATTGTTTCTTAATGAAAACAAATCAAAAAAACTTATTTCTCTTGCTAATAATATTTATTCAAAATTTATTTTTTTTCTTTATTACTTACCTGAATTATGACAGCATGAGGGGAACAGACTTTGACAGGTATGGAAAGTACCTGAACTACTTTGTTAAAAATGATATTCAGTCAATTGGTTTGGAGTCTGGTGTAAGCTATTTCTACTTCATCAGTAAATTTTTTGAATTATTAAGTAGACCAATTTTAATTTCAAGTATTTATGTAGAACCAATATATTCGTTAAGTATACAATTAGGAAACTTCTTATTATTTATATTAGGATTGTTAGGTATTTTTTATCTATTCGATTATCTTGGTGTTGATAAAACATTAAATCTTATTTGTCTAAGTTTTCTATCAATATTTCCTCCAGTTTTAGGTGCAAGACTAATTCTAAAACCAGAGATTCTTGTTTTTGCATTTCTTCCGTGGCTGATACTTTTATATTATAAATATTTTGATACAAATAAATTTTTGTACTTACTTTTCGCAGCTCCCATTTTACTCACTCTAAGTCCCCTCAAATCTAGTATTACTTTTATGGTTGGTTTATCTTTAGTAATCTTGTTTAAAAAAGACTTACTAAATAAAAAATTTCTTATCTTTCATATTTTGCTGATTCCAATCTTAGGTGCATTAATTGTTGAAAATTATGAAGTTAATGGAAACTATATATGGGAGCACGTAATTAATGAAAATTACTTAAACAAAGCAAGCTTTAGTTATATTTTCTCCTTCAGTATTAGTGAAATTCTCTCTAATCCATTTAGAAATAATTTAAGTGGTTCAATGTTGTCTATAATTTTTGCAGATACATTTAATGATTATTGGCAACGTTACTGGTATCACAGAGACGGATGGTCAGGAAAAAACTATCCGGGAAACTTAACTTATATAAGAATTTCTATATTCATTTCAATTATTTTTTATTTTTTGTCTGCCTTCTTTATTTATAAAGAAAAAAATAAAAGATTTAAGGATATTGCAACACTTGGGTTTGTAGGAATAATAGCGTTAATAATAAATGCAATAAATTTGTTTCCTTTTTTAACAAAAAACTTTAATCCTTCTAAAGGAGATCCTATGAAAACCCACCTTTTTAGTTTTCTATTAGTTTTTACATTTTATTATTTTTTATTGAATGTCAAATATTTAAAAAACCTAAAAATTTTTGCTCTCGTTTTTGTTATTTTCAATTCTTATATTTTTGGATTATTAAATCCAATAAATTTTTCTGAAATTAAAGAACCATTTTACCTAAACAAATTACATGTAGCAATGCCTTGTATTTTGAGCGATTCAGTAGAAAGCAGGATAGATTTTAGCGACAAGTGGTGCGGTGAAGATGATCTAGAATTATCTATTTGTAATGGTGAGTTTAATGCAAATATTACACCTTATGTAAAAGATGGTTTCTTAATATATGAAAATGATATTTTATTCGATGATAGAAATCTCACAAATGGAAATAATACGGTGACTGTAGGAAATTTTTATGAATGTAAGAGCTATGTTGAAGGAGGGTACTATTCGCAATCATCCGAAATTTTTCTAAATAACTCTGAAAATGAGAAAAGGATAATTTTTAATAAGCTAATTCTTTTTGCGGGTTTTTTATCTGTCCTTTGCTACATTGTTATGATCATTTTTAGAAAAGATCTGATCAAAGTTGATTGAAAAAATTACTAAAGAGATTAAAACGTGTCTCGGATAAAAAAGCACTGGATCATATATAAAATACGGTGCTAATAACAAGATCCAAAATATAAAATTATATGATTTTGTAAAGCCCTTATTTATATATATAGAACCTAAAGTTTTCAAAAGACCTATAACAATTATTGAGAATGCTATTACTGTTGGTATCGTTCCAAGGATTTGAATTATTTTTTGACTAAATGGATTAAAAATCAAATATTGTAAATTATTTTGTATATCAAATGTAATGTTTCTTGAATAAGTTGCTGCAGTACTCATAATGACAAACTCTCCGCCATAAAATATATTGTGTAAAAGAGGAAAAAGCATTGGTATACCAAATGAAATTAACCCTAGAGTACTTTTACTTATTATTAAAAATAAGATAGAGAAAAGAATTATCTCTGGTCTAATTAATGTAGCTACTGCTAAAAAAATTGAGGAAATTATTGTATGTTTTTTATTCACAATTGATAACAATATGAATAAAAGTGACAATGTTTCAGATACCCCAAACAAATATAAATTACGGACGTTGTCAAAAACCAAAAACGAAACTAATAAAATAGGCAATATTTCGTAACTGTTTGAAATTTTATAAATTAAGAAAATTGTAACTGCAAGAATAGTCTTCCAAGCGATACCCCACCCATCACCAAAAATAATATGTACAAAATACAGCAAATATCTATAACCTGGAGAGTACCAAAAGACATCAGCTCCTCCTCTTAATCCATCTCCCTCAAAAATTAAACGTGCTTGATTTTCATAAGTTAAAATATCAGAACCTGATGGCTTAATGTTAAAATCTAATTGGTTCCACGGTAAGTCAATGATGAATGTATTCAGGACCATGTATATTAGTCCTATAGACAAATAGTCCAATTGTTTTGAATCTTTTAAAAAATAAATTAAAACTAAAGCGATGAATCCAAAATATTTTAAGAAGTATATAGTTTGTAAATAATTAAACATTGCACACGCAAAAAGTATTAAAGAAATTATTAATATATTTCTTATTTGAAAGTTAAAAAAAACTTTAAAATTTGCGATTACTAAAAAAACTAAAAGCAATATTGATTTTAAATCTAATTTCTCTAATAATACTTTTTCTAAGTTAGTGTTAAGTTCAGTAATTTCTAAATGCGCAAATTTTTTATTCTCCGTGAAATCATTTGGAACGGTGGAGGGATGAGTAGCATCTTTTGCTATACCAAGATTTTTAAATAAAAATTCTATATTTACCTTATTTGTTGAATTTGGTATTTTAAGAGTAATTTCTTGCACCTCTGAATAATTTGATAATAAATTGATAGCATTGTTGTCATCAAATATAACTTTGACATATCCTAAATAATTAATCTTTATATAACGTGACTTTGGATCTAATTCTTTTTCAATAATCATATTAAATGGTAACCAATCACGCCTGAGGTCATAAAAGTTATACGCAGAGTGGTTCAAAAATCCTAAAGGAAAGTTCGATGAATTTGCACCCATCCATTCATATTCATAGTTAATTACTCCGTATTTAATTTCTTCGACTTTAGTTGTATATTCAGAGCCAATAAAATCAAAGCTTTTTTCACATTGATTATCAAAATACTCATATTGAAAACTGTCTTGCTGAGGTGTCTTTGAACTATCTATACACACAGACCACAAATTAATTGGATTTACAAGAAAAAATAATTTAAAAAGAATTAATACTGCAAAAATAATCAAGTTTAATCTTGATAATGTTTTCATATTAAAAACGATCATTAATATAAAAAGTAAATAAATTAAACTACTTGTATTCAAAATCGGAATTCCACTAAGCATTCCTAAACCTTTTATTGGGAACAAGAATACGAAAATAAAAATTAATTTATATATGTTTAAAAGCATTATTTTGTTTGGATTTTTCGAAACAAGGTCAATATCAATTAATCTTGTAAAGAATTTTGGAACTTGATATTTTTTCAACACTTTAAATAATACAATAAAAAATTTCCTTGTTTTAATTTATAATTTATTAAAGTTAGTCTTTAATTATGAAACAAAAAATTAATGTTTTGGTTTATGGAAGAATGCCAACAGAAAAAGCATATGGTATCCATGCTTTAAATCAAGCAAAATCATTTTTTGAACAAGGACATGATGTTACATTAATTTATCCCAAAACAAATAATGAAAAAACTATTCATAAATCGATTAGTGATTTTTACGAAGAAGATTTTCACTTTAACATTCATCAAGTCGATTTTTTTGATATTACCTCCTTGAAGATATACAAATTATCTCCAAATTTTATAAGAATGTTTATGTGGATTTTCTCATCATACATTTGGTCTTTAAAAGTGAGAAAAAATATTAGAAACTCTATAGTATGGTCAACTAACCCTGTCGTTTGTTATGTTTTTCAAAAATCAAACAAAATAATTTTTGAAAAACATGGCGAAGGCAAGCGTTTGCAAAAATTATTTATTAAGCGTCTTAATAACGAAGCATGTTACTTGATAGGAACTACAAAACTATCTTATGATGAGTTGATTCAAGTTAATAAACAATCTTTGTACTTACCAAATGGTGTAGATTTAAAAAAGTTTAAACCTAATCAATTTCATACAAAAAAAATAACTGTTGGCTATGCTGGAATGCTTGAAACTTATGGTGTTGATAAAGGAGTTTACGACTCAGTTAAAACTATGTTAAAAATTATGGATGAAATTAACTTTAATGTAGTAATTATTGGAGGTCCTAGAAATAAAATTTTAGAAATCGAAAAACTTATTCAAAATTCAAAACATGAAAACAACTTTGTTATAAAAGATAGGGTCTCACAAAAAGAATTGGCCAATGAAATTCAGAGATTTGATATTGGTATTGTTCCCTACCCTAGTAATAATCATATGGAACTGTATGCATCTCCATTAAAAATATTTGAGTATCTTGCATCAGGCGTGATACCTCTGGTGTCAAACCTTCCAGCTCATCAAGAGTTGGATTATCCTGGTATTTTTTATTTTCAAAAAAATAATTTTGACAGCTTCCAAAAAGAACTTAATGCACTTTTGAAAGACTCTAATTTAAATAATTACAAAGAAACAATAATAAATTCTCTGGAGAGTATTAGTTTAAAGAGAAGATCAGAAAAGATTTTAAATTTTATGCGCCTGTAGCTTAATTGGATAGAGCATCTGACTTCGGATCAGAGGGTTGGGGGTTCGAGTCCCTCCAGGCGTGCTAATTTAATAGTTTAAGTCTTTTTTCAATTACTTTTACTCTGTTTGAGTAGCTGTACTGGGTTATGTTTGCATCTATGAGGGAACTATCGTTATCATAATTTTCGATAGCAAAAAGAATTGACTCCTTAATTGAATCTTTATTTTCTTTATATAATTTTAATTTTTTATAATGATATCTTTTATTAGCCTCAACATCTGAACCAAGAATAAATAAATTAGCTCTTACAAATTCAAAAAATTTCATTGAAGAAGAAAAGTTATTTACATGATCTGTATTAGGAAGAGGTATGAAACCAATATTGGATTGTAAAAGTTCTCGATAAAAATTAATGTTTGAAATACGTTTATGCACCCTAATATGATTTGAAAAATTATTTTCATCTAAATACTTTCCTAGGTTTAATTCTTCTTCATCGCTTGAGCAGTAAATATCAAAATAAATATTATCAATACTGTTCTCAATGCAGACATGGTGAAAACATTTAATAAGATTCTTTATTCCTTTTTCACTTCCTTGAATTTTTAATGATCCTCCATAAATAAATTTGATTACATTTTCTGAGTTGTCATTATAATTATTTATTTTTTCAATCTTTGAAAATAATTGTTCATCATAACCTGTCTCAAGGTATTCAATAGCATTATCGTTAACACCGATATTTTGCAAAATTTTTACAATCCCAGGTGAGACAGCAATTAGTAAAACATTATTGCTGTATTTCATAAATCGTTTTATGATGAATTTTGAAATTTTAGTTAATTGATGAATTTCATAAGCAACAGGTTTATCAAGTTTTCTCAAAAAATAAACAACAAAAGGAGAACGTGTAAAAATAAATGTATCTTCTTTAATTAAATTTGAAACAATTTTTTTTAACTTATAGGCATAAATGCAGTGGCTAAGTAAGTAGTTAAATCTATTATATAAATTTACTTTTTTATAGGGATTTTTTGAGAAATGTTTTATCTTGATTTTATTAAATTCTTCATCAATATTATAAAAATCATTGATATCTTCGTTTTGATTTAGTTTTTTTCTATCAGGATAAATTAAATCAACTTCGTAACCTAAATTTATAAATTCTTTAATTGTTGATATAGACTGGAATGTGTTGGTACGTGAATCTGGAAAATATTGATAAGTGGCGTAAATTAAATGCATCTTTATTTATAGTAATTACATCTACAAAATGATAAAAATATTAATTTACAATTATTTTTTCTATGCTCTAATGTAAATATCATGAAAGGTGATCCCGGATATTTTGGTCCTAATTCCATAATGTGGAAAGTAAATAAAGAAATCACCGTTCTATTTGGTGGGGCAAGAGCATTATTAATGCATGCTGCGCATCCCCTAATAGCAGCAGGAGCTAGACAAACTTCGTTTTATCAAAGAGATCCGTGGAAAAGACTAATCAGAACATTGTCCTTACAAAACTCTGTTACTTTTGGTACAAAAGAGGAAGCAGATGATAGTGCTCATAGAATAAATAAACTTCATGAAGTAATAAAAGGTGAAGATGAAGTTTCAGGAGGTTACTACGATGCTCTTGACCATGAACAGCTTTTATGGGTACATGCATGCTTACAAATATCTTCTATTTATTTCTATGAAAAGACTGTCAGGAAATTAACAGATCAAGAAAAAGATCAATATCATGTTGAAAACATGAAAGCAGCAGAGCTTGTTTTAATAAACACTAAAGAAATGCCTCAAACACATAAAGGTTTAAAAGATTGGGTAATTAATAAATCAAGATCAAAAGATTATTTAATGTTTACAGATGTAGCAAAAGATGTACAGGATATAATTGCTGGGGGTCCTGTACCAACACACATTAAACCAATATGGCCTTTCATCGCATTCACAGCCTTTAATACTTTGCCTAAGGAATTTAAAGAATTGTATGGAGTAAAAGAAACTAGATTAAAAAAAATAATTTTGAACTTCAATTTAAAATTTTTAAAATTTACAAGACCCTTTCTTCCACCATTTTTTAGACTTATTGCTCCAGCTAGATGGGCAAATCAAAGAATAAAAAGAAAACCTAACTTAAAATTTAAAGATAAAGCAAATTTTTAAAATTGATATATTATTAAAAAATGACTGAAGAAAATAAATGGAACGAGGTTTCAAAAGATATTTCAGAAATATCAAATAAAATTAAAGATAATTTAATTGATGATGAAAGTATGAACGATTTAAAAGAAACACTTAGCTCAGCTAAAGATTCTATAAAAAAAAATTTTTCTAATCTCATATCTGCAATAGAAGATACAGTTAAAGATGACGAAATTAAAGAAGATGCATTAAATGTTGTTAAAAAAATGAAAGATGAGTTTTCTAAATCATTCGATGATATAAAAAACAACATTCCAAATATTTATGATTCAGGATTTGAAAAAAATCAATTAACTGAGGAAGAATAATTTTTTAGAATAATATGACAAATAGTGTATTATTCAATGTGATAACGGGTCGGTAGCTCAATCGGCAGAGCAGGAGCCTTTTAAGCTCAAGGTCGTGGGTTCGATTCCCACCCGACCCACTATTTATTAATACTTCTTTCTTCAAAGTTTTTTCCTGTGATATCAAATAAATGAAGCTTTGAGTCTCTCAAATAAGTAAGTTGATCGCCCCATATGTAATATTTTGGAGTAATGATATTTAGTATTAAAACAAGTAAAGCAATCATCTTAAGATACTTATTAAACTTAAAAGAATTATTATTGAGTACCCATAAAATTACTACAATTAACAAAGTACCATATCTTGTATAATCTACAGCCATATTTAGAGGTACTAATATATAAAAAATTAAAAAAATAAATATAGTGAAAGGCTTTTTTGTAGAAATGAGAAATAAACTTAGAAACTTCAATCCAGAAAATAAGCCAAACAACATAAAGAAATTTAAATCAAAATTACCTAGTTCAAGTATATAAGTTGAAATTCCACTTGAATCGTTTTGAACATACATACTAATTATCTGTCTATAAATTAGATATAAGGAAATTACTAATATTAATAATTGCATTTTTGTTACTCTTTTTTTTGATACAAAGACAAGAAATAGCAACATAAATAAACCTACTTCATTATTAATTAAGTTAAGAAACCCAAGAAAAGTAAATAGATAATTATTTTCTATATTAAATAAAGCAATAGTTGTTAAAAGGATTGTTAATGGATCTGGATAGTAGGCAAAGTTTAAAGTAAAGATAATAATTTGTGAGGATGTAATTGAAAATATCAGTAATAATAATGTTGATTCTTCATATTTGTCATATAAATTAAAAGTAATGTAAAAGAGCCATATTGCTAGAACTAGAATATTAAAAACAAAAATATCATCAAATATTTTTGAAAGAAATGGCGTAAGTAACCTATGACCAAGTCTTCCATAATTCTCAATTTTTTCCGAAGACATTATGTTTTTATATTCTGTACCAACAACAGACTCAATTATGAAATAGCCTCTGTTAACAAAAAGGGACAGTAGTAATCCAGATATAGATACAATCAGGGAGTAAATTAATTTATTAACCTTAATCTTTTTCATAATTTTCTAAACTTTATTTTTATAATAAGAAATAAAAATCTCATAATGTAATTAATATGATTTTTTTTAGATCTACCTTTGGTTCTTTTTAGATGAATTGTAGGAACTTCTAAGATTTTTAATTCTGGAAAATTTTGTTTTGCGATAATTAAAAATTCATACAGAAACTCAAAATGTTTACTTGTGTATGGTTCTTCACTTAGGATTGATTTTTTAAAAATACGAAGATTATTTGTGTAGTCGGTTAGCTTTAGACCACTAAATATTCTTAAAAAATAGTTTAAAAATCTAGAGAGAGCAACATTGAATATATTTTCATAGTTCTTTGCTCCTTCACAATTTCTACTAAAAATTAAGACATCTAAGTTGTTATCAACAAAATAATCAATATGCCTGTTTATTTCAAAAAATCTATGGGAGCCGTCTGAGTCCATTGAAATTATAAAATTATTTTTTGCATATCTAATTCCCTGTATCAATGCTGATGAAAAATTTTTATTTTGCCTTTTAATAATATGTAAATTTTCATAATTTTTCTGAATTACTATTTCTTCATCTTTTCCAATAACACATATAATTTCGAAATTATTTGAACTTGTTTTAATTACTTTGTAGATTTCTTGAATTAATTTTTCAATATTATTTTTTTCTTTAAGTGCTGGAATTACAACAGAAAAATTACTCATTTAAGTTCATTTTAGTTATAAGCAATTTAAAAATAACTTATAAAGTATTTTGCAAACTATTTTGAAAAGTAAGTACAATTAAAGAACTTGGGGGCGTGGTGAAGTCTGGAGTTCACGCCTGCCTGTCACGCAGGAGGTCGCGGGTTCGAATCCCGTCGTCCCCGCCATAAGGCCAGATAGCTCAGTCGGTAGAGCACTTGTCTGAAAAACAAGGGGTCGGCAGTTCGATTCTGCCTCTGGCCACTAACTAAAAATTAATTAAAAATCTATTTTATTAAATACGAAATTGCCAACTTCTGATTTTGATTCAATTATTGGTTCAAAATTAAAACTTTTTAATAACTTATAAACTTCGATTTTGTTTTCAAGCATAATTTCAATAAAAATATATTTACAATTTTCTAAATACGAATTTATTGTCTTAAGAACATCTAGTTCGCTTCCTTCAACATCTATTTTTATAACTTCAAAGTTGTTGCTTTCATATCTTGAAAGGTTTGTAGTTTCGATAATTATTGATTTGTATGGAATTTTTTTCTCAATTAATATATTTTTTTTACTTGTTCCATAGCTAAAATCATCGCCAGTTGGTATAAAAAATTCAATCGTGTCTTTTTTATAGTGAACTGCTTTATTTAGAACTTTTGGCTCTTTATTAGTTGAAGTAATGTTATTTAAATTTTTTTTAAGAGTCTCAAATGCTTCAGGGTTAGGTTCAATGCTCAAAGTTTGTATATTTTTATTGTATTCATGAGCAAATAAAGTAAAAAGCCCAATACCCGCTCCAATATCTAGGAAAGATTTAGCATTACTGACTTCATGTATAAATTTATCGAATATTTTTTTTTCTTTTTCAGGAATTCCAAATATACATAAATCCCTGGTAACTGAATCTCCTTTTGCATTAAAGACCTTTATTTGGCTTTGATATATATTGTGCATACCATTTAATTGAATTAAATTTTTAAATCTTTTATTGATTGCATTCTTTCGAAGCAATTGAATCATGATGATTCTGAATGCAGGTAGGTTAAGAATTTGTTTCAAAAATAATTTGATTATTTTCATAATTTAATATTAGACAAATATAATCTACCAACAGAATATAAGTATATTGTTTCTATTGCTTTGCTGATTTTTCAAACAAGTAATCAACACATCTTACATCTGAAAATAAATGTGTTGTATAGTGTTGTTTTCTTTTAACTAACTTGTAATTAAAATCATTTAAATAGTCAAGAATTTCCTTCTCTTTGCTAAGAAAATTAATTTTTTTTGAAAGTACTTCCACTTGTAGAACTGGAGAATTGTTTTTCAAATATACACTAGAGCCTTGTAATACTTCATAACCGTATCCCTCAACATCAATTTTTATAACATCAATATCATCATTAGTAGCAAATAAGTTGTCAAGAACTTCAACATCAATCTCAAAAGTAGTTGTTTTGCTTTTTCTGTTTCCTAAAGGGTCTAAAAATATTTTTCGTGTTTTGTACCAAGATGAATCTTGCAAAATATTATTAACTGACGATCCAGAGGAAGGGAAAACATTTAATACTGTAAACTTTTCTTTCGTTGACTTAGAACCAAGTGCTATATTGCTATGCACCCAATTTATTTGATTAGTTTCCGCAAATTTTTTAAAAGTATCCAAATTAACATTGAAATTAGGATCAAAACTGTATAAATTAATATTTACTTCTTTATTGATTTTTAATATTTTTGTAATGAGTGATTTAGAAAAAGATCCTTTGAAAAAACCAACGTCAACAATTTTTAAACTTTTAGAGTTTAAAAATTTTTTTGATACATATTTATCAAAACTAGGTGAAAAAAAAGTTAAAAGTTTGTAAAGAAGATTTTTATACATTACTTAATCCTAAGATTTTTGTTTAACTTTATCAAGAAAGTACAAAAAACATAAATAAAAATTTTTTGGTTTAAGTGAATTAAGAAATAAAACTTCAAGTTTAAATTTCTGTAAGCCAGTATTTTTATCAGTTATAATCTAAAACGTGAACAAAGACAAAAACATTTTTAATATTAAAATTCTCATGTTTTTAATTCTTGCTTTGTCTTTTTTGTATATTGGATTACTTGTTTATATTTATGGATTTGACCATATATCAAATCCTAATATAGATTACTTAGAAAGTAACTTTGAAAATTCAATACCTAATATAAATAATTGTAACTTCGACTACTACTCAATTGAACAGCATATGAATAAATGGGGTTTTGAACATATTAGATATAGAAAGATAGTTTCAACAACTCCGAGCTGCTATGGCAAAGTTCTTTATTCTGGCAAAGTTCCAGGTACAAAATTTGAAGATATAGATATGGACTCATTCATTGAGTTTGGAGTAAACCAAAAATTAGGGTTTGTTCTGTGGTTGTTTGAAATTGATTTCTTAATATTTTTAATTTTTTTTATATTTCTAGCATTTCTGCAGATTATTTTTCAAAGAAGAATTTTATTTAAATATTTTTTAATTTTAATTATTATTTTTTCAATTTTTAAATTTGAAGATCACAATATGTTTATCAACTCTACTAAGAGCTATTTTCCTAATGAAGAGACAAAAAATGCAAATTTGATGATTAAATGGTTTGAAAATAATGATTGATCTGATTTATCTCTCATTAATTTTTTTGACACCAGGATTGTTTTTTTCAGGACTTTTAAAGTCTCAAGACAATCCTTTTCTTACCTCGAGCCTAAGTTTATTTTTTTGGTCTCTTAGTGCTTTAATTATTCCACTAAATTACTTGATTAACTCAACTACTGGAAATGCAC
>Ga0160423_10002009_pt1 | contig 17040 bp, 14 predicted proteins | sample CRUFie14St8metaG_FD_108191 | JGI IMG/M metagenome (GOLD analysis project Ga0160423, IMG submission 108191) | Marine microbial communities from the Costa Rica Dome - CRUD Field 142mm St8 metaG | ecosystem: Environmental > Aquatic > Marine > Oceanic > Photic zone | place: Costa Rica: the Eastern... | reverse complement strand
GTGTACGAGGGCGACCTGGTGAACTACGCGGCGTTCCGGTGCAGCGTCGAGGTCTTGAAGTGGCTGGTGGAGGAGAAGGGTTGGGAGCTGAACGAGGCAACAGGCTGGTGGGCGGGGCAGGGCGGCAGCGTTGAGGTTTTGGAGTATATGAGTGGTAGGGGCTACGAGTTCGATAAGGAATGTAAATGGGCGGCATGGGGAGGGCACCTGGAAGCTTTGAAGTTCCTCAGAGGTCTGGACCCGCCTTGCCCTTGGAATGACTTTACTTGTGCGAAGGCGGCGAAGGGAGGGCACCTGGAAGTTTTGAAGTGGGCAGGGGCTCAAGAACCGCCTTGCCCTTGGTACATAGACACTTGTGTGGATGCGGCGAAGGGAGGGCACCTGGACGTTTTGAAGTGGGCTCGCTCTCAGGACCCGCCTTGCACTTGGATCAGAGTCGAGTGCATATCTGAAGCGATGCGTCATGGCCATCTGCACATCGTCACGTGGATCGACCAGCAAGAGGATGAGAGCGACGCGGAATATTTAGAGTTCAGTGACAGCGACAGAAGCTACGACAGCTACAGCGATGAGCACTTTTGATGCACTTCCACCATTTTGTCTCTCTCTTTTGGTCCTCCATCTTCACTCTCACTCTCACCCAAGAAGCATCCAAGAAAATTCATCCAGGCATCTCTTTCCAGCGAAAGCGAAACAGGAAAAAAGAACGGCGCACCCGACGCGAGAGAGGCGACCCCGACCAGCTGGGGAACGATGGGGACGGCGAGCAGTCGTGGTCGGGACGAGATGGCTCGCGGAGAGGGCGAACCCTCGACGAAGCGCGCCAAGGTGAACGAGACCGAAGAGGAAGAGGAAGAGGACCCTCTCGTGCGAAGGAAAGAGGAGGTCGTGCGTTTGTTGGGGAGGGCGAGAAAGGGGAAGAGCAACGCGCGCGCAAAGAAGGAGTTGGTGACCTTGTGCGCGAGGCTGGAGGCCAAGAACGAGAAGCTCCTAAGGCGCCTGCCTCCCGAGCTGTGGCAGAAGATCATCGACGAGAACCTGCACCAGAACGACCTGCTCGCCCTCGCGATGACCTGCAGGTTCTTCCGAGAGAAGCAGAAGGACCTCGGGAAGAAGGTGGTGACCAACTTGAACGCAAAGTACCTCCTCAAGCTGCAGAAGAGCGGGAAGCACAGCTTGGGTTGGTTTCGGTGGGTCTACGACACCTTCGAGATCCTGCCGGGTTCTGATTGGGGCAAGAGGGTCAAGGGAGCAGTGTACGAGAGCGACTTAATGGACTACGCGGCGCTCCAGGGCAGCGTCGAGACCTTGAGGTGGCTGATGGAGGAGAAGGGGTGGGAGCTGAACTTAGGAACAAGCTATTGGGCGGGGCGGGCCGGCAGCATTGACGTTTTGGAGTACCTGTGGGAGGAGGGCTACGATTTCGATTGCGAGGAATGTGCGGGGGCGGCACAGGAAGGGCGCCTTGAAGCTTTGAAGTTTTTGAGAGGAGTAATGGGCCCGCCTTGCCCTTGGGATGGGGAGATTTGTGCTGCGGCCGCGGAGGGAGGGCACCTGGAAGTTTTGAAGTGGGCACGTTCTGAAGACCCGCCTTGCCCTTGGAGCAGACGCTGGTGCAGATGGGATGCGTCGGAGAATGACCATCAGCACATCGTCACGTGGATCGACCAGCAAGAGGATGAGAGCGACGTGGAGGATTTCCCTTCTCCACGGTATGATGTGTAGCTACAAGAGCTCGTCGCTCTTCGCGATGGGGCGATCTCAAGCTTGTGATGCACTCCAAACCACAATCTCCTCGTTCTTCATTCTCACTCTCACCCCTGTTTCACAAAAATGGAAAAATCGGGATAATCGTGATCCGTTACGGGAATCGCGAAGTGTGTTAGACAGTAGATTTCGGAAAGGTTTGGAAAGCGGAGGGGGGGGGGTGCTGGCGTGCGTGATGGCATGATGGCAGAGAGTCAGCCGCGTTCCCCGCCGGCTTCGGCGCCATGTCATGAATCCGTGACCTCGGGCGCCCGGGCTCGAGATGAAGGGGGGGGGAGGGGGTCGGGCGAGGGGTCATCAGAAACAGCTTGCAGCTGTCGACCAAGCCCCGTCGCGGACGAAGCAACATACATACACAAGCACCCGACCTCACCAACAAAAGTATTATCCATTCTACCACGATGAAGTTCTCGAAGCGAACGACGACAGCCCTTGTTTCCGCCCTGATGCTCGGGAGCGGCGCCATCGGCATGGCGAAGGCAGATTGCGGTTTCGGCTTCGACAACTCCTGCGCTGACGACGACCATGTTCAGGTGGGCGTCTGGCTGTGCGAGGACATGGACTCGTGCGATTGTCAGCCCAACGTGGGGTGCTCGAACGGCTATTACCGCGACTACATCCTCGACCCGAATGAGCCTAACAACAACGTCGCCTGCGACACGCTGGGCGGCTGGCGCCCCGATGACGAGGGATACAGTGGAGCCTACGATGCTTGGATCAACGGCGCGCACGTCGAAGTTCACCCAGCCGACTACGGGAAGCTTGGTGATTACGCCGGCAATGTGAAGGCCAAGATCGGGATGGGTGATTACTGCACCGGTCCACAATACTGGGACGTTGGTCTCTCCGCGTGGGACGATGACAACGATCAGCCGGGAGACTGGTGGTTTGACGACGCGATTCAGGTCAAGTCGGTTCGTCCTTACGTGGACTTTGAGCAGATGTGGGGGAGCGAACCCGCGCCAGGTATCGGCGTGAAGATGAACGTCTGGCCAGACCGCCACATGTCCATTCCCTACGATCAGGCCACCGACGTTCCCAACCTTCCCGACGGCTCTATCCAAAAGCCGGAGGACCAGGTCTGGTGCCTCGATGGCAGCGGCGCTGGCTTCCCATACGGCGGCGTTTGGTGGGGCGGCTGGGGCGAGCACTACCCTCAGGTGCCTGCGGGCTCCATTCTCTTCGGCCTGTACGACGGCGGGGTCGCTCCAAGGGATGGGTGCGACACCTCCCGCAGCGACTACTGCGGGTCCGTGGATCAGGACAACACGTGCCTCGGTGTCAGACTCTACCAGAACGGAGACGACGTTATTCCAAGCAGCTGGGATGATGACTTTGTGGCGGAGACCTACATCAAGATGAGAGATCTTTGCGATGATTCGTACACCGCCTGCATCAACACCACCGACGGCTCCGAGGACGACGAGGCCGGCATCTGCACCGATAACGCCTTCACCAAGCCGGACGGCACCCCCTTCTACAACGACGACGGCTCCGCGCAGCTCTGGTTCACAAACTACATTGTTCAGGTTGTGCCAAACTGCGACTGGTTCTAAGCATTCCCCCTCGCGATGGGACGATCTCAAGCTCGTGATGCACTCTCATTCACTTACTTCATTTTCAATCAATCAAATTACTTACTCTATCTCCTCTCCTTTGGTCTCCCAGAGAAAATCTGCTCAGAAACCCAAAAGTAACGCGTGGTGAAAATCTGTCGGACGCGTCGAATGGATTTGCGGACGGCTGGGAAGGTTTCAGAAGAGCCGGAGCAGGGCAGACACCGAGACACAGAGAGGGAACTGCGACCGAGCGAAAGAGACACATCGCGTTGACGCTCGACCCTCGCCTCCGGCCGCGAGGTGGTACAGAGTCTGTCGATTTGCCAGCCGCCCCGTTTCGCGGAGGCCCCTGCCGCCCTACCTCAACCGCCAGCCTCACTTCTTCGCGAAGTTCTCATCGAGTACAATGAAAGCACGCAGGAGCGGATCTGGCGGGACGAGCCCCACACTGCTAGTGGTGGGGCGGTGGTCGTCTTCGTCTTTGGCTTCACTCTTGGTAGAATACCAAACCAACCTGCACAACCTTGTGTGTTCCTCAACCATGTGTTACAATCGAGGAGGATCCAGTGAAGCAGCGCTGCGAGATGGATTACTGGGAGGCGGTGAGCAAGCGGGAACATGGAACCATGAGCAACTCCCACTACAAGAAGATCTACACAGATTTCTTCGGCATTGACGCCACCTTCTACGACGGCAAAAAGTTTTTGGACGTGGGCTGCGGTCCTCGGGGAAGTCTCGAGTGGGCCAAGACGTCTGTTGAGCGCGTGTGCGTGGACCCACTTGCGCGCAAGTACGGGCTGCTCGGCGCAGATGCACACGATATGGTCTACGTGCAGGCAGGTGTGGAGGAGATGCCGTTTCCGGACAATTCCTTTGATGTCATTGCCAGCATCAACAACCTGGATCACGTGACAAACGCGGACATGGCGATGGACGAGCTTGCCCGCGTGCTGCGTCCGGGTGGTACGCTGCTGCTTATTGTCGAGGTGCATGCAAGGCCTACAATGTGTGAGCCCCGGACATTCGCATGGACGCTCACGGACCAGCTGGTGGCACGCGGCTTTGTTGTGGAGAAAGAGTGGCACACGGAGACGTCGCCCAAATGCACATATTGCACCCGCCGCCCCTGTGGCACACATTCTGTGGTCTCTTGTGACACCTTCGATGTGAGCGACCCCACCCCGCGCGACGGGTTTATTGGCGCGCGGCTGACGAAAGCGTAAAGTATGCGAGCACCATAAGCAAGTTGTAGTAGATGAAGAAAAGCAGCGATCGATATACAACAAAAGAGGCCCACGTGCCTCGCATCGCGTGTAGTTCTAGTTTACTTGTTTCGGTAGCTCGAAGTTCTAATTTGCTTGCTCCGGTATACCTGCCCCCGCCGAATGGGTCAGGACACCACGGTGACGCCCTTCCCCTCCCAGTGCAAGAAAGCGGAATCGTCCTTTGCGAACTTAATCATGGCGGCGGCCACGTCCTCTCTAGGAATAGACGCCCTCTTGGATGGCTTGAGCTCGCAGGAAGGTGCCAGTCGGAAGATGCCGGTCCCCCGCTTGTTGGTGAGCCCTGGGGGTCTTACGCAAACGCACCTCATGCCGGCCGCGCGCCAGCAGACCTCCTCCGCAGCATCGAGGTCCGCAAACAACTTTTTCAGGAAGAGGGGCTTGATGCACCTTGCGAAGAACGGGGCCATGGCCAGGCCCTGTGGCAAACTGTCGCCCACGCCGATCGAGGATATCATCGCCATCTTCTGTAAGCCTGCAGCCCTCATGGCGTCGATGATCTTTCGGGTTCCGTTCTCGACGCAGGGCGCCGCTCCCTTTGGTGTTCCGAGGCAAGAAAGAACGATGTCCACGGATCCCTCGAGAAGCCGCGCTAAGCTCTCGGGGTCGTCCACGTTCCCTTCCACGAACTCGTCTAGCTTTTCGAGGTCACCGACTGTTTCCTGTGTCCTGGTTCGGGATCGCGCCAATGCGCGCACGCGGAGCCCATTGTCCAGGGCCGCCCGCACTACCGCACGTCCCACCCCGCCGCTCGCCCCGATTACCGCGACCGTTGTTGCCTTGCCCATCCTCTTCAGGCTTCGGCGTCGCCACCGTGTCCACCGTGGCTGACCCCCATGCACAAGATCTGCCGTCGCTTTTTGGAATGCACGATTCATGTCCAAATGAGGGCCCCGACGGAAAACCGACGGAAATTCTTTGGAGGAGGGGCATGGGGTCCAAGTGAACGTGATTGTCCAGGTCTAGTGAGAGAGAGAGAGTTGAGTTGAATTGCCAATTGCCAACGATGGGCAGCACAAGGAGAAGAAGGGAGATCTAGGGGGGCTACCTAGCGTACGTTACCGCCTCGGCTGCCTACCTCCCTGCTGGCCACATGTTCTGGAGGTTGGTCTGAAATCCAAAAAAAAAACGCATCAACACAGAGAGACAGAGAGAGAGAGAGAGAGAGAGAGAGAGAGAAGAAAATGGATTACAATCAACATTACATTACCTACAAAAACCAAAAAAAGAGAAGACTAACTATCCTCGAAAGATTTCGGCTATCGTGCAGCGCACCCCGCCCCCGCCGATTCTTTCCAAGGTGTCGATAGGTGAGTGGTGCAGCCCGCCCGGCAGGTTCGCCCTGAGCGCGTCCCTCTGGGCCTCCGTGAACGCGTCGTGGGCCTGTGTGGACATCACCATGCAGGGCCTTCCCGACCCGTCCATGACTTCGAGCACGTTGCCGCAGAACGAGTTCATCTGACCCCTCGTGATCTCCACCACCTCGTGGTTCCTGGACAGCGCCCCCAGCAGCCTCCCCCTCTGCGCGGGGCACTCCACGGACTCGGTGCACGCCACCGCCACGTTGGTGCCCACCGCCATCACGACGTTCGTGTGGTACACGGGGTTGCCTTGCTCGTCGGTCGCGTCAAAAAATACGACCTCGTTGTAGCCCAGTGCTTCAGCCCACTCCAGGCACAGCTCGCGGGAGCAACGCTCAGACAGGGCGGCGTACGCCACCCTGTTCGCCCTATCGAGCACCAGGGCGCCCGTCCCCTCGAGGTACCTGCCGCCCCGCTCGTGGGACTCCATCGCCACGACCTTGCCGTAGGCGTCGCCAGACAGAATCCGGGACAGGATGTCCTCCCTGCGCTCCAGCCGGCGGTTCTCGCTCTTCAGAGGGTAGGTCACCAGCGTGCTGACCTCCACCTCGTTCCCGCCGTGCGTGCTGAACCAGTTGTTCGGGAAGCATGCATCGGGGGTGCCGTGGTCCTCGGAGTGGTCGAAAACGTGGACCTTGCAGCCAACAACCTCCTGGAGCATCTCTCTCAGCGCGTCTTCACAAAGGGCGGAGGAAACGGGTGGCGGGGGAACCAGACGTGGACGTCAGCGGCGATGGGGGTAATGGTGGGTTTTGTTCGGTGTTCGGGGACGCACCGTGCTCGCGTAGGACGGTCTCCCGCGCCGAGAGCCTCTCCGCCTCGACCACGGCTTCCATGAAGTGGTTGTCCTGCGCTGCCGCGGAGTTGTATTCGAAGGCCGTGGGGGACACCATGAGGATCTCGTTCGTGCTCTGGGCGTGGCCGCCAAACATCGAACTGAAACGCCTCACAAAAGCATCGCCAGGACCCTTGTTCGTTGGGTTGGAGTTGGCACCACCCGGCGCTCCGTCGAGGGCGGTCGAGAGCACGGAGCCCGAAACAGCGGCCGCCCTCGACAACCCGAGGCGAGCGCGGGCGGCGAAGAAGCCCAGGACCGCGCCGCTCATCGCCTCCTAACTCCGTCCTCGCGGCGAAAGAGACCGTTACCTTTTCCTTTCAGAACACCTTCTCCTTCACGAGGCACGAGGCGAACGTCCGTCTGCGTCGTCGTCGCCGTCGTCGCGCAGGTCGGCAGATGAGTATCTCGCAGCAGGAGCCTTTGCGCGCGCGCGCCTCGGTTGCCTTCCTTCCTTCCTGCCGCGCTCGACAAGTCGACAAGCCCTTGTGCCCGTTCTCCACTGGCGATCTCCACTGGGCAATCCCCCACCCCACCTTCAACCTCCTCCCGAGATCCGATCGCCGGCGATCGATCGGTAGCGAGCGAGCGAGCGCGAAGGCAGCGCACACACAGTGGAGTGAAGAGGAGCAAAAGGACAACACTTGTCAGGGCGTTGGAACGACCTCCTCGGTTTCCGAACAACCTCGTCCTCCGTCCGCGCGCGCGAGAGAGACAAACGGGAAGACAAAACAGAGACTCGACTTTTGGCTTCGGGCTTCGGAAGCGAGAGAGATCAAAAAAACAAACACCACAGTGGTGTTGTGGTGATGATGGGGTTGGTGAGCGGGGTGTTTTGGTTTTTCTTCTGGCCTGCGATGGCGGTCCTCGGGACGGGCGCCTTCGTGACCTTCGCGGGGTACTTTTTGATCCTGGGAATAACGAACCTCATGCCCCCGGTCGATCTGAAAAAGAAGTACAAAGCCGAGTGGGCCGTCGTCACCGGGGCCAGCAGTGGAATAGGAAAGAGCCTGGCGATCGAGTGTGCAAAACAGGGGCTCAACGTAGCGCTCGTCGCGCTGCCCGACGATGTGTTGAATGGAACGTACAAGGAGCTCAAGAAGCGGTTTAAGAAGGTCGAGTTCAGGGAGGTGGGGGTGAACCTGGGAAAGACGGGGTACCTCGAGGAGATCGCGGAGGCCACCAAGGACGTGTCCGTGCAGGTCGTCTTCGCCAACGCGGGGTACATGCTCACCGGATTCTTCGTCGACGGCCCGCTGGAGAGGCAGCTGGCGAATGTGGAGTGCAACGCCATCAGCGCTGTGTCCGTCACGCACCACTTTGTGCGGAGGATGGTGGAGGAGGGCAAGAGGGGCTGTGTTGTGTACACCTCCTCCGCTGCCGCCTGCATGCCAAGCCCCTTCACCGCCCTCTACTCGGCGACGAAGTCCTTCGTCTCTGCCTTCGCAGCCGGGATCGCCGCGGAGGTGAAGTCCAAGGGCGTGGACGTCCTCGTGGTCCACCCGTCCCCCGTTGCCACCAGGTTCTACGACAAGGCGCACAAGATGGACATGCTCGACTTTTTCAAGAACTTTTCTGTGGACCCGGACACCCTTCCGCAGCAGATCCTCAGGAACGTGGGCCGCACCGTGTGGTGTGACATCGGCGCCACCGCCATCTTCTTCAGGCTGATGATGAAGATCATGGACTACAACTTCTTGTCCACGCTGCTGAGCAACATCGCGCACCTCATGCCGGACTACAAGAGGCACGACAAGAAGGCGAAGGCCACGTGAGGCTGAGGGATCGAACAAAAGGAAGAAATAAAGTTTGTGGATGGGGTTGACCGCTAAATCATTTCGCTTAATTGGCAACTTTTTTTGAAGAGCAAACTCCACGAGCAAGCCCGTCTCGCGCATCTCCGCTACTTTTGTCTCAAACACAGCCTTTGTCTCAAACACGGCCAATGCTAATGATATCGTGGCCCTGACTCCGCCCCGCTCTCCGCAATGAATGTTACAGGTGCCTGCCGCGACAGTCTCAGTACACGTCGTCCAGCACGTTTGTGGACGTTGTGTTGGGCTGGGGAATCCTCGTGAAGTTGATCCCCCCCATGTTGGGCTGGAAGCTGTTCTCAGACGCCGGCATGAGGCAGGGCGATATCTTCTTTTTCGCCACCCCGGCCACCGTCATCTTGTGGTACCCGAACCAAGGGTGGGTCTCGATCGCCCTGGCGGTCTCGTCCAGCCTGCCGTCCAGCCTCTGGTCCGGGTCAAGCACCAGGAGCTTCTTGATAAGGTCCCTGGCCTCCTGGCTGACGTGCCTTGGAAAGTCCACCCGGCCCATCAAGATCCGCTCATAGATCAGCCTCGCCTTGGTGGCGTGGTCTGCGCAAAAGCCGGGCTCGAAGGGGGTGAAGCCGCACAGCATCTCGAACAGCAATATGCCGTACTGCCAGTAGTCTGACCTGTAGTCGTACCCAAGCCCCTGGATCAGCTCCGGCGGGACGTACTCCGGGGTCCCGCACATGGTGAGGTTGGAGTCCTCAGCGATCTTGGCGCAGCCAAAGTCCACCAGCTTTGGGTAGCCCTTCGAGTCCAGCAGGATGTTCTCGGGCTTGAGGTCCCGGTAGATGAGGCCGCACTGGTGGATGTGCTGGAGCGCGCCCAGCACAGACGCGGCGATGAAGCACGCGGTGTGCTCGTCAAACCTCTTTGCCGCTGAGGCCTCAAGATGATAGAAGAGCTCGCCCCCCCTGGCGGCTTCCATCAGCAAGTACACGGCCTTCTCGTCCTTGAAGGAGGCCACGAACTTGCAGATGTTTGGGTGGTCCAGCCTGCCCAGCGCCAGCCTCTCCTGCCTCACGCGCTCCACCTGTCCAAGCTCCTCGATCTCCCGCCGGTACTGAACCTTGAGGGCAAAGATCTTGTTCGACTTGATGTGCTGCATCTGGAGCACGACGCCGAACTGCCCCTGCCCCAGCAACCGCATCGGCCTGAAGTCCCCGAGAGAGTAGTTCCCATTCTTCTTCTTCTTCGTCTTCACCTTTGCCTTCGTCTTGTTCTTGATGCTCTTTGCCGAGTTCCTCTTCTTCCGCGGGGCATCCTTGATGAAGCTCGAGTTCCTCCTCAAGCCGTCGTCCTGCGTCAGCTGGGTCAGCTTCTCCTTCGACAGCACGATGCAGGTCGCTGTCTCGCTCTTCACGCAGATTCCGGTTGGCGGCTTCTTGTTTCTGATCATGGCCTGGAGGCCAAACACTGCGTAGGGCTCCAGCTTCCCGATTGAGGTCATCTTGCCGTGCTTCTCCTCGACCTGCACGAGCGTTCCCTTCTTAAGGATCACGGTGCTGTCCAGCGACTCGTTTGGCATCGCGAGCGCGGTGCCGGACGTGAAAACCTTCTCCTCAAAGAGCTGGAAGATGTCTTCCACGCGGTTGCCGTGGACCTTCTTGATCCTCGCCACCTCCTGCACGATCTGGATCTTGATCTTGTCCTCGAAGATTCCCATGAGCCCCAGGCCCAAGTAGTGATCGTACTTTGCCTCCGGCAGCTGCAGCACCAAGGCCTTCTCAAGGCACTTGTAGTTGGACACAGACGTCTCCTGCGAAAAAATGTCGGACTCGGCGAAGACCTGGTGCGACGAGATGACCCTGTCCGTGGTTGTGTCCGATATGCTGCCCTTCCTCAGCACGTAGAGGTGCTTTCCCGTGTCAACGTAGTGCGACAGGCCCTTGCCCCTCGGCACGTTGATGACGTGCATGTGAAACGAGGACTCCAGCAGGTGGTCCTCACCCAGGTACAAAAAGTAGTCCACCTGGGTCAAAAACCGGTAGTCGAGGGAGTCCATGAAGACCCTGCAGGCCTTCTTGAAGGTCTTGATGTCCAAAGTCCAGTATACCCCCCCGGACACCGACGTCATCGTACCGTTTCTCCTCCTGCTCCTGACTTCCTCCATGGACACCAGAAGGTCCCCCTGCTTCGCCGAGAAGGACCCCTGGTCGTTCGCCATCAGGCAGAAGAACGAGCCGCTCTCCATCAGGAACACACTGTCTGTTTCATCGCCTGACCTGTACAGGGTGTCCTCTGCCTCGCACGAGTGCTGCTCCGCCATCCCCACGAGCTCTTGGAACATTCCCTCCCGGAGGTGAGCAAAAAAGTACTTCGACTTTAGGACCTCCACGAGGTACTCTTTGCCCTCCATGTCGTCGTCTGACGTGGACGGCCTCCCGTTGTCCTCGTCCCGCCCCGCGGCCAAGACGTGCTCTAGCGGAGCGGATTTGGACTGGGTGACCTTGCTGACGAGCTTCTTGCCCTGGACCGTCCGGCTGAATCGAAAGTCTCCGTCGAAGAGGGGAGTAAAGCAAGGCGATCCGTCGAGCGGCCCGCCCTGGTCGCCCTCCGTCACCGAGTTCTCCGCTCCGTCCACGCTTTTCCGGTCCTCGAAGGCGTCGGCCAGCTTGCTGACCTCGTAGGCCCCCGGGCCGGCCCCTTTGCTCGCGAAGCAGCCCATGGTGGCGCCCCACAAGGCCCGGAACCAGACCAAGAACAACTGGAGCCAACCCAGTAAACCTCGTCTACGTCTGACGGGCCTAAGGATTGGTCTCGCTTTCGCGTTCTCTCTTCCCTTCGGCCATGCAGACCTCCTCCTCGCCGCCTTTCTTCCGATCTTTCCTGCTCAGCCCACGCTTGACCCTGACCCCTTCCCACGCTTCAGTCCCTCCATCATTATCCAACCCCACGATCCCCTCGACCCTTACTTTGGGCCCCCGCCGCCCCCTTCTCTTAGCACTGCTCCGCAGGGGCAAACGTTCTTCTTCTTAGCACTCACTGCTGTTCCCGCCACGCCCTCGTCGAAGCTGCAACTGGCCAATCCAGAACCGACAACACTCTTCTCGTGAGGTGCGCACAGTCGACTGGTTGGTCAAGTAGCCAGTTCCAAGGTGTCGTCTTGGAGACCTTGGGGAGGTCGTTCGAGTGCGCTCGTTGGCGGCACGCCAGAGACCTTAAGGCTTGAGAAAACTGGTGTGCTCCTACCGGGACAAGCGGGGGGTGGGGTGCGAAGGTCGGTTAGGGCAAAGAGAGCCAAAGAGAGCCCTTTTTTCTTAATCTTCGCCGAATATCCCTTTTTCGGAATTGTGGAAGAATTGTGGAAGAATTGCTGGAAGAATTGCTGGAAGAAGGACTGAGTGGAGCACAGCGCACAGTGTCGAAACCATAGATCGGACAAACCTACTTAGTTGGTTTCTTTTCTCTTTGCTAGAGCTTTTTCTTCAGCAACCCAAGGTTGGTTTTTGAGTGTCCAGGGGTCGCTTCTGGAGTGTAAAACTCCCCCTTCCGACACCCCCGCACTGAGCACACCGAGGCCGGCGATGGCGGGGGTCAGCGCTGGAAGGAGCCGCGCGAGGGGGACGAAACCCGTCGGGGCGAAGGGAGCCCGCAAGTCAATTGATCGGCAATCGAAAGGATTGAGGTCGAGGTCGACCTCCTCGGCGAGAGGGAGGGCCAAGCCCGAGGCTACGTCGGCGTCGGCAGGAGGTTCGAAGGAGGAGGAGGAAGTTCTGAGAAAGCTGTCACAGGCCGAAGCGGGGGCGAGGAAGGTGGAGGAGCAGCTCGAGGACATGGAAGGGGTCGATCGGAGGGAGAGGAGGCGAAGAGCTAGAGGGGGAGTGGCGAGGGTGGCCAAGATGGCGGCCCTCGGCCTCGTCGCGGGCGTCCTCTGCGTCTACTTCGATGTCTTCCCCCCTCTCGCGAAGCACGTCACCTCCCTCGCGCTGGCGGGTGCGATAGCCTTTCGGGGCCTCTCCAAGGGATCCCTGTCGCCCAGCGGCTCACTCACCGCCCTGTTCGTGGGCTGGGCGACCTTCTCCTCCTGTTTTGCCTTTGGCGTCGTGCTCATCGGGTTCTTCTTCTCGTCCTCGGCGCTCACCAAACTGAAGCAAGACGAGAAGGCCAAGGTGGAGAAGGACTTCAAGAAGGACGGCCAGAGGGACCACCTGCAGGTGCTGGCGAATGGCGGCGCGCCCACCGTGCTCGCTTTGGCCCACTGGGCTGCAGGGCCATCCCACCCCCTCTCCCCGCTCGTTGCGGGCGCGTTTTTGGGGTACTACGCCTGCTGCTGTGGCGACACCTGGTCCTCTGAGGTTGGGGTTCTTTCCCCATCGGATCCGATCCTGATCACGACGCTCCGAAGGGTCAGGAGGGGCACGAACGGGGGCGTGAGCGCCTGGGGGCTCCTCGCTAGCTTGGCGGGGGGTGGATTTGTTGGGGCTTGCTTCTTGGCGGCTACCGCGTTGTCCGTGGGAAGGACGGCCGCGGTGGCCACGGTGCCGGTCTGCGCCGCGGCGGGGCTCCTCGGATCTCTCGTGGACTCTCTCCTTGGGGCGACCCTCCAGGTCCGTCTAGGCGTCTCCAAGCTCGCCTGTTTTTCGCAACCTCCATGCTGACACACACACACACACACACATTCTCTCTCTCCACCTTTGTTCTTCGCTCAAAATCGTTAGTTTTCCGGAGTGGAGGAGGCCACGATGAAGGTCAGCAACAGACCGGGCGAGGGCATCGTGCGGATCTCGGGACTGAACTTCCTGAACAACGATGCGGTGAACTTGCTGAGCGCAGTGCTGACCGCGCTGGCCACGGGTCTGGCAGCGTCGAGGCTGAAGCTCTTTTGAGGGAGAGGTGGACGCGCGACAAATGTATTATACTAGACTGCTGTCTTTGGTGATGGCAGCCTTGTCAAGGTTTCGTCAAGTATGGCCTGTGAGCTTCCCCATCCCCCTGATGGACCTGCTCTCCTCCCTGACCGCCGGCTTCTGATGCAGACCTCACTTTATTTTGATCTTCTGCAGCGATCCCCAAGTGCTGCCAGAGGAGACATTGACCAAGATGGGGACTTTGAGGTTGGGGAAGACCCCTGTCATGATCGCGGCAAGCTGCTTGGCCTGGTGGTCCACAATTCGCTCGGGGACCTCAAAGAGGAGCTCGTCGTGAATTTGGGCCACCAACCTCACCTCCCACTCCTCGGGAGTGGCCCTGCGCATCCTGGACCAACGCACCATCGCCGCCTGGTGAGAGAGAAGTGTAGAATTGAGGTCAGACGGCTCTACAATTCAAAGGCTGAGACGAGGGGTGCGGGGGGAGGGGCCTGGCTTACCTTGATGAGGTCTGCTGCGCTCCCCTGGACGACCGTGTTCACCGCCTTCCTCTCCGCGGCCTCCCGATCCTGCCTCTGCGACGAGTTGATCTCCGGCAGGTACCTGCGGCGCTGCAGGATGGTCTGAACGAAACCCTTTGCCCTGCAGGACTCCTTGACGTTCGAGATGAAGGACTTGACGCCTGGAAAGTGTTCCAGGAAGGAGCGCTTAAGGGTCTGGGCAGCCGCCACTGGGATCCCAAGCTGCTGGCCCAGCGCCATGGCGCTCGTGCCGTAGATGATCGAGTACACGGTCCGCTTAACCTGGTCCCTGGCCGATCCCTCCCTCGAGGGCGCCTGAACATTCATCTTTTTGCAGAGCCAGTCCCTCGCCAGGTTGGCGAAGAGGTCGCCGCCAGCGTTGAGGATTCCGCACAGCTTGCCGCAGCCGCTGAGGTGGGCAAGCAGCCTGATCTCGATCTGGGAGTAGTCGAGCGCGAGCAGGCGCGTGCCCTGCTTCGCCACGAAGGCGTCCCTTATGTTGATCTTCTCCCCGCCTCCTTGCCCTCCCGCCTGCAGGCTCTGGGTGTACTTGGTCACGGCCTGCAGGTTGGGATCCGAGCAGGACAGCCTCCCCGTCGCGGTGGAGGTCTGGTTCCACCTGCAGTGGACCTCCAGGAGGGTCCCGCCGCCACGGCGCCCCTCCGCGTCCCTCCTTAGCTCGCACTCGCGCAGCCAGTCCGCGTCAATGTACTTGCTGACGACCTGGGAGAGCCTCCTGAACTCCAATACGATGCACGCGATTCTCGCGACTTTTGGGTCGTTCAACTTGGCCAGCCACGCCAGCCTGGACTCGTCCGTCGACCTCGGGTTCTGGTTCCTGGAGGTCCTGCTCGCCAGCTGGGGGGCTGGTCACGTGGCGAGTTGTGGTGGTGTTGAAGGGGGGAACGAGGAGCAACGGTCAGCATGGTCGTAGGCGTGGTAGATCGGAGGTTCAGAATCCCGGGCTCCTCACCCCCGAGCTTGTCGTAGAGGACGGCTCCTAGCTCCTTCCAGCTCCTCAGGTTGAAGGGTTCGCCCGCCACCCCGTGCGCCTCCTCCTCAAGGCTGCGCAGCTTCCCATCGATCCGCTCGCCGTGCCTCCTCACCTCCTCCAGGTTGTACGCCAGAGGAAACGAGGCCTCCATCCTGGCGAGGAGGGCGGCGATGTTCATCTCCACGCCGAGGTTGAAGGCGAGGGAGGGGAGCTTGCCGACCTCGCGGAGCAGCGACGTGGCGAGGGCGTCGACCATCCCGAGCTCCCTGGCCACCGTGGCGAAGGGGCCGTTGCCCTCTCCCTCTCCCTCCACTCTCCCGCCCTGCCCCAGAAAGTGCCTGCAGACGTCTCCCAGCGCGTACGATGCGATCGCACCCTCGTGTACCAGCCCGGGCTCCAGCAGCCATGACAGGAGCTTCAAGTCCAGCAGCCTCGTCTTGGGGTGGGTGAGGTGGCGCCTGCAGGAGGGGTCGCCAGCCCTCATCAGGCGCCTCGCAATACCCTGAAAGTCAACGCAGACGTGGGCCTGGGCGTTGCCTCCGAGGAAGGAAACCATCGTCCCGTCGAGCTCCTTCGGGTCAACCTCCTCGGCAAGATCAAGCCCACTTTCCCGTCCCTTGCAGAGCGGCAGAAAGTCTATGTTGCCTTTGCCGCCGCGGCCCGTTCGAAGGAAGCACGCGCCCACCACGTGGCCCTCCGGGTCCAGCTTCGAGAAACCCGTCCCGATCTTCGTCTTCAGGACCTTCTTCTGGTCCTTGCTCAGAGGTGTGCTCGTGCTGAAGAACTGCGCGGCACTCCTCCAGTTGGACGCCGGCGGTCCCGAGCCATAGCCCTTGGCGAGCAGGAGCAGCGTGAAGGAGTACTCGGCGCCGCAGGACACCTCGCCTAGAAAACGGTTTAGGTTGGACCTCGCGCTGAGGTCTGACACGTTGTCCGGGAGCGCGGCGCCCCTCTGGCTCGCGAGGAGGTTCGACAGAAGCCCGGACGCGCCCTCCGGGTTGCTCAGGTCGATCACTTGGGGCGCAAAGTCCTCTTCATCCTTGTCGTCCCGTATCTCCCTCCTCTGCCTCTTCTGCGTTTGCCTGGGCCGCGGCTTCGGCCTCGGTCGGGGGGCCCTGCGGGACGTCTCCTGGGGCGCGGGTTCCGGCCTCCTCGGCTGCTTCAGGTTGCGGCACAGCTCCCCGATCGGCTTCAGCTCCCAGTCCCCTTCGCTTCCACCGGGCACGCCGTCGTCGTGGTCGACCTCGCGCCCTTTTCTTTCAGGGGCGACACTCCCAGACTTGAGGTGTTCACCGTTGTCTTCGTCCTCGCTCCAAGCGTAGTTCGGGTTGCGCCGCCATAGCGGGACCTCGGCCAGCCACTTATCTACTTCCTGTTTAGAGGGCGGCCGGACCCTCCTCGCGAAAGCCCCGGGCGCCATGTTCGCCTCGCGATCGATCGATGCTGATCTGCTGATCGGTGACAGCTCTCTTGGTGCGAATTCTCGAAACGCAAACTCGAAACGAGAGAGGCGACCCCAACCAGCGGGGGGAACGAGGGAGGTGACGAGGCGAGCGGTCGAGGTCGGGACGAGATGGCTCGTGGAGCGGGCGAACCCTCGACGAAGCGCGCCAAGGTGGACGAGGCCAAAGAGGAAGAGGACCCTCTCGTGCGAAGGAAGGAGGAGGTCGTCGTGGCCTTGAAGGAGGCGAGGTCAAGGGAGGATGCACGCGCGGAGCGGGTCGCGAGGAGAGAGTTGGTGACCTTGTGCGGGAAGCTGGAGGCCAAGAACGAGAAGCTCCTAAGGCGCCTGCTTCCCGAGCTGTGGCAGAAGATCCTCGACGAGTACCTGCACCAGAACGACCTGCTCGCCCTCGCGATGGCCTGCAGGTTCTTCCGAGAGAAGCAGAAGGACCTCGGGAAGAAGGTGGTGACCAACTTGAACGCAAATTACCTCCTCAAGCTGCGCAAGAGCGGGAATGTGGCGTCGCACAGCTTGGGTTGGTTTCGGTGGGTCTGCGACACCTTGAAGGTTCTGCCGGGTTTTACGGAGCGTTGGGAGAGGGTCAAGGGAGCGGTGTACGAGGGCGTCCTGTTGAACTACGCGGCG
>Ga0160423_10002008_pt1 | contig 17047 bp, 14 predicted proteins | sample CRUFie14St8metaG_FD_108191 | JGI IMG/M metagenome (GOLD analysis project Ga0160423, IMG submission 108191) | Marine microbial communities from the Costa Rica Dome - CRUD Field 142mm St8 metaG | ecosystem: Environmental > Aquatic > Marine > Oceanic > Photic zone | place: Costa Rica: the Eastern... | reverse complement strand
TGCCCGTGGGACTCGCATGTTTGTTGTGACGCTGCTAGTGAAGGTCACCTGGAGGTCCTGCGCTGGGCGAGGAGCCAGGGCTGTCCGTGGGATACATGGACGAGTGCTGGTGCTGCTCGTGGCGGTCACCTTGAGGTGCTCCAGTGGATGCGGGATCAGGACCCGCCCTGCCCGTGGGACTCGAAGGTTTGTTCTGACGCTGCTCGAAATGGTCACCTGGAGGTCCTGCGCTGGGCGAGGAGCCAGGGCTGTCCTTGGGATGAAGAAGGTGTTGGGATTGGGATAAAAAAGGTGCCCCAGGCTGCAGCCGCGGGCGGTCACCTGGAGGTGCTCCAGTGGATGCGGGCTCAGGACCCGCCCTGCCCGTGGGACTCGCGTGTTTGTTCTGACGCTGCTAGTGAAGGTCACCTGGAGGTCCTGCGCTGGGCGAGGAGCCAGGGCTGTCCTTGGGATGAAGACGCGCCCTGTGCTGCAGCCGAGGGTGGTCACCTTGAGGTGCTCCAGTGGATGCGGGCTCAGGACCCGCCCTGCCTGTGGAACTCGCGTGTTTGTTGTGACGCTGCTAGTGAAGGTCACCTGGAGGTCCTGCGCTGGGCGAGGAGCCAGGGCTGTCCTTGGGATGGAAGAGCGCCATGTACTGCAGCCATGAATGGTCATCTGAAGGTCTTGATCTGGCTGATCGAGGAGGGATGCCCCTACGATAAGGGAGAGTGCCGTAAGGCTGCTCAGTGGGGTGCTGATGAGGGAGGGGAGCGTGCGAGGAAGGTTTTGGAGTGGCTCAATGAGTGACCGCCGCGAGAAAAAACTTGCGAAGAGTCCTAACGTTGATGGCGGCATCATGACAGTAATGCGGGTGCGGGCGTGGGCTGGCCCTCCCAGGTGCCCAAGATGGAGGCAGAGGAGGAGGATAGAGAGAGAGAAAAAAGTAAAGTCAAATTACATTTAGGAGTTACTTTTTAGAATTCTTTCTGGCCCCTCACTCCTCCTTTCCCCTTTTCTGCGCAAAGACCTCCATCCCAACCTTTGCCCACTCGTCCGTCCACCTGCGCTTGGACGAGTCCATCGCCCCCGCCTTGAGCTTTGTCAGCCTCGAGTTCTTGTGCGACTTGAAGTTGTGGAAGAGTGCCTTGAGCTGCTCCGCAAGCTCTTGGGCGTCATTAAAGAGCATGCCGTTCCTATCGCTCTGAACGAGCTCCTGCACGCAAGAGTAGTTTGCGCTGCGGGGTCGAAAAAACACAAGCACCAGATGACAGAGATTGGACGAGATGAGATGAAATAGGGAGAGAGTCAGTCCGGTGTGTTTGCAAGACGAGAGTGTTTGGCGTTGCCAATGTTGGAGAGAGTTCAGCCTTCCACGGGACCCACCTGCAAACGGGAACGCCGCAGCCGAACATGTCGACGACCTTCATGGGCAGGTCGAAGCCTGAGGACGACACGTGAAGGCTGACGCCAAGGTCGGCCGCGGAGACTAGCCTTGGGTAGTCCTCCGCGGAGAGCCACAGCAGCCGGAAGGCCACTTTTTTGAACTCCATGGCGGCCATCTTCTCCCGGTACGCTTCCTTCATCGGGCCCTTGCCCGTGATCACGAAGAGCAGGCGGGGGTAGCTCGCGAGGTCGTGCGTCATGTCGTCGTAGATCCTCGCCGCCTCCAGCAAGATTCCAAAGTCCTCGTCCGGGGTCCAGCTGGTGCTGCTCACCACGAGGGCGGGCCTGTCCGGGTTCTCCTCCACCTCGCCCCTGACCCTTCGCGTGAAGAGCGTCCTTGTTGCCGCGCTCCTGGTGACCGGGCTCGAGGAGCCGTCCGCCGAGGGGTCGCGTTGAGAAGCCGCGCAGCAGTCTCCGACGTGCATCGGCCGAGACAGGTCTGTGGAGAGCTTGACGAAGAGAGAGTGGAGCTCGGGGTACGACAGCGGCTGGAAGAATTGGGGCGGCCGGTCGTACAGCACGCGGGCTCTACCCACTCCCCAGTTCGACTCGAGCTCCTTTCGCATTGCCCTCGTCACGCACAGGTGGTGGTCTCCGAACCTACCCAGCGCCCTCTCATACCTCTCCGCCAGGCGGACCAAAAAGTGGCCTTGGCTCAGGCTCAGCGCCAGAAGCGTGTACCCGAAGTTGTGCCAGTCGATCACGAGCTCGGACCGCTTGGCCAGGCACGCGAGCTTGCAGACGGCGAAGGTGGGAATGCAGGGCGGCGTTTGCAGCAGGACGTGGTCGACCGCCGGCACGATGAAGATCAAGGCCCAAAGGAGCACCGCGAGCTGGTGAAGGGCCTTGAGCGCCATGACGATGGGCTTGGGGAGCATCGAGAGCGGGAGGAACCACAGGGCGTCGGCCAAGGTAGCCAAATAGTGAATATGAACCCGTTTGTTGTGCATCAGTGAGGCGTGCGGTTTGGTCCCTGCATAGGCAACGATGTAGACCTCCTTCTCGGCCTGCTCCACGAGCGAGAGGGCGTGGTACTGCATCCGGGGTGACCTGCCGAGGTCCCTCAGCACCACCACCGCCACGCGATCCACACCGCCCATCACGTCCCAGGCGCCTGCTGTGTGGCTGCGAGGTGGCGGGAAAACTTAGCGGGAAAAAACAACAACATCTCTTTCGCTTCTGGATGTGCTCCAAAAAATATAACGCCCCACCAACGGGGCGGGGTCCTGGTCGCAGTGACCGGGAGCGGGGACTAGGGGAGGGGCTGCGCGGCCACTTGAGATTGCGATCGCGGCGCTTCGCGGCCATGGCGAAGGACCTGGGCCGTGCGGACTTCTTCCTCCTGGAGAGCTCGTCCTTCGCGAGAAATGAGGACGTACTCGTCGGAGGTGAGGCTGCGTTCACGAACGCGTGGTCCCCCGTCCCGTCGCTCGCTGACCACGCTCCTCTCTCTCTCCCTCTCTCTCTCTCTCTCTCTCTCTCGCGCGCGCGCGTCTCTCGTTGCCTCTGCCAAAACCACGGAACAACAGAAAACTTCTTGACGAGGTGGTCCGCGATGCTCCACCTCGTTGAGCTCGTGTGCCTCGACCGGAGCCCTGACCTCGTCTCGGTCCAGTCAGCCGACGGTAAGCCTCCTCCTCTCCTCTCTCGCTGTATTCTGACCTCGTTCTCCTTCGCTCTCTCTCTCCTTCACAAGGTTTCTTGATCAACCCGACGAGAGGATGGGCGGAGGAGCTGAAAAGGGTCGCCGTGGAGCAGCCAGGCGTGTTCGACGCCCCAGTCGTCTCTCCGACGATGTCGATGCTCCAGTCGATGCTCCGACGCCTCCTCCTGGTCCTGTGTTTCGCGATTGGGATGAAGGTAAGCTCTTTCCTCGTTCGTCTCGCCGCTTCTGACCTCATCTCTCTCTCTCTCTCTCTCTCTCTCTCTTTCTCTCTGAAGACCACGGTTCACCTGTTCCTGTGCGGCGGCGCCCAGGCGGTCGTGGAGGCGGAGCTCGCGGTTCTTGGGGACCTCATCCGCAAGGTGAAAGAGACCTCCGATTTGGAGATCATCGTCTTTGGCGAGAGCGTTGGCACGGAGGAACTGGGAGGTCTCCACTCCTTGTGCCGGTGCCCGGAGGAGGACGAGGACTGCCTGTTTCCCTACGCGTGCGCGTCCTGCAGGTGGGTTGCTGGAAGATGGCGCGTGTTCGAGGCCCAGCCCTCACCACTTTTCTCTGACCCTTCTCTCTTTCCATCCCCACCTGTCCAGCCCGCTGCTGGTCATCCCGCCCACCTGGGAGGAGGGCGGGCAGAACGACTCCGCCGAGTTTCTTGGCGGGGTCGTCAGGAACGGCACACTGTCACAGGAATCGCTCTTCAACTTTGAAGAGAAGTTTGAGAAGTTGTACAACAGGGTGCCGCCTCGAGACACGGTGCTGGACCTCAGCAAGTGCAAGATGGAGACGACCCAGAAGAGGATGGCCTCCATCAAGAACACCCTCAGCGGGTACTACAGAAGATTTGGCGTCCCGGAGCGGCAAGGGGACGCCAAAGATGACGATGGGCCAGGAGCGGTGGAGCAGCTGAGGAGGCTGCAGCTGGTAGGGAGTGATGCGGCGATCCCGGGCACGGCCCCTCGGTTCCACGGCGGCTGCGGCTCCCAGGCAACGATGGTCCAGAAGGTCCAGGAGCACCTAGGCAATGACGCGGTAAAATATGCCATCAGCGTCAACGGGAAGAATTTCGATTTGGAAGACGTCCTGGGGCTTATCCGTCGTTTCAGCGAACCGCTGATCAGCTTGCCCTGCGGCAAGTTGCTGAAATCCTTTGGAAGAAAGTAAGTGAACCTTTGCTTTTGCGCTTACAAAACTGACGGTGATGTTTTTTTTTCTGCTACGTTTCGCAGCGCGGGAAAGCTAAAGGGCAAGATGAAGCTCAGCGCGGGTCGCACAAAGGGACACCTGCAGGGTGAGATTCTCTTTCTTTCTCTTTTCTTTTCTCAGAACTGACCACTACAAATCTGGCGTTCCAGCTCTGCTTGAGTTTAATGGGACCCTTAAGCTTATCTTTCTCCCAGACGGACAGGATGAAGCTGGAGGAGAGCTGTTGGTGCACATGAAAGAAGGTAAGAGCAATCCTCCGGGCCAGGACCCTCTCCTTATCTTTTGGCTGACTCGTTTCTTTTCAGACACCCAAAGCCGTGCTCATCCAACATCGGTCTACACGTTCAAATACCTGACCTCTGACGAGAGCGGCAGGAGCTTCGCCTTAGTGCGCGGATCCCCATGCACGAATTCCTGGACAACGCTGCATTGCTACTACCTCAGGGGAAGGGAGGGAGAAAAGGAGGACTTGCGCCGCTTTGCAGATATGCTCAAGGATCCGCCGAAACTCGAAGACTTGTGAGTTTCACCCCCCCCCTCCTCTAAAACTTTACTGACGCGCGGCTCTCGTTCCCCCTCTCCTTTTTAGCCTAAGCCCGTCTCAGCAGGCTGCGCTGGACCTGATCATGGCGTTGGCTGGAACCACAGGGACAACTTTGAAAAAGGGATTTCTCATCCGGCGGGAACGAGCGGCGGCGGCGGCGGCGGCGGCGGCGGCGGCGGCGGGAGAGCGGCCTCGACTCCCTGCGAGCACAAGGGCGGCACTCAAGGCGACAGCAGCAGCAGCAGCGGTTCCTGCCCAAGATCGAGGTCCCAACCCCGAGCTCGGAGACCAAGCAGGGGGGCCAGGAGAGCGCTCGCGCCACCCAGCGGAATCTGGTGAGGGGGGAGGTGCTGGCCGCAGGGCACGACCGGTACAGGAGGCGGCGAGGGGACTTTCGCAGACGGCGGTTCAGTCCTTCATTGTCCCAGGGAGCGACTCTGAGAGCGAGGAAGCGAGCGGCGTGGCTCCCATGAAGGAGGGCAGGGAGGCCGGGGTTCCTGTGAAGGTGAAGGAGCCGGGGGCGGAAATTAATCTCAACAACCTGAAGGACTTTTTTTGAGATCACCTTGAAACCCGTAACGCTTCTTTGTAATACACTCAAAATGTCTTCCTTTACATTCCCGCTGCGTCCCCCACCGCCCCGCCCGGTCCCCAGAGCCCCCGCCTCCCGCCGTTGGTACAGGGTTGGGCACCAGGTCTGCGCGCGCGCTTCAGATGTAATTCAGTTACCTCTACACCGTCCTCCCCGACTCCGATCAACTCACCCCGCGCCTCAGCTCCTTCGATCCGTCGACCCCGTCGACCCCAACGCCCCGCCCGGCCCCCAGAGCCCCCGCCTCCCGCCGTTTGGGCTCAGCCTCCGCCCCACCCAGCCCCCCAAAGTCCTCGTTTTCTCGCCCTCCCAGGTGCCCAAGATGGAGGCAGAGGGGGAGGAGGAGGATAGAGAGAGAGAGAAAAAAAAAAGTTGTGGGTTGTTTCGGTCAGTTGGGCTGAGTCCAACTTCCCGTCCGTCTCGGCATCGTTTCAGCACGACTGAAGGACGTTCCATAAAACTGTTTCATAAAACTGAAAAAACGACTGCGCCAAGACACGGGCACCTTTAGGCGTCCTGGGTTGGCATGACGAGTGGGTTTCCGGCCCTCCTTGGGACGTCGCGCTGTGGCACGAGGTCCTGGAGGTACTCCATGAGTGGCTTCTTCCTGCAGATCTTCTCGGCAGCGAAGCACTTGGCCTTGGCCTCACCGCACTCCTTCATGACTCCTGGGCAGCCCTTGATGACCTTCATGCAGGTGTCCTTGGTATCCATGCAGATCTTCTTGGCCCTTGGGCAGGCCTTCTCGTTCTCCTTGCACCTCTTGATGGCGCCCTCGCACTCCTTCTTCTCCTCGGCACACTCCTTGATTCCTGGGCACTTCTCCAGAGCTCCCTCGCACGCCTTCTTGTCCTCAACGCAGGCCTCCTTAGCCAACTTACAGAGGTCCTTCCTCTTGTGCCTTCCCTCCTCCTGGATGCCGCCCAGGAACTCCTGGGCAAGGTCCTTCAGGCCCTCCATCAAGCTCGACCCCTCGTTGTCCGTGTTCCCGTTGTCGAACTGGGGCTGAATGTTGATGGTAATATCGTTCAAGAACGACAGATCCACCTTGTGAGCGCTGGCTCCGGCCACCATGAAGGCAGCGAGGGCCGCCAAGACAACGGTCTTCTTGTACATCATCTTTTCACTGAAGTCGGGCGCGTTCTGCTCGTGCTGGCTGGCCTCCGTCTGGAAAAGAAACTCTGTCTCCCACCGCTTACCCCGTTCCTCCCCTTCTGATAGGGTGCCAAGACTGGAGTAGTTTTTGCTATGTATTTCGTCTCTCCCTTACAAGTATTCGCCATCATTACAACTTTGTAATCCGACTCGGAAAATTCAACGAAGATTTCCAAAGATGTTTCCAAGACACCATCTTGAAATCGAAGAGGACAGCTCCAAAGCGCGGGAGGCGCGGGAGGTGTTTGTGTGTGGGGGTGAGCGAGAGCAAGCGGGGCAGGGATGATGGGAACGATGGCGTCGGGATCCTCCTCTGCGGCGGATGACCGACTCATGACGTCTCCCGCGTCACCGTCCTCGAGCTTCGACGTCTCGGCCTTCGCCTTAGAGCAATACGACTTGTACCAGAACAAGATTGCCAAGATCGTAGTCGAGCAGTGGACGAGCTTTGCGGTGGGTAGGCGGGCGGACAGGAGGTACGATGAGTCCCTGGCGCGGCGGGCGCTCGAGGGTCTCGCCCTCAACAGGTCAGAGGGCCGGACGCTGCACAGGTTGGCGCTGGTCCACCACGCGAGCGTGAGCTACGGCAAGTTCGTTTCGGGGACCTTCGACTCTTGGAGGGCCCTAGCGGCGTCGAAGCGCCGTTTGAGGTACTGCTACATGTCCGTCCTCGCCCGACGAGCCATCCACTACACGCGGGTCGCTTTCGGCCGTTGGAAGCGATGGACTCGGGAGGAGCGGGAGGGCCACATCATCGCGGCTTTCGACGCCTGGGCGGCGAGGGCCCGGGAGGCCTCGACGGAGGAGGAGGGCGCGGTCGAGGCCTTCAGACTCCGGCGGCACAGGAGCACCCTGCTGATATGGCGGGATCGCGCCAGGGAGAGCCAGGAGCTCCGGGAGAAGCAAACCCAGGCGGAGGACCTCCTGCTTAAGTCGGCGCTGCGCAGGTGGAGCCGGAGAGCACGGGCCAAGGCGAGGGAGGACTCCGAGGGGCTCAAGATCAGGCTCGCGATGGCGTCCTGGAGGCGATCGGCGAGGGCCAAGGTCGAGCGCAGGCGCCGCCTCGCCGGGCTGAGCATCGAGTGGAGGCGGAAGCGGCTCCACAGGATCTTCTCCGCTTGGAGGGCAGCTTGGCTCGAGGCGAAGGACTGGGAGCTGCAGAAGCGTTTGGCGACCGCACACTACGTTGGCATGCTCGCCAAGGTCTGCCTGAGGGAGTGGAAGAAGTTCTGCGAGGTCGTGGCGTGGGTGCAGGTCAAGGAGGCGCACAGGACTCGGTCCAACATGCACAGCGCGCTGAGGGAATGGCGCCAGCTGGCATTCAGGGCCAACGACCTGGAGAGGAGGAGGAGGGCGGTCGTGTCCAGGTTGTACTTCTCCAGGCTACTATGCTGCTTCCAGGTGTTGCAGATTCACGGGGAGGCCATGCGAGCAAACGTGGCCAGGGTCTTTGAGGCCTACTCGATCGTGGAATCCAATGGCCTGAGGAGGTCATTCGAGGCGTGGGCCCGCGAGTTTCTGCCGTTGAGGCGCAGGAAGAGGGAGGCGGCGAGGATGGCGGCGGACTTATGCAGGACTCGCTTGGCTCGCCTCGCGTTCACGTCGTGGGTCGAGGTCAACGAGGTCAGGTCGCTGCAGAGGAGGGCCATGGACCTGGTCACATCGAGGCAGTGCTCTAATGCGTTCCGTGTGTGGCGCCAAGCCTACGAGGGCCTGAAGGCCAAGGAGCGGATGGACGAGAAGAGGGGCGCTGAGCTGCGGGGTGTCATCGTCGGCAAGGTCCTGTCCAGGATTTTGGGGGCGTGGAGGGCGCACGCCCACGCCAAGGCTCTAAGGAAACTCACGGTTTCCATGGCGATTTTGAGGAGCCAGCAGAGAATTCTGAGGGACTGCTTTCGGAAGGCTTGGGTGCCCTACTTGGCCCGCCGCAGGCTGAAGCGAGCAAAGGTCGCTCAGTGCGAGGCTGTGAAAGAGCGAAGCCTGCTCAGGGCGTCCGTGGCGTGCCTGAGGGACAACGTGTCGCGGTGCAACGCAAAGAGGCTTGCTCTGAGCCGAGCGAGGCGGCACCGCATTTCGCGCTTGCTGAGGTCCACTCTGGCCGGGTGGGCGGGGTGGATCTCGGAGTGCAAGCGCAGGAGGGAGGACGAGGCGAGGGCGATCGAGAAGTTCCGGGCGAACTGCGCCTCAACCGGGATCCAGAAGATGATGGAGGCAGGGCTGTGGCGCCACAGGTCCCGCATGCGCGCTCTTGCCGCAGTCAACGCGGAGGAGACCAAGAGGAGGCTCGAGCTGGTGGAGCCGATCGCGAGGGTGTGGAGGCAGAAGGCCAGAAGATCGGCCGAGGGCGTCGCTAGGAGGCGGCAGGTCGCGAGCTACGTCAGACAGGAGAGGTTTGAGGGGTCCGATCTGTCTCTCTTGCCTGAGGCGGCGGTGGTGGCGGCGGTGGACGGGGGCATCAGCATCAACACGGCGAGGGAGCACAAGGAGCTGGTGGAGAGCGCAAAGTCTGCGCTAGGCAGGGTCTCCGTGCTCCTCGAGAGCGAGAGGAGGGGCAGCGAGAACTTGCAGGAGTTCATCGTGAGGAAGAGCAGGGGAAGAAAGCAGCCAAGGCGGGGGCTTCTGGAGGCAATGGGGTGAAACGCACAATTTAATTCATTTTGGTGCATGAATCACGGCCTTCGATCTCGTCCCTGTCCGGGTGTGCACCGCTCGCCACGATTGCACCCGTCCCTTTCCCCATGGACGGCATCCCTCTCTCCTTCGGCCCTCGCCCATTCCCAGATCCAGATCCTCCGCTATACGATGTACGACATTCCCAAGACTCCGTCTCCCCCGTCGTCCAGAAGGCCAACAAGCTTTGCGCCCTTGGGCAGCAGGTGGAGCGAGCGAGCAAGCGCGGGGGCGGGCGCTACGTGTATTGGAGAGAGTCGGCGAGGGCGGAGAGGGCAGCCATGTCTTCCAGGGACCCTTTTTTCATCGTCCGCGATGAGATCGAGAGCCTGTACTCTCAGATAGAGAGGTCTTACGAGAAGTGGGACCGGCTCCCGGAGGGCAATGCCGAGAGGGTGATGCTTGGCAGGGAGCTGGAGTCGTCCTGCGAGAGCTTGTCGTGGCAGGTGGACGAGATGGACAGGGCGGTGTCGATGGCGGAGAAGGAGCCCGGTAGGTTCAAGCTCAGCAGGGAGGAGATTGGGAGCAGGAAGGACTGGGCAAGCAAAATGCGGTCGAACATCAGCAAGGTGACCTTGTCCCTCGAGGCGGCGAAGGGCCAGGCGGCGAGGGCAGCCCACGCCAGCCTCACCGGGACCGCCTCGTCCAAGCTTGACGGGGCCCTGATAAAGGAGAACGACGACTTTATCGCGTCGCAGCAGGACAACCAGCAGCTGCTGCTGCGGCAGCAGGACGAGAGTCTGGACCAGCTGAGCGGGGCGGTCACGAGGCTCGGTCAGGTCGGTCTGACGATAGGCGAGGAGCTCCAGACGCAGGCCGACCTCCTGGAGGAGATAGAATACGAGGTGGACGAGACCCAATCCAGACTGAAGGCAGCGAGGAGGAAGCTGGAGAAAGTCATCAAGAAGTCGGGCACCAAGGGGCAGTGCACGATCATATTCGTGCTCACTTTCCTGCTCGTCATCCTGTGCGTCATCGCCTTCAATTAAAAATAATAGAGCTCACTGCTCCGTCTAATTTAAGCGCTGTGTGTCTCCTCTACACGGGTGTGAATGCCAGTTGACGGTCATTTTGCTTCTGAACCCTTTTGACCGATGTGGACCCCCCTGTCCACCGGTTAACGTCGTCGGCCTCGAACGAGATCAATGTGCATATGTTGATTTGGAACTTGGACTTTGGCTTGGGCCCAGCGGCTGCATCCTGCGGCCCAACCCCAGGGGCCACCTTGTTCCTCTTTGTACAACAACCGCAGCAAGTGGCGCAGATAGTGGCCCCTTTCAGCTTTCCCGCCTTGAACATTGCCCTGGACGCCATGATGAAGTCGTACGTAGTGATGTTCTTGTAGATCAGGATGACGTGGAAGGTAAACAGCTCTCCGATCACCATCAGCAGCAGGCAGCACAAGAAGATGTTGACCCCCAGCGCGATCCTGAAGTCAGTCATGCTAGGGCTCATCACGTGGCTGTCGTGGAGCTTTTGCCGGGAGCTCTCCTCCGAAACGACCGTCTCCAGCAGGAAGTAGGTGCTCGCCCAGAGCTGCGTCGTCACGTGCAGCAAGCATGTCCCGACTAAGAATATGAACGGTGTGTAGTTCTTCGAACCTATGCACTGCAGTTTTGTGCGCCCAGAAGGAAGGCAGAGAATGGTCAGTCCACCGGCCGCCGTCGCACGAAAGCATAGAGAGCGGGAGGAAGAGGAGGGAGGGCCCGGGTATGCCAGAAGGACTCACGGTGTTAAGCCACTTGCAGTGGTGGTCGAGGCCAACCACGCACTTGTTGCACTTGGTGCAGTGCCTGCTCGTCTCGTGCACTTTCGCCTCGCAGTGGCCGCAGTACCGGGTCAGCTCCTCGCTGTCCGATGTTTTGGTGCGGCTGTTGTCCCCTGGGTCGATGTAGCTCGTCGGAACGAAGAGCGCGAGGGTGCCCGCCGTCGTGAAGCTGCAGAACGAGACGAGGAAACAGCCAAAGGGCTCCGAGATGTCCTCATAGGGGCAAATGTAGACCAGGAATAGCAAGGTCTGCAGGATGAAGACGAAACTGGCACCAAGTTGCCACACGTTGAGGGGCCACTGCAGGCCGTTCACCCTCGAGAAGGGTGGCTTTACCCGAGTACCCATAATTCTTGGACTCCTCCTCCTTATCTCCGACACGTCCGCAGCCTTCGTTCAAGCATTCTCAATGCCTCGCGGCGCTTTCGCGTTCAGTCGTCCAGTCCTGCCGTCGAGGCGCTCGGGACCCCCCCGCACGCGTCGGCCGTTGTCGTCTTGGGGTCGCGCGCGCCGAGGTCTGCTATGGTCTGCCGTGGTCTTTCGATCACATGGATCGCAATCCGTTTTTGAATCACCAAAAAAAAAAGATCCAAAAAGATGACATCTTGGAACATAAGGGACGAGACTGAGATGGGACGGAGATGAGTAATGTGTTACACAATTGATCGCAGCATTAGGCCTTCCCCACCTGGATGCTGCCACCCCCTTTCTTACCACTTCACGTCCACGTGCGGTTCGCCGAGTTCTTGAAGACAATCCTCTTCCGCGCGAGCTCCCTCATCACGGTGTGAAAGGCGTCCCCCGGCTGAGGTGGCTTCTGGTAGGTGAACATCATCCAAACCCTGTCTATGGCCTCCAGCTTCTTCGCCCTCTCTTCCTCGGAGAAGCTCCGCAGGATCTCCACGATGTTATCCACGTCGTTCTCCCGTATTTTGAGCGAGATCTCACTGTAGTCGATCTCATTCTCGTAGGGAAACTCGATGTCGTCCGCAATCATCACCGGGATGCAGCGAACCATCAAAGCCTGGTAGAACCGCAGCGTCCAGGGAGTCCAGCCAAGAGGGTTGAGGCAGAACTTGGACTGGGACATCTCCCTCCGGTAACACTTCCTGTCGCAGGTGCTGTGCTTCGTGTCGTAGATGACATCCGTCTCGTTCGCGAGGAGCTTCTGCAGCCGGGGCCTGAGCCCGCGAGAGTAGGCCCAGCCGTCCCTGTGGTTGATAGTACCCCTGAAGAAGGCAAGGTACTTCTTTGGGGTGTTGAAGTCGTTCTCGAGCTCCCGCCTATTCTCCGGGTCCACGAACATGGCGTCGGCCTCCAGCCCCGGGATCACGATGTCCTTCCAGGTGTTAAAGTAGGCAGCCTTGCGGTCGCCCTCAGGCGTAAGGAAGATGGATCCCTTGATGTGTTCCTCCCAGTCCTGGAAGATCGTGGGGCCCCTCGCCCCAGGAAAAACAAATACGTGGTCCCTGCCCCCAGACCTCTCCCAGTAAGGGTACTGCTTGATGATGTTCAGCGCGTCCAGGTACAGCTGGTTGGTCAGTCCAAACGAGTACTCCCTTCCCTTCTTCTTCAGCATCTCGTACTGCCACAGGAAGCACTCTCCGTACACGGGCACCAAAAAGAAGTCCGCCCTATCCGGGTTGGTCGTCCTGTAAAGGTTCTTGTCCCTCAGCAGCTCCTCGTGGAAGAGGACCTCGGTGCCGTACTGATCCGTGGTACACCGCTTGTACTTCCTTGAGAGCTCCTTGTTGAAGCGCCTCGGGAGGTCGTACACGAATACTCTCGGCGCCCTGAGCGCGGACGAGACCTTCTCGACCTCGCGCTTGCAGCCCTGGCCCGAGCACTTGCGGTGCTTCATTCCCTTCTTCGTCTCCCTTCTCAGGGGGTCCTCCCGCAGGTCCTCCCTATCGCTGTCTTGAGCCAAGACGAGGTCGCTATCGTACCTGTCGAGGTCTTTCAGTAGTCTCGCCTTGGCCTCCAACGCGTCAACCTCCATGGCCTTGATCCTGTGGTAGTCCACATTCACCCTCTTGAGGCCCTTGAGGACCTTGGAGCGCTCCCTCTCCAGCCGCAGGACAGGGTCCCGAAAAGGGAGGAAGTTCGATATTGCGGTGATCGTGAGCACCAGAAGGGCCAAGGCGGCCAGCGCGGAGTGCAGCGGCTTCTGCGAGATGGGGTAGCGCACGAAAATCGGGGAAGGTCAGTCGGTCGGGTCCCGCGAGTCACAGCGGGGGCAAAGATCTCACCTTGAGTACCAGCCTGTTGGCAGCACCCACATCTTTGAGGGAGATTGGCAGAAGGAAGCGCCGGTTCGCACCCAGCCTACCGAAGAAGGACCCTTTCCTCTTCGGGGTGGGCGCCATCTTGGGCGGGGTCAGCCTCTACCACCTATCGGCGTGCCAGCTCCCCCCGCTGCTGGCGCCTTCCATTAGCCATCAATTTGGGCAGCTGCTTCAGCTGGGAGAGATTCAGATGATTCTTCGTCCTTCTGTGGGGGGAGGACATGAGGACGCCTAGGGAGGAGGGTGGGGGGCAGAAAAAAAATCGCGTTTTATTAATTTTGTAAGACCTCTAGCCAGAGGAGGACCGCCTGTCCCCCTCCTCCTCAATCTCCTGGAATTCCTCAAGCAGCTCGCGCTGCCTCTCCGTGAGCCCTACCGGTGTGGACACCTTGAACCTGATGTACATGTGCCCCCTCGACCTGACAGACCTTGCCCCCAGTATCGGGATTCCCTTTCCCTTGATCACCTGCTGCTCCTCCGGCTGAGTTCCAGGCCGAACCCTGAGCTGCAGATCGCCCTCATCCAAGGTGGGAATGCGAACTGTGGCTCCCAAGATGGCCTGCACGAGGTTGATGGAGACGTCCAGGTGGACGTTGTGCCCCGACCTGGTGAATCGCGGGTGCGGCATCACCCGAAGGTAGACCATGAGGTCGCCCGGACTGGCGCCTTCTGGGCCCGGTGACCCCTCGCCCCTCACCCTGAGAGTCTCGTTGTCGTCCACCCCAGCCGGGATGCTGATCTCAACCTCTTTTCTCTGCGTCCTTACGCGCTCTCCCCTCCGCTGGTGCTCCACCGGAACCTCCACAGCGATGGTCTTCGAGCAGCCGAACGCAGCCTCCGTGAAGCTCACGGCCATCTCCACCGCCAGGTTCTGCCCGCGCCTGGGCATCCTGCCACCAAACGGGTCGTGGCCCATCTGAGAGCCGAAGAACTCGCTAAATATGTCGTCCAGGTTGATGTCCCCTTGTCTGCCTCCGCCCTGCCTGAAATGGAAGCCGAAGGGACCCTGGTCGAACCCGAAGCCGCCGCCGAAGCCCCCGGCCCCCGGCCCCGCGCCGCCACCGCTCTCATAGGACTCGTACGCATCGGCTCCCACTTGATCGTAAACACGCTTCTTCTCGTCGTCTTTAAGGACCTCGTAGGCCTTCTGCACGTCTTGGAACTTGGACTGCGCGTCGGGGTCGTCCGCATTCGTGTCCGGATGGAGCTCCTTGGCCCGCTTCAGGTACGCCTTCTTGATCTCGCCCTTGGACGCGCCTCGAGGGACGCCGAGAGTCTCGTAAAAGTCTTTTTTTGGGCCCGAGGCGCTCGAGTAGGACCTGGAGCCCGTGGCGGCGCGCCACACAAGGCGGCTGGGGCCGAATAGCCTGGACTCGTCGGCGACCGTCCGCCTCGCGTACTCGCGGCGGCACTGCCGGAGCGTTCCTCCCTCCACCCCCCGCGTGCCCACCTCCGTCGAACTGCTGACCTCTCCCAAGGTCGGCGAGAGTGCGGCTGCCCTGAGCCCGCACCGCCTCAGGGAAGGCAGGGTCTCCGTCACGAGAAGCCTGAGCATCTTGTGAGCAACGATATGGACGAAAGCCGCCGCAAAACCTTCACTAGTACAAGCGCTGACCCCGGTGGGCGAGTTTGGTGGACTCTCTCGAGCAGACGTTGTCTTCTCTCTCGAGCGCGGCCGCGGGAAGAAGGACGCGGGGCTTCAGTCGATGGCACGCCGTGCGTCGCAGGGGGCGTTACCCTCCCGCCACTCGTCGGTCTCCGAACCGTCGCCGAGGTTACTCACGAGCTCCACCCCTTGGCTGCTGGGCGGCGCGCAGTCCAGGAACTCTGCTGCTGCTGCTGCGGTCCAGACGAGCAGAATTGTGGAAATCTCTTTTTTCCGAAGATTTCATTTTTTTTTTGGCTTTTACGATTGTTGGAGACAGGCTTTGCCACGTGAGGGTTCTTGGGCTCGGTGGTGGTGGTGCCAGAGCTCGGGAGGGTAGAAGCGAAGCCAAGATGGACTTGAACCACCATCTTTACGAAGAGGCCGGGACGCCGGACGCCGGGAAGCCGACCGGACGCCGGGAAGCCGAAGAAGCAGGAGGAGGAGGAGAGGTAAGGGTTGACGCCGCGACCGAACCCCAAAGAGAGAGAGAGAGAGAGAGAGAGAGAGAGAGAGAGAGAGAGAGACCCTCGAAGAAAGCCCAAGGCCTAAAGTGTGCTCAACGCAGACCGCGGAACAAGGTGGCGACGATGAAACCAAAGCTGACCGACCTCCACTGTGTGTTCCCTGTCGCGAACTCTACAACTCGCTTTTGTCGCAGGTGCATGTTTTGCATTGAGCTGGGAAAGGGGGTCTATTTTCTCTCTTGGGTCCTATGCATTGGTTACGCCTTCGACGTGCTGTCGTTGGGTTTCAGGACGCAGACGGTGGAGTGGAAGGCCTTGTCGCCCGTCAACAACGCGCTTGACGTGATCACGTGAGACTACCCCGCCATCTGCGATCCGGGACCCACCTCGCTGACGCTCTTCCATCTTTCGTCGACCGTCCAGGAGCTTGCTCGGATTCACGGCGTGCGCCATCGGAGTCCACGGGATCAAGAAAAGGGATGCGGTGAGCTAAAACATCGACTTCCGCCGTTCTTGCCTGCTACGACCACCACTTCCTGACCTCCGCTCCCGTAACCCCCCCGCTGCCGCTTCCTCCATCATCTCCCCAGAGCCGGGTCTACATCTACTTCTGCTTCATGGTCGTCAACGTCGGCCTCACCCTGTTGCTGGTTTTGATCACCAGCATCGAGTACGGCAGCGGGCGGCTGACGAAGGCCTTCACCAGGATCTGCAGGAGCCACCTGGAGCCGGGTGACGAGGAGGGCCTGAAGAGATGTGACACCTCGGCCATGGACGAGGCGGTCGGGGAGATCGTCAGCCTGCCCTTCATGATCATCTGGAACGTGAGTCTAAGCCCCTGCGGCTGCTTTGCGCAGGACTTCTTGCGCTGGGACTGACCGGCTCTCTCTCCTTTCTTCTCTCTCTCTTTTGCTCCCAACGCCAAACAAAAAAAGATGTACTGCGCGTGGGCCGTGCGAAGGCTTTACCTCATCATCCTGAGGGAAGGGAACGGGAGGACCACAACTGGCCACAACTACGCGCCAATGTACGAGCACCCGTGATGTGTTGCTGTGTCTAAAGTATCTTGCTGTCTTTCATAAACTTCTCAAACGCTCAGGAAGAAAAATTCAAAGATTTCCAAAGATCCTGAACGAAGGATGCAAGCCTGGCCTGTCGGGACCCAGCCATCAAGCTGAAGTCTTGGGTCCTCCCTCGCTTCCAGGCGGGGCAGCCGGTCGCTTGAACAATGAACGACCAAGGGCAGGAGCTCGTCCACACGGTCGGCTACGAGAGAGACAACCAAAAACACGTAAACCTCCTGCAACAGGACATGCGGCTCCTGCGCACGGCGCTGCAGAAGTTCGAGTACACGGCAAGAGTCAAACTCGCGGGCTTGGACGAGAAGCTGAACAGGTGAGGCGGGGTCCGCGCGCGACCCACCGGGAGCGGCAGTCTCCCGAGAGGTGTCGAGTAACGAGGGTGGGAAGACTGACGCATTTCTACTCTTTCCAATGGTGTGTTGAACATACTGCGCGTGTCTCCCACACAGCATCGAGAGGAGACTTGAGTACCTGCAAGCGACCTCACTGACCGACCTCACGGGTGACAACGACGACTAGGCTGGTCTGCGAGGGGCGAGCCTGCGCGT
>Ga0160423_10002006_pt1 | contig 17064 bp, 26 predicted proteins | sample CRUFie14St8metaG_FD_108191 | JGI IMG/M metagenome (GOLD analysis project Ga0160423, IMG submission 108191) | Marine microbial communities from the Costa Rica Dome - CRUD Field 142mm St8 metaG | ecosystem: Environmental > Aquatic > Marine > Oceanic > Photic zone | place: Costa Rica: the Eastern... | reverse complement strand
CCTAACAACCCAGATTGCCGTGAAGAATCAGCATATCCAGCAGACCCAGATTCGGAATATGGATGGGAGAAACTCTTTAGTGAGAGACTCTACCTTGCATACAATCGCAATTATGATATCCCTGTTCGCATTGCTAGGTATCACAACATTTTTGGACCTGAAGGAACTTGGAAAGGAGGAAGAGAGAAAGCACCAGCTGCAATCTGCCGTAAAGTCGCTTACCTTCCAGAGGAGGGTGGATCTATCGAGGTGTGGGGAGATGGCTTACAGACTCGTTCCTTCCTGTTCATTGACGAATGCATTGAAGCAACTCGACGATTAATGGAATCTGACTTCATTGGACCAGTAAACATTGGTTCAGAGGAGATGGTAACTATCAATAAACTTGTTGATACAGTTCAAAAAGTTTCTGGAAAGTATGTAAACAGAATTCATATTGATGGTCCTCTTGGTGTTCGTGGTCGCAACTCTAATAATAATCTTATTCGTGAAAAACTAGGTTGGGATTATGAGCAGACTCTTGAAGAGGGTATCCGCAAAACTTATAATTGGATTAAGGAACAAATTTAGAAAGAGATTAGAAAATGAAAGTAACAATACTTGGATCTAGCGGGCAAATTGGAGCATATCTATCTGATTATTTAAAAGAGAAAGGTCATGAAGTAATTGACGTTGATATTGTCAATGGACCACAATATGATCTTAGGGTTTATCCTAATACTGTCATAGAAAAAGCAATTGAAACTGCAGACTTTGTATTTTTTCTTGCATTTGATGTTGGTGGTTCTAGATATCTTAAAAAGTATCAGCATTCCTTCCAATTTATTAATAACAATACTAGGATGATGGCGAACGTTTTTCGTCTTCTTGGAAAATTTAATAAGAGGTTTGTGTTTGCTTCATCTCAAATGAGTAATATGAGTTATTCTCCTTATGGAGTAATGAAAAAAGTTGGTGAACTCCATACACAATCTTTAAATGCACTTACTGTTAAGTTCTGGAATGTATATGGTATTGAAAAAGATCATGAAAAGTCTCACGTAATCACTGACTTTATTCGTAAAGGATTTGAGGAAGGTAGTTTTGAAATGTTAACCGATGGTACTGAAGAACGTCAGTTTCTTTATGCAGAAGATTGTTGTGAAGCACTTGAGACTATTATGAATTGCTATACTCAATTTAAACCAGAAGACGAACTTCATATTACGTCATTCCGATCAGATTCAATTAAATTAGTTGCTGAAATTATAGAAGGATGTTTTAATTTAATTGGTAAGTATGATGTATCAATTAAACCAGGTCTTGCAAAAGACAGTGTTCAAATGGATAAAAGAAATGAAGCAAGTAATTATATACATGGTTGGTGGTTACCAAAGACAAATCTTCAAGATGGTATCCATAAAGTATTCAATGAAATGAAAAAAGATTATGTTAGCGTTTAATCAAATCGGAAACCTAGGCAGACTAGGTAATCAAATGTTTGAATATGCAGCACTTCGTGGCATTGCTGCATATCATGGATACAATTGGTGTATACCTCCATTTAATAGAACTGGAATTGAGAATTATAGTTTGCATGAATGTTTTAAGTTAGAATCTGTAGGAGAACAAAACCTGTACTTCAAAGATAACTATCAATATGTTCAGGAAAAACAATTTCATTTTGATCATGAAATGTTTATTAATTGTCCAGACAATATAAGTCTTCATGGATTCTTTCAGAGTGAAAAGTATTTTCATCATATTGAAGATGAAATTAGAAAAGAGTATACCTTTCATGATGAGCATTTAATTCCATGTAAAGAGATGATGGAAGAACTTGATGGTAGTGAACCTATAATGCTTCATGTAAGGCGTGGTGATCCTAACTTGACTGATCCTAGAGGATTTAAATGGTCTTATACACAATGTGGAGATCAGCATCCAGTTCAACCAATTGAATATTATGAAAGAGCATTGATGCACTTTGATGATAATCAACCTGTAATTGTGTTTTCTGATTCCCCTGATTGGGTAAATAAACAAAGTTTTTTTGATGATGATAGATTTTTAATTTCTCAACCAAGTAGTAAATATCCAGATGGATCATATACACCATATACAGATCTTTGTTTAATGTCTTTATGTTCTCATGCTATTATTGCTAATAGTAGTATGAGTTGGTGGGGTGCATGGTTAATAGATAATCCTCATAAGAAAGTTATTGCACCAAAAATGTGGTTTGGTCCTGCTTATGCAGATAAAGATACTTCTGACCTTTACTGTAAAAATTGGATAGTAAAGTAATGCCAATCTTCAGGAGAAATAATCGTATTGGATTTTTTATTCATATTCCAAAAACTGCTGGATCAAGTGTTACACAGTTACTAAAAGATATTAGTTCTCAAATTGCTTTAGATGGTGAGTATATAGAAAAATGTGAAAAATTTAAAGGCGTTTTAAAAAATTCTAATTTATTAAATAGTCTTCATAATCGTTCTCCATGTAGTCCTCAACACATTCATAATGATCTCTATAGATGTGTTGTAGATCATGATAAAGTTGACTTTACTTTTGCTATTGTTAGACATCCTGAAGATAGAATTGTTAGTGAATATTTTTGGGTCAATCAAACATATGCTCCAGAGGCAAAGTATGCTTCTGGAATTTCTAAGTATGATCATTCTACATGGATACAAACTAATAATTTTAGTGAGTGGTTGAGGTATGCAAAAAAATGTTATGATGAAGATGCTTATGTATGGGATAATCATTTAAGAAAACAAAGTGATTTTATTGTCAATGGCACTAAACTTTTTAGGTTTGATAAAATTGAAAAAATACCAGAATACTTAAATGAGAAACTTGGAACTTCATACGTAGGAATGACTGTACCCCATCAAAATAAAAAGAGAAGTAAAAATGTAATAATAAATATTAATGATGAAGACAAAAAGATAATAAAAAATTGGTATAAAGAAGATTATGATTTATATCATTCGATACTAGATTAATGTCTTTGAATTATTTGGAGTTTTGAAAAAATGAAAATTTTTGTAACTGGATGTGCCGGACTACTTGGATCTAATTATTCTAGACATTTACTTAAAAACGGTCATCAGGTAATTGGAATTGATGATTTATCTGGAGGATATAAAGCATTCATCCCTAAAGATGATAACTTTGTATTTAAAAAATTTAATTTGGAGAATAGAAAAAAAGTTGTAGAACTTTTTGAAGAACATAATCCCGATGTACTATTACACTTTGCTGCATATGCTGCTGAAGGTTTATCTCCTTTCATTCGCAATTACAACTACCGCAACAATCTTATTTGTTCGGCTAATTTGATTAATGAATGTATTAATTATAATACTAAGGTAATCTTTACTTCTAGTATGGCAGTTTATGGTGAGCAAGAACCACCATTTACTGAAGACAAGAAACCTCAACCAATTGATCCATATGGTATTGCAAAGTATGCGGTTGAGTGTGATTTAAAACTAGCACATGAGCAGTTTGGACTTCGTTATAATATTGTTCGTCCACATAATGTTCTTGGAACATATCAGAACATTTGGGATCGTTATCGTAATGTAATTGGTATCTTCATTCGTAAAACACTTAATGGACAACCAATTCTTGTCTATGGTGATGGAGAACAAACTAGAGCATTCTCTGATATCCGTTATTATATGGAACCATTTGATAAACTTCTAATAGATCATGATGGTGAGATCTTTAACATTGGTGCAGATAAGTATTTTACTCTGAATAAAGTTGCAGAAACTGTTCAGTCAATTGGTAAGAAATATGGTTATGATGTTCCAATTGAACATGGTGAACCAAGACATGAAGTAAAACATGCTTACTGTGATCATACAAAGGCAAAAACTGTTCTTGAGTTTAAAGATGAAACTAATCTTGAAGAACTGATTGAAACTATGTTTGTTTGGGCAATGAAGCAACCAAACAGAAAAGTTAAAACTATGAAATATGAAGTTGAAAAAAACATTTATGGATATTGGAAGGAGTGACCTATGATTGATGATTTAGTTTTTCCAGATTGCTCACGATATTTTAATGTAAATCGGAGTAGTTTAAAATATCAATTTCCTGGTGTAGATCTTATTGAGAATAATTATTCTCAAGCATTCCAAGACATGTTTGTTATGACAATGTTAAATGGAAAACGTAATGGAACTTATGTTGAGATTGGAGGAGATCATGGAGTCATAATCAGTAATACTTATTTACTTGAAAGTGTATTTGATTGGAAAGGAGTTGCTTTAGAGATTGATCCTAAACGAGCAGAAGGATATTCTTCAATGAGAAAAAATCCATGTGTTTGTTCAAATGCATTAGAGGTTGCTTATTCTGAGTTATTCATGGATCAAGGTTTTGATAAACAAATTGATTATCTACAATTAGATATTGATCCCGCATCACAAACTCTTAAGTGTTTGAAGAATCTTCCTCTAGATGAATATAGGTTCTCAGTGATTACATATGAGACTGATATCTATCGTGATGGTATTGAACTTGCTGAAGAGTCTAGGAAAATTTTTAAAGATTATGGGTATGAACTGATCGCTAAGAATATCTCTAACAGAGGAGTTCCTTTTGAAGATTGGTACGTAGATCCAAACGTAGTAAGTCAGGTTTTAATTGATAAGTTTAAAATTAATAGTGAACTTAATATTGATTGTGATAGTGTTTTATTTGGAGGTTAATTATGACTTGGGAAATTTCTAATAACGTTGGTGAATATTTAAATTCATGCAGAGATGCTGCTCTTGACAATAGGTACTTTAATCAATTTAAACAAGATCCTAGGTATAGGCAAATCCTAGAACATGTTTCTTTTGAAGAAGCAAGTATGTATGCAAGTAAACTTCCCATTAAAGAAGTTTTAAAAAACCTTAATAAGTTTAAGGAAAATGATAATTATGGAAATCCAGACATTCATGAGTTTGATGATTTGGGAGAAGTGTCTCCAACAACGGTTCGATACATTAAAAATACTTTTGATATCATTAATCGTTTTGGTTCTAATATTGGTAATATTGTAGAAATTGGTGGTGGATATGGAGGTTTATGTAAGGTTCTAAGTAGTGTAATTTATTTTAGTAACTATTTGATCTTTGATCTTGAAGAACCTAATATGTTATCTAAGAAATATCTCTCAAAGTTTGATGACCTAGATGGTAGAGTACAATCTCTTACACTAGAAGAACTAGGTGAGATTGATGGTATTGATTTATTAATTAGTAACTACGCTTTCTCAGAAGTATCATTAGATGTTCAGGAAGAATACTACGAGAAAGTAATTAAAAAGTCTAAGCGTATCTACATGGTGTTCAATCCAATATCTTCTAGAAACCTAAAGTTTTCTGATTTTGTTGATCGATTGACTTCTGATGGATTTGATGTAGAATATAGTTGTGAACACGAAGAAAGTGAAAACTGTAATAAAATTCTATATGCATCATGTCTAAATTAAATTCTGTTTCTCATTGGTATGGTAGACTGGGTAACAACATCCAACAAATATGTAATGGCATACTTCACTCTGAAGTAACTAAACAAGGTTTCTTTACCCCAGAGCATGAACTTATTAATAAAGTTGTAGTGAATTATAGTGGACAGCAAATGCTGAATCCACCTAATAGATACTTTCACTATAATACTAAAAATAAAGATTTTGATATTGACTTAGGTTTTTTATTCACAAACATGAGTAGAGTTGCTAGGCAATATATTGTACCCAACTTTAAATTCAGTGTTGGAACTCCTTATGATGAGGATACTCTAGTAGTGCATGTTCGTAGTGGAGATATATTTGCTCATGAGCATAACCCTCCTCATGACTATACTCCAAATCCATTAATCTATTATAAGAATTTAATAGAGTCTTATAAAAAAGTAGTTGTAGTAACTGAGAATGATACTTACAATCCTATTATTCCAGAATTGAAGAAGTATGATAATGTTACTGTTAAATCTAGTACAGTGGCAAGTGATTTTGCAACATTAATGCGGGCAAAAAATTTAGCATCTTCTGGAACAGGAACATTTGCAGTTGCTGCAGCACTATGCTCATCAAACATTAAAAATTTTTATTGTAGTAACATATATTTGACTGAGCATTTAAACCCAGAAATCTTAATGGCATCTGGTATCAACGTTCTTATGATGGAATTAAAGGGTTACTTAGAATCTAAAAGTTGGAAAAATAACGAAGAACAACGTAAATTTATTTTGGAGTATTGCAATGCGAGTATTTGATTCATTTATATTTTTTAACGAACTTGAACTTTTAGAACTTCGGTTAAACATCTTAGATGATGTAGTTGATTATTTTGTTTTAACAGAATCACCTTGGACTGTAAGTGGAAATCCTAAACCACTTTACTATCAAGACAATAAAGATAGATTTGAAAAATTTAATCATAAAATAATTCATAATATCACCGAAGAGATTCCAGATGATTATACAAAGTATGAACAAAAGGTAAAGTATCACACACCAATGAGTGGAGTTGATTTGAATGGACAACCATACGAGAGATATGCTTTACGGTTCAAAAGAGCAATCTTTAATCGTGACAGCAGCATCTATGGATCTATTAATTTTGGTATCGAAGATGATGACATCATTATGACTAGTGATGCAGATGAAATTATCAATCCATTAGTGATTAAAGATCTTTCTTGGTTTGATCCTGAGAATCATTATGTTGCATTACAGCGAGCGTTCTACTATAATTTGAACAATCTCTATCAGGAAGACTGGATGGGAACCAGGATTTGTAATTTTAAAACCTTATCTCAAACTTCTATTGATCTTCTTCGTAATGCTCATAGAGATGCACATAGGATTGAAGACGCTGGGTGGCACTGGAGTTTCTTTGGTGACGCAGATAATCTAAAATTGAAGATTGCTTCTTATGAGCATACTGAAAATAATACTTCAACCAATAAAGATCTTGCAGAAGAACGTGTTGAACATGGGATTGATCCATTTGGGAGACAGATTAGATTGACACCAGTTCCTATTGATGAATCATATCCAGACTATGTGGTAAACAATCAAGAACAGTATTCTAAATTTATTCGACCATGCAATTAATAGAAGGAGTTTCTCTTTCAGAATTATGTGACTATTCCTTCGGAGATCAATCAGGTCAATGGGGGAATATTTTTACATCTTTTATGAAAGATGCTAATTTACTCAACCTTGAGTTTGTAGAAAAGGTATTTGAGGTAAAGAAAAGCAGAGATTATATGACTCTGTTTATTGATAACATTCGCTTATATAAAAGACATATTGTAGACGTGAAGGAGAGTGATAGACCTTATGTTGAAGGTCTTATGGAAAAAAGTGATCTTCTTAAACTCTGCTCAGAATTTCCTGATATGAGGTTTATCATATTCACTAATCTTGAAGACACTCCTATTGATGATTATATCTTTAATTTAATACCAAATAATGTTATTTGTATTAGTGCTGTAAATGCAGTTTCTCATGGGGGTAAAGTAATTCCTGCACCTTATGGACTCCAGAGGAGAATGCATCCAGGTGATAATAGAATTGAAGATATCACAAGTTATATGGAACATCTTCCAAAAAATCCTCCAGGACTTCTCTATGTTAGTCACAGTGAGTCTACTAACTCAGAGAGAATGGGGATTAAGGATTTATTTAAAGGAAAATCATGGGCAGAAGTTCATGATAAAAGAGTAAGTTATTCAGTATTCTTATATAACTTATCTCAATCTAAGTTTATGATATGTCCTGTTGGTAATGCTATAGATTGCCATAGGAATTGGGAAGTTATTCTAATGAGAAGAGTTCCTATCATGAAGAGACATCCATACTTAGAGGTTTTATATAAACAGTATCCAGTATTATTTGTGGATGATTATTCTGAGGTGACTGAAGAACTATTGATAAGTAAATCTTATCTATTTGAAGAAATGCAAAAGATAGATTTATCTGATTTAGATGTAAAAAATTTTTACAGTAAAGTAGTAGAGGAGGTAACGTCTGCAAATGAACTTCTTATGCATATCGTCTTATAATAATAATCTTGACTGGTTAAAGGATTATCCTAATCCACATATCATTTATGATAAGGTATGGAATGGTGGAGTAATTGATAACGATAACAGTGGAACACTTCCACCATCAAACTTAAAAGAAAAATATCCCAAATATAATATTGTCAATGGATCTCCTAATGGATATAACATTAGTGATTATATGACATTTATTATAGATCACTATGACAATCTACCAGATGTTACTGCATTTATTAAAGGTAATATTGTTGGTCGTCATGTAAGTCAAAAAGTTTTTGATAAAGTAATTAATAATAAAACTTTTACTCCAATTGAAGATTGGGAAATGCATGATCAAACGCAACTTAGTCTTCAGAATGGATATGCCATGATGTCTTGTGATGGTGGATGGATGGAGAAAAATGATAGTTGGTATTTGAATCATCCTAAACACCCAACAAAATACTTTAAAAATTATAATGATTTCTTGAGGTTTTGTTTTAAAAATCCTGTGCTTCCAAAGTATGTCAGATTCCCTACAGGGGGAAACTTTGTAGTTCCAAAAGAGTACATTCTTAAGTATGATAAAATATTTTATGAGAACTTGAAAATGTTCACTGATCATGCTAGAGTGTCAGGTGAAGGGCAGATGATTGAACGTGCTCTGTTCACCATCTGGATGTGTAACTTTGAGGTCAATGACACTATGAGAAACTGGTCTAATGATAATCACTGAACTTTATAATGGTCAGGGATTTGGTAATCAACTATTTGTTTACGCTACCCTTAGATCTATTGCTGAACAGAATGGATACTCTTGGGGTATCCAGTGTCCAGAAAGATTTAAGGGTTATGACTTTATGAATCCCTCTATGGGAGAAGAGGTTAAAGGTGGTATTGGACCAGAAGGTGGGCCTCCTAATGAATTGCCAAAAGGTATTGAGAGTTATTATCGTGAGTATCGTCATGCATTATGGACAGATCCTCAGTTAAAAACTGATCTTAGACTTACTGATAAGCAATTGTTTACTGTCGAGGATAATACTAAGATTGATGGTAATCTACAATCTGAAGAATATTTTATAAATTCTGATTTTAGGAATTGGTTTAAAGTATTTGATCATAAAGATCATCAATATACTAATATTGAGAATATGTGTATCCTTAACTTCAGAGGTGGAGATATGATTGGTAATCCTGGTTGTTGGTTACCAAGAAGTTATTGGGACAATGCAATTGAAAATGTCTCAAAGATGAATCCAAATATGGAGTTTGCTGTAATTACTGATGACATTCAAGCAGCAAAACATGTTCTCCCAGAGTATCCTGCTTATCATGTAGATATTGCTTGGGATTTTGTTGCATTGAAAAATTGTAGAAATATTATTTGTTCGTCTTCAACATTTGCATGTTTTCCACTATGGATGAATACCAATCTTGAAATTTGTATTGCTCCTAAGTATTGGTTCCATCATAATCTTTCTGAAGGATGGTGGTCACTTGGATGTAGTATATACAACTATGTGACTCATTACATGGATAGAGGTGGTAAACTATTTTCGGTAGATGAATGTAAAAAAGAATGGGAAGAGTATAAAATAAATACCAACATATATGAAGGAGACTTGACTAAATGATTAAATTAGATAATGTAACTCTTTTTTGTATCTCTTCAGATAACATTTCAGGCGCTCTCTATGCCCTTCAGAAAAGCATGGAGGGCATTTCCTTTGGTTCAGTTAAATTAATCACTCATGAGGATCCTGGAGACCTTCCAGAGGGCGTAGAGTTTTCTAAATGCTATAATATTCAATCGATTCATGACTACAACTATTATTGTATCTATAATCTTAGTAAACATATCAGTACTGACTATTGTCTTCTTGTTCAACCTGATGGATATGTCATAAGACCTTGGCAATGGGATGATGACTGGTTTAACTATGATTATATTGGAGCACCTTGGAGATGGGAAGAAAGATCTTTTGTAACTCCATTTGGTGAACATATTGCAGTAGGCAATGGTGGGTTTAGTTTCCGAAGTAAAAAACTTTTAGATGTACCATCTAAAGTTCAAGTTCCTTGGGATGTTAATAAAGGAGATTTTTATAAACATTTTGGATATGGATCTACATCAGAAGATGGAAATATCTGTGTTCATAACAAGCATATATACGAAGAGAATGGATGTAAGTTTGCTCCTGTAGAAGTAGCAGCAAAGTTCTCTAAAGAAAGACATGTTTCGCCATATCATGATGGTGTAGATACTTTCGGGTTTCACTTTTTTATTCAAGATATTCGTTGAGGTAATTATGATTGGTTATAATCATCTAGGTCGTAATGGTCGTTTGGGTAATCAAATGTTTCAGTATGCAGCACTACGTGGTATTGCTGCCCATCATGGATATGACTGGTGTATTCCACCAAGTGACTTTATTGATGAACATAAAGATCATCAACTGTTGGAAGCATTTAAACTTCCAAAGTTAAAAAATATTGAACTGTTTGGTGCAACTTACTTGGAAGAAAATTCATTTACATTTGACCAGAAGTTATTTGATACATGTCCCGACAATGTAAACCTATATGGATTCTTTCAAAGTGAAAAGTATTTCAAGCACATTGGTAAAGAAATTTGTGAAGACTTTGCTTTTGTAGATGATATATTTGAACCATGTAAACAAGTATTCTCAGAACTTTCAAATGGTGAACCTTTAATTTCTTTACATATTCGTCGTACAGATTATGTGGACAAACAAAGTTATCATCCACTTTGCCCTATAGAATATTATGAAGTAGCACTCAAGCAGATGCCAGATCTTCCAGTTTTAGTATTTTCTGATGATCCAGAGTGGTGCATGAATCAAGATTTATTTGAAGATGAAGATCGTTTTATGGTTTCTCAGGCAGAGAGTAATCTTGTTGATATGTGTTTGATGACAATGTGTGATTATCATATTACTGCAAACTCTTCATTTAGTTGGTGGGGTGCATGGCTTTCTGGATCTCAACACGTTATTTCTCCTAGAGTTTGGTTTGGTCCTGCAGCAAACCTTGATGACACTGATCTTGTCCCTCAAGATTGGGAGCGTATCTGATGAGATTTTCTATTGCAATCCCTGCTCATGATCGTGGGGACAATGGGCCTAAGTGGATGCGAGAACTTTTAGAATCAATCAAATCTCAAACTTATCAGGATCTTGAGATTGTTGTATCAGATCAAAGTAAAAATGATAACATCTTGAATGTTTGTACGGAATATTCTGATGACTTTCAATTTAGATACGTGAGATATGAAGGAGATGTTCCATGTGAAAACATTAACATTGCTCTTGATGAATGTGAGGGAGATATTATTAAGATAATGTTCTCAGATGATATCTTCGTAAATGATTCTGCATTAGAATTGATTGACAAGACATACAAAGAAACTGGGTGTTCATGGATGTTCAGTGGGTTCTGTGGAACAAAGGATGGTGAAAACTTCTATGCTCAAAAAACTCCACGATGGACTGATTATATGTTAGAAGGTAGGAATCTTTTGAGTAGCCCATCAGTCGTTTCTTTTCTAAATGAGTCAAAGCAATACTTTGATGAGAATCTAAAACTACTTCTGGATACTGACTTCTATCACCGTATGCGTTGGGAGAATGGAATGCCTCATATCATTGAGGATATTTTAGTTGCTAATCGTGATCATGATGATCGTATTAGCAGTCATCAAACATCGCAGTATGATGCTGTTATAGAGCATCCTGAAGGAAACTGGATGATTAATCGTAGAGAGCATCACTACGTTCAAGAAAAGTATATGGATTTTTGTAATAATAGGAAGTATCCAGATGAGAATTGATTTAAGTAAAGCAACATTTATCATTCCCATTCGCATTGAATCTAAAGATAGGTTGAGGAATGTAATTACATCAACAGCATTTTTGTTGGAACATTTTGAGACAAATATTATTATCAAAGAAGTTGATTCTAAATCAGTCTTTCAAGAATATGCGATGCCAATATTGAAAGAGATTTGTAATGTTCCTATAGACATTGTTCATATTTTTGAAGAAAGTGAAGAACCTTTGTTTCATCGACAGAGAGTTCTTAATGAAATGATTATGGAGGCAAAAACACCAATTGTAGTTAACTATGATTGTGATGTTATACTACCTATAGAATCATATGAACAAGCATACGATTCTATTTTAGAAGCAGAGTGTCAGGTTGTATATCCCTATGGGCAGGGAATGTATCAACAACAAGTACAAGCAACTGATGAAATAGTTTCTCAGTTTTTAGAAACTGATGATTTTGATTACCTTGATAAAAATTCAAAATTACATACTTCAGATTTTGGATGGGCTCAGTTCTTTGACCGTCAGGTTTATATTGATGGTGGAATGGAAAATGAGAATTTCAAAGCATATGCTCCTGAAGACAAAGAAAGATTTTACAGATTTACAACTTTAGGGTATCTTGTAGGTAGGATTAATAACTACGTCTATCACCTAGAACATTCCAGGGGAAAGAACTCATGGTTTAACAATCCTCATATGGCACACAACAATGAAGTGTGGGCATGTTTAAGTAGCATGTCCAAACAAGAATTAGAAAAATACTATTCAAATCAAGACTATCTGAAAAAGTATCATGGATAAAAACAAATCAGCATACAAATTAAAAAACTTTGGTCCAATATATTGTATCAATCTTGATGGTCAACCAGAGAGATGGGAATACATGGAGTCTCAATTTAAGTATTGGGAACTCACTGACTATACTCGTATCTCTGCATATGATGGTAGAGAAGATGATTTAAGTGATATTATAAAAGGTCGATATCCAGACAATATGAGTTCTGGTGAAATTGGATGTGTTACATCACATTTAAAAGCAATTAATCATTGGTATGAAACATCAGATAGTCCCTATGCAGTCATCATGGAAGATGATTGTAATATTGATATTGTTAGATATTGGGATTTTAAATGGGTAGATTTTATTTCCCGTGTTCCATATGCTTGGGATGTAATTCAATTAGCGATTATTTCTACAGGAGATATTGTTGTACCAATTCATACAAGATTTGTTAATGACTTTTCAACTGCCTGCTATGTTATAACTAGACACCATGCAGAAAAATTAATTAGGTATCATCTTCGTGGAACAAAATATAAATTGGATAATGGAGTTAAACCTCGTCCAGTTGCAGATGATCTTATCTATAATTCTGGTTGCACTTATGCCACACCGATTTTACATTACAAGATTGAATTGGGTTCATCAATACATCCAGAACATATTGAAACTTTCCATAGAAACAGTCACGATGGTATTTTAAATTTCTGGCAACAAAACGGAGCACAACTGTCTGTGGATGCTATTACAGATTTCAATCCATATTTGGGTAGAATCTCCGAACCAGGTGGGAAGACCAGTTGACAAAGTTGTTACATTACTATATAATAATGTAGTAATTCTTAACAAAGGAAAAATGACCGTAACGACTAATGACCGTGGACAGCAAAATCTATTTGCTAAAGAACCACGCATGTATATCTCACAGACAGACGCTGAGCGTTATGGGTATGAAACTCATGCCGAAAGTGCCGAAAAAATGAATGGTCGCTTTGCTATGATGGGAATCATCACTGGTTTTCTCTCATATGCAATCACTGGAAACTTTTTCTTTGGTCTTGCTTGAGACTTGACAAGTTCATAAAGATAATGTAAGATCTACTTTAGATACAACTCTAATATGAACATCCCAGAAGTTACATTTAAATGTAGGGTTCTCAATGAAGAAAATGAATACCAATGGAAAAATATTACAACACAAGATTTTTTCCTAAACAAAAAAGTTATTCTATTTTCTGTTCCAGGCGCTTTTACTCCAACCTGTAGTACCAAGCAACTACCTGAATATGAAGAGCACTATGATGATTTTATTGACCTGGGGTTTGATGAAATTTATTGTATGTCTGTAAATGATGCTTTTGTTATGAACGCTTGGTTTGAATCTCAAGGAATTGAGAAAGTTAAACCAATTCCAGACGGTAATGGAGAATTTACATTTAATATGGGAATGTCAGTTGCCAAAACAAATTTAGGTTTTGGACATCGCTCATGGAGATATGCTGCTATTATTGAAGATGGAGAATTACAAATCATCTTTTCTGAGAGTGGTAAAAACGGAAACACCGTTAATGATCCATATGAGATAAGTGATCCACGTACAGTATTGAATTACCTATCTGGTAAAAAAGATGAGGAGGAAGCAGTAGTAAACTATGCCTAATCCTAATGCACTCTTTGAAGACATGGAGAAATTAAATGCCCTTTACGAAGAACTCTGCTGGGGGCACGATGATGAACTTCAGTTCACTCACGAAAATGGCAGAGTAGTCATTAAAAACCTTACCTTGGAGAACAAAAAATGAAATTCGGATTCACAACTGAAGCAGAAACCCTTAATTCACGCCTGGCAATGTTAGGATTTATCATTGCTGTTGGAACTTATGCAACAACAGGACAAATCATTCCTGGAGTATGGTGATGGTATTTTTAGTAGCAGCAGTGCTGATGCTAATTCCTATTGCAGCAGTGGCATCACAGTCATGACGTATGACTGGAACGTACTTCAAACTTTGATTTTTATCTTCACACCCTTTTTTCTTATGTTAGCTTTGTCTAGTAAAGATGAAGATGATGATGATAACTTTGATGGTGGAATGATGGTTCCTTCATATAATGCAGTTTAAATATGAGGGTGGGTCTTGACAGACCACCCTCTTTGAATTATTATGGATATGTTCTAATGAGGATTATGATTTCGACATTAATTGGTACAATAAGTACAGCAACAGTTTTAGTTGCATCAACACATTTTACTGATTTAAAAGTAAGTGACCCTCAACCAGTTGCGGTTCAAACCTTTACTCGTCCTACCTGGAAGTGTCCTGACTGCTCTCCATCAGAGCAGTACGTTTTAGAGAAACTCCAAGAGAGAACTAAAATTTATGATAGGAATGCTCTAGCAACAATTCTGGGTAATATTAAACAAGAAAGTAAATTCATTGCTAATATATGTGAGGGAGGTGCTAGAGTTACTTACGACCGTTGCTTTACTGGTGGTTATGGGATCATTCAGTGGACTTCTAACAACCGTTATTTGGGGTTAGGATACTTCGCAAAGACTTTTGGATGTGATCCTAGTGAGTTTAAATGTCAGGTTCGTTATATGATAAATGAACCTACTTTCCAACGCAACCTTCCTGCATTTGAGGGTGGTGGGCAAACAGTTTCATATTACATGAGACCTGCTTACCGTTGGTTAGGATGGGGTATTAAAGGAAAAAGAGAACTATATGCGTATGATTACACAAGAAAATTTAGACTATCATGAGGGATTGTTTTTAAAATGAAAGAATACTTGTACAGTAGTAACCCTATAAATTACACTGGATATGTTGGTGTTCCTGCTCCAGAAGTTTTGGAGTATGATGAATGGTTTGGGCATCCCCCAGAAACTGAAAAATCTATTGAAATTAGAAACTCGAAAAAAATCGAAGAAGAATATAAAGAACTCTATACAGATATTTGGGAACCTGAATTATCTGTAGAACCAAATAATATCCACGAACTAATGTATCAAATGGCAACTCAAAATGCCACTACTACATTAGATCTTAACCCAACGCCAGATTTGACTATTGGTGGTTCTGAAAACTATCAAGGAGGTCATGACAGTTGGCAATCTGGTACGGGATATTACACCAGGACTTGACAGAATAAAAAGTTCTTGATAATATAAATACATGGGCACAGGCATTGTTAAAGTTTACAACAATTGTCACATGTGCCAATTTCCATAGACGAATTCCGCAAACTTGAGCTAGTCTAATCCGAACTGATCACTCGGAGGAATCTAACGACAGAGACACGTCGGGTCTCTTATCATCTGTGGGTAATCACTCCACAAGTAAAAAATTACGAGGTATTCTAAAATGATTAAATCACTATTCGCAGCAACTACTGCTCTTTCCCTTTCCGCTGGTGCTGCTGTTGCAGGCCCCTACGTCAACGTAGAAACGAATGCTGGATGGGCAGCAGACGACTACACTGGGGCTACGACAGACATCCATGTGGGCTATGAGGGTGGTCTAGGTGACTCCGGTTCATACTACGTCCAGGGCGGTCCCGCAATCGTTGCTGTAGACGGTGCAGACACTGAGACTGAGTTCTCTGGCAAAGCAGGTCTTGGTTTCGCTGTTTCTGATGCAGTAGGTGTCTATGGCGAACTTTCTTTCATTACGACTGAAATCGCTGGTGACGACGAACTGAATGTTGGTGGTAAGTTGGGTGTGAAGTACAGCTTCTGATAAACTAACTACATTTAATTTGGGGGACTATGGTCCCCCTTTTTTATGTCATACAAACAAAGAATTCTTTCTTCTCTAGGCAGTCCAGTACTGCATTTAGTCCTTATGATTGGCGGACTATTAATCTTTATTGGTCATGTGCATAATGAAGCACATAGAACTATAGAATCAGATGTTAATTCTTATGTAAAAAAGTTTTGCTATAAGAATAGGAGCATTTGTGAATCATATGTAAATGAATATTAATACAAAAAAACCTGTCAAACTTGACAAACACATGGACTATGCTATTCTAAATAGCGTAGTCTTTTTATTATTCTATGTCAGAATTTCCGAAAGATTGGAGATATGCAGATGATCGAATGCAAATGAGAGCAGCGGTATTCCGTGCTCTTAGTCATCATTTAGACGATCATTGCAGAGCGGTTTATGAGTTTTGTCATGATTGGGTGAGTCAAGGCAATGACAATATTAATAACATTGAACATTATTTTCAAAAATATTTGAAGGAGGTCCATCGTGAACAAGTTTACAAACTTGAAAAATGCCTTGAAATCAATCCTAATTGGTTCGTGCCTATTAGGGATGACTCCAGTTCTAGCTGAAGAAGATAAATTAAAGAACGGTTATTATTCCATGGATT
>Ga0160423_10002005_pt1 | contig 17067 bp, 17 predicted proteins | sample CRUFie14St8metaG_FD_108191 | JGI IMG/M metagenome (GOLD analysis project Ga0160423, IMG submission 108191) | Marine microbial communities from the Costa Rica Dome - CRUD Field 142mm St8 metaG | ecosystem: Environmental > Aquatic > Marine > Oceanic > Photic zone | place: Costa Rica: the Eastern... | reverse complement strand
TGTCGGTGCAGATCAATTAGCTGCAAGTGCAGTAGTATTTGGTTCACTAGCAGGTGCTTTAGTACAAACTTCAGGCGAGTCATTCTCAGATGATGATACATCTATTATGACATCAGCTGCTATTAACGATAGAATCGAAGCATTAATCACAGCAGAAGATTTAGATTTTGCTGGTGATTCAGGAACAGGTGCAGTTGATCTCAACTCACAATCCTTAACAATTCAAGGTACCGCAAACGAAATCGAAACAAGTGCAAGTGGCCAAACTTTAACAGTTGGTCTTCCAAACAATGTAACAGTTGGTGGAAACTTTGCAGTAACAGGAAACTTAACAGTAAATGGTACAACTACAACTGTTAATTCAACAACTACAACAGTAGACGATCCGATCTTTACAGTCGGTGGTGATTCTGCTCCAAGCTCTGACGATAACAAAGACAGAGGTATTGAGTTTAGATATCACAATGGTTCAGCTGCAAAAGTTGGTTTCTTCGGTTTTGATGATTCAACAGGTAAATTTACATTTATCTCAGATGCTACAAACAACTCAGAAGTATTCTCAGGAAGTGCTGGAGATGTAGCGTTTGGCGGAATCGCAGGTACTGGTTTAGCATTATCAGGTTCTATCACATCAATAGACGGTTCAGCACCAACAAATGGTCAGATTCTTATGGGTCATACTTCAAACGGAGATATGCAACTAGGAACTATCACTGCTGGTGAAGGTATCGATGTAACTAATGGTGCAGGTAGTATTACAATCGCAGCTGAAGATGCAACAGCATCTAACAAAGGTATCGCTTCATTTAACTCAAACGGGTTTACAGTGTCAAGTGGTGCAGTATCAATTACCGGAATTGACGGAGGCACATTTTAATTAGTGCTTAAACTCATAGGAGGGTAATATGGCAGCAGTTATACAGATAAAAAGAAGTTCTACTCAGAATGATGTCCCAACAACAAGTGATTTAGTACTTGGTGAATTGGCGGCTAATACTTACGATGGTAAGTTATTCATGGAGAAGAATGATGGTTCTGCTTCTATAGTTGAGGTCGGGTCTAATCCGTCCACCCTTAGTGTAAATAGTGCTTACTCATTTCCGACTAGTGATGGTTCTAATGGTCAGATACTTCAGACAGACGGTTCAGGAACTTTAAGTTTCGCTAGTGCCGCTAGTTCTGGAGTTGTAGTCTTCAAATATTCTATAACAGGAAACACAACATCTATTACAGGTGCTGATGATGACAATAATACATTGTCATATGATATAGGGTCAGAACAAGTATTCCTAAATGGTGTACTTCTTGCTGACGGTGGAGATGACTACACTGCAACCAATCAGAGTACTATTACCTTGACTCAAAACGCTATCTCAGGAGATGTCGTTCAAGTTGTAGCGATCACATCGGTCGCAAACTTAGTTCAAGGGTTCTTTACTGCAACAGAATTTAGCGCAACAACAGCTGATCAAGTATTATCAACATTGCCGGTTGCCAACAAGGCAGTCAAATATGTGATAAACGCCACACATTCAAGTGCTGGTACACATGCAGCTGAAGTGTTGTTGATTAACAATGGAAGTAATGCATTTTTCGTACAATACGGCGATGTATTTTCTTCTTCATCATTGTTTTCATTGAGTGCTGATGTTAATTCAGGTAATATGAGACTTCTCATAACACCTGCTAACACTAACACTACAGTGGACACTTTCCAAATTAGGCATCAATAGGAGTAAGATATGGCAATAACAAGAGCATTCAAAATCGCTGAATTGATTCGTCATATGACTTACGATTCTACAGACGATGTAATTAAAACTGAGAAAAGAACAGAAGATAAAAACAAAAAAAGAGGTGCAGCCACAAGAACTGCAACCACTGAGTTTAATCTTGATACCTTTGCTCATGCAGATTATAGAGCTGCAAGATACATCATCGCAATGTCTAGAGGAAGTGACTTTCATTCAACTGAAGTTATGTTAGTTCATGACGGAAGTACAGTGACGCTAACTCAGTATGGCACACTTAAAGACGCCAATTTAGCGACAATAGACGCAGATATTTCAGGTTCTAATGTTAGACTGAAAGTTACACCAGCGAGTGCAACTTCAACAGTCATTAAATTTGATAGAACTTTAGTAGAAGCTTAAAACGAAAACATTTTGTTTTAGAGAGGCACTTCGGTGCCTCTTTTTTTATATGAGTGTTGGAAAAGCATAAATAGAGTTATGGCTACGACAAAGAAATTTTTAGCAGACACAGGACTAGAAACTGCAAGTGACTTGACTGTAGATGGTAATGCAACTATCACAGGAAATTTAACAGTTAACGGCTCTACAGTTACAGTAACATCATCAACTACATCTGTATCTGATAGTATGATCGAGTTAGCACAACAAAACACTTCTTCAGATACTTTAGATATAGGTATCTACGGTAACTATAATGATGGTTTATCAGATGGTGGTGCTAGTGAATATACAGGACTCTTCAGAGATGCATCTGATTCCACATGGAAACTTTTTGATGGTCTAGAAGTTGAACCTACTACAACTGTTAATCTATCAGGTTCAGGATATGCAAAAGCATCATTAGAAGTTGGTGATCTATCTTGTACAACTATAACAGCAACAGATACTTTGACTATCGATAGTTTAGTTGTTGATAGTACCGATGGTACTACTTTAACAACAACATCTGAAACAGAATTAGATAGTTTTTCAGCATCGACATATAGAAGTGCTAAGTATCTATTACAAGCTTCTCAAGGAAGTGATTATCATGCATCTGAGATTTTAGTAATTCATGATGGTACAAATGCATACGAATCACAATACGGTATAATTATTACAGACGGTTCATTATATTCTGTTTCTGTATCATTAGCAAGTGGTAATGTAAAACTTAATGTCACACCTGCAAGTTCAAGTTCGACAGTCTTTAAGTGGTCTAGACAATTAATAAAAAGTTAAAATAATTATCTTCAATGCGTAATTGGAGAGTAAGAGATAAACTAAATAATGGTGTTATAACAGACACTATAGTATAGGAATCATAAATGGCAACACAATCAAACTTAGTAATTGAATATGGATTATCAGTGGGTACAACTGAAGTGATTAACTCATCTGGTAAACTACAAGCTAGTGCCATATCTACATTAGATACAGATGATTTATCAGAGGGATCAACGAACTTATATTTTACAACTTCTAGAGTTGATACACATCTAGCAAACGCATCAGCTTCAAAAACTCTCGCAAATGTACAGATTGATGGAGGAACAATTTAATGTCAAGTAAAAATTTCATAATTAAAAACGGACTGACTGTCGGTAGTACAGAAGTAGTAGATAGTTCAGGAGACTTGACTGCGGCTGCTTTTGGTACGGCTGCAAATGAAGCAATCGATGATCAGGTAAACAATCTCTTAACAGCAGGTTCAGGTATATCATTATCTTATAATGACGGTGCTGGTACATTAACAATTACAAGAGATGCAGAAACAGGTGACATTGAAGGTGTCACTGCTGGTAATGGTCTATCAGGTGGCGGTACTTCAGGTACAGTCAGTTTAGCAGTAGACTTAAATGAATTATCAGCCGCAACAGTAAATGTTGCAAACGATAGTATCGCTCTTATAGATGCAGATGATTCAAACGGAAGTAAGAAAGAAAGTATTGCAGACTTTGTAAGTGCGATTGCAGGATCAGGTCTTTCAGCAAGTTCAGGACAATTAAGTATTTCAGAAACAGGAGATATAAGTTCTGTAACAGCAGGTACTGGTCTATCAGGTGGCGGATCATCAGGTGCTGTCACATTAGCAGTTGATCTATCAGAATTAACAGACATGACTCAAGCAGTCAATAGTTCGCAAGATGAACTTATCATATTAGATAACGGTGCAGATAGAAGAAAATTAATATCAGAGATTCCACTTTCTGCTTTCAATAACGATTCAGGATTTGCCGCTGGAGATATTACTACAGTAACAGCAGGTGATGGTCTAACAGGCGGTGGTTCATCAGGAGATGTTTCACTTGCAGTTTCAGTTGACGATAGTTCAATCGAAACAAGTTCAGATGTTATGAGAGTAAAAGCAGGTGGTATTACAAATGCCATGTTGGCAGGGTCAATCGCTGCTGGCAAACTTGCAGGTTCAATCGGAAACTCATTACTATCTAACAGTGCAATAACAATCGATGGTACTTCAGTATCACTTGGTGGTTCTATAACAACAAACAACACTGTAGATATGGGTGACGGTTTCGTAATCGAAGATGGAGACGGAACTGAAGTAACAATCACTGAAAACAAAGAAGTTAAATTTGTAGAGGGTGGTGGTATTGATATTAACTGGACAGATACATCAACAGGTTCAGATGGCGATCCATATGATTTAACATTTACAATTGCTTCTGGTGGTGTAACAAACGATATGCTAGCAGGTTCAATTGCAAATAGTAAACTCGCAAACAATCAATTAACAGTAAACTCAAATACAGCTGCTTTAGGTGGTTCGATAACTTTAGATACAGATGATGTCGGAGAAGGTTCATCAAATCTTTATCATACAGCTGCTAGAGCAAGAGCTGCTATATCAGCTGGTACAGGTGTTGGTATTTCATCTGGCGAGATTAGTATTGGTCAGGCAGTTGCAACAAACAGTAATGTTCAATTTGCAAACATGACACTATCTGGTAATTTAACAGTTAACGGTTCAACAGTAACCAACAGCGCATCAAATACAACAATTGAAGATGCTCTTATAGAACTTGGATCAGGTAACTCTGGTTCAAACTCAAACGATCTTGGTTTAATTTTAGAAAGAGGCTCAACAGGAGATAACGGATTCATCGGTTTTGACGAAAGTGCTGATCAGTTTGTAGTCGCAACTACAACTGCAACAGGTGGTTCAAGCGGTGACTTAACTCTAACAGATGCTAACTTTAGAGCAAATCAGATTACAACATCATATGCTAACAATAGTGGTGGTGTAGTGAGAAATATATATCAAAATACCTCTGCTCCAGGCGCAAGTGATGGTGCAGTTGGTGATTTATGGATTTTATACTCTTAATTAGAGAAACAAAAATATGGCGACAGGTAATCAGAAGGTTAAAACCCCTACAGGTTGGAATGCTACGAGGGGTGCATGGGTAAAAACAGGACCAACAACATGGAAAGATGTAGAACAAATTTACATCAAAACTCCTACAGGTTGGAATAATGCATCTGGTCAAGAAGCAACTCAGCAACCTTACCCTTATATTGCAAATAATCAAGAACCAAATATAAGACAACAGCCTGCACCTTATCCTTATATTGCAAATGCTCAAGAACCTAATATCAGGCAACAACCAGCGCCATATCCCTATATCGCTACTGGTCAACAACCAAATATCAGAGATCAACAAGAACCAAATATAAGAGATCAACAAGAGCCTAATATACGAAGAACACCTTCACCGTATCCGTATATTGCAAATGCTCAAGAACCAAATATCAGACAACAACCAGCGCCATATCCATATATTGCGAATGGTCAAGAGCCTAATATTAGACAGCAACCAGCACCATATCCATATATTGCAAATGCTCAAGAACCTAATATAAGAAATCAACAAGAACCTAATATTAGAGATCAGCAAGAACCAAATATTAGAAGACAACCTGCACCGTATCCTTATATTGCAAATGCTCAAGAACCAAACATTAGGCGAACACCAACACCGTATCCTTATCCTGCCAGTGCTCAGACACCAACTATTGGTAGTACGCAAGAACCTAATATCGGTGGGACAAGACAACCTAATACTTACAATCATAGATCGCCATTAACTTATCAGGCACAGGGCAATACGCAAGAACCTAATATTAGAAATAGACAAACACCGTTTACATACGATGCGACAGGTAATACTCAACAACCTAATATCAGACAGACACCTGCACCTTATCCGTATATTGCAAATGCTCAAGAACCAAATATTAGAAGACAGCCTGCACCGTATCCTTATATTGCGAATTCACAGGTGCCAAATATAGGTAATACTAGACAACCAGTAATTTATCAGACACCTTCTATTGGTAATACAAGAGTACCATTTACATATCCATATATCGCAGCTGGTCAAGAACCAAACATTAGAGATACAAGGGTACCGTTTACATATCAGGCAACAGGTAGTTCTCAAGAGCCAAACATTAGAGATGGTCAACAACCATTTACAGGTGATAGTAGAAATCCAAATATAGGTAGTACTCAGACACCGTTTACATATCCGTTTAGAACACCTACAACATATGATCATAGATCACCGTTTACATATCCATTTATCGGTAATAGTAGACAACCTAATACATATCAACATAGATCGCCATTTACTTATCAGGCGCAAGGTAACTCTAGACAACCTAATACATATGATCACAGGTCACCATTTAGACAACCTAATACATACAATATACAGACAGCTGGTAATACTCAGAGTCCGTTTACTTACCCATTTATAGCAAATGCTACAGGTAATACTCAGAGTCCATTTACATATCCATTTATAGCAAACGCTACAGGTAATACTCGAAGCCCATTTACATATCCATTTATAGCAAATGCTACAGGTAATAGTAGACAACCTGCAAGATATCCTTATATTGCTAATAATACAGGTAACAGTAGAACACCGTTTACATATCCTTTTACAACTAACGCACAGGGACAAACAGCAATATTAAATGTGTATAGATTCCCGTACTTTTTCCAAAGTTTCGGAGGCGGCGGTACACCTAACTTCCAGGAACCATAAGAATAAATATGAAGATGATAAATTACAAAACAAGGGAGAGTAAATAATGCCATTCGGTCAGAGAATAGGTGCGACATTTGCTCAAGGTCCGTACCCTTATATTGCAAATGCTACAGGTAACAGTAGACAGCCATTTACATATCCTTTTACAACTAACGCAAGGGGTAGTACTAGAAACCCGTTTACATATCCGTTCACAACAAACGCAACAGGTAATACAAGACAACCTAATACATATCCGTTTACAACAAACGCAACAGGTAATACGAGACAACCTAATACATATCCGTTCACTGTAAACGCAACAGGTAATACGAGACAACCTTTAATTTATCAAGTACCAAGTATCGGTAATACTAGAATCTCGGCTCAAGAACCAAACATTAGAGATACAAGGGTACCGTTTACATATCCATTTATTGGTAATACTCAACAACCTAATATTCGTGATACAAGGGTGCCGTTTACATACGATGCAACAGGTAGTACACAACAACCTAATATTAGAGATCAACAAGTACCAAATATTGGAAACACTAGACAACCTAATACATATTCGTTTAGAACGCCTTTCATCTATCAAGGAAGAAATCCGTTTACATATGATCACAGGTCACCGTTTACATATCCGTTTATAGGAAATACTAGACAACCTAATACATATGATCATAGATCGCCATTCACTTATCAGGCGCAAGGTAATACTAGACAACCAAATACATATAATATTCAAACATCTGGTAGCACTCAGAGTCCGTTCACATATCCATTCAGAACGCCTCAGACATATCAGGCTCAGGGTATTACTCAGACAACTTATAACTTTAGATCGCCAAGTACATATGCAACTCAAGGTATAACACAAACAACATACGATCATAGATCGCCATTTACATATCCATTTATTGGTAATAGTAGACAACCTAGCACATATGATCATAGATCACCTTTTACATATCCTTATATTGCGAATCAACAAGAACCGAATATCAGAGATACAAGAGTACCTGTAACTTATCCGTTTAGAAGTCCATTTACATATAGTTTCAGAACACCAAGCATCTATCAGGCAACAGGTATTACACAAACAACCTATAACTTTAGATCGCCAAGTACATATGCGACTCAAGGTATAACTCAGGTCACTTATGACCACAGATCGCCATTAACTTACGATCATAGATCACCATTGACTTATGATCATAGATCACCAAGTACATATGCAACTCAAGGCATTACACAAACATCGTATGATCATAGATCGCCTTTCACATATGCAACTCAAGGTATTACGCAAGTATCATATCAACATAGATCGCCTAGTGAATATGCGACTCAAGGTATAACTCAGGTCACATATAATCACAGATCACCATTGACTTATGATCATAGATCGCCATTGACATATGATCACCGATCTCCGTTTACATATCAGACTCAAGGTATTACACAAGCGTCATACCAACACAGGTCGCCAAGTACATATGCAACGCAAGGTATAACTCAAGTGTCATACCAACATAGATCACCATCGACTTATGCAACACAGGGTAGAACACCAGTTGACCGATGGGACGGTGTATTGAGTCAACAGTGGCCAGCTTCTCCTATTACGCAATAAATAAGTTTTAAAAGGAAGGATATATTATGAATAATTTCATTGAGAATCTCAAGCTTACCGTATTCACGGAAGATTTTAAAGTAGAAGAACATCAAGGTAGTTCTAGCCTTGGTAGTTTTAATTTCAACAAAGAAGATGTAGAAAACACTGAACAATATCAAGCAATCAAATGGGCTTACGAGAAGATCGGTGGACCTAAACTAGTTAAATGGGGTGATGTTGCAGACAAACAAGATACACATGTAACTAAAACAACTTTTGAATTAAATACATTTGGTCAGTGTCAACATTCTTCTTATCTATATCACTATCTATTTCCACATGGTTACTATGAAAAACCAGAAAATCCTAGATCAGGCTATCTCGGGTTTGATTTTAAAAATACAAACGATGAGTATTGTGATATTAGAAAGTTTGCAGATACAGACAAAGCGGGTGAAGAGTTTTTAAAACTAAGTGATGAACAACAAAGAGAAAGAGTTTCATCAACTTATTATCACGGTGCGAAAGCTCATTGGTTAATTCAAAATATCAGAGAAGAGGGTTTATGGAATCCAATTCAAGGTATAATTAAGAGAAGTGGTGATTCGTATTCAATTGCAATACATCCAGGTTCAGTAAGATCGCAAGTATTTGAATTATTAAATGATAGAGAGTTACCTGTTTTAGTTACTGATAGATTCGATGTTTTTGATCAAGAGCCTTTGTCATTTGAAGAGTTGATAGATTACTTCAGAGAACTGGCGAAAAAACAAGATTGTGGTGATAATATATCTTTTAATTTTGTTAGAGGTTATATCGAGTGTCATACACAAATGCAAAATGGTGGTGGTACTGATTTTAGACCTAGAGTAAAAGAATTCAATAAGAAGATTACAGAACTTGCAAAAGGTAAAAGATTATCAATCTATGTAGGTTATGATAGTAGACATGGTGAGTTAGCAAACGAAGCTGCTCTTTGTATTCAATACGCCATCAAACAAAGTTTCGGTAGTGGTGATATAAATGATATGTTCAAAGACTGGAATCCAGAAGTCAAACTATTAGATGTTTCTAAGATACCTGAATATACTAGAGAGTATGCAAATCAATCTACAGAGTTTACATATAGCCGATTCTTAATACCTTACTTAGAAAATTACGAAGGTTTTAGTATCTTTGTAGACGATGATTATTTCTTTGCAAAGAGTCCTTTACCTTTCTTTCACTTCTTAAATCCTAATGATGCAGTTGCTTGTGTCGAATATGATTTTGATAAAGTCTCAGAAACAAAATTCAATGGTGAAAAGAATGTGGCATATCCGAAGAAACTATGGTCTTCGTTTATGATATTTAATAATGCACATGAAGATTGTAAGAAACTTACTCCTGAAGTTGTCAATACTGAATCAGGTAAGTATCTACATCAATTTGAATGGACTGATAAAGTTAGTATGATACCAGAACGATGGTTTATTACAGAAGGAACTGATACATTGAAAACAAAACCAAGAGCATACTCTATACATTTTACAAGAGGTGGCCCTTGGATAGAAGGTATGAATACAGCGCTAATAAATATGTTAGACGATAAAGACAGACTTGTCCAAAAAGCTAAGAACAACATAGACAAATCTTAAGAAGTATAATATAATGGAGTTATTATGAATATGTTTATATACACCGAAAACGGTGACTTACACATTAGAAAACCAAATGGTCTAGAATATCAATTTCAAAATACAGATAAACCTAATTTAGGTTTTGAGTATGATGTCGTAGTTTACGATAATGAAGAATTTAAAATTACCAAGTGGGAAGAAGGTGTAGATTGGGATAACCAAGTTAAATCAAAACTAAATGATGTTGAGATAGATGCAATAGAACAATACATCGATAATTCTGAAGCCCCTCCAGGTGTTACATTAACTAATATGTACAGTAATAGATTGAACGAAAAGGTTCATCAATATATTGGTATTATATGTGATAGCTATGGTTTTGGATGCATTACAGATGTCTTAGCAGCTGGCAGAGAGGGTTCAAATCACCCTTTAAGATCAGATGCAAGAAGAGTTTTAGAATATCATGATGCAGTGTGGAATGTTTACATTTCTGTTATAGATGAAATTCAAAACACTAGAGAAGATGTATTAAAAGATTACTATCATTACGAATCAATGTTACCTCAACCTACTGGAATACCAAACGCTTAATGTTAAAAATTGAGAAGGTTGATTCTCCTTTTCACATTCAAGAATTACCTTTAGATAGAGTATATGTGATTGACAATTACCTAGAAACATCGATATGGCATACAATCGATGAACAGGTAACAAACGCTCCTATGTGGGCAAAAACAAATCAAGTAAAAGGTGATAGCCCAACAGGACTACCTCATCATAGTTTTTGGGGTGCTAGTTGGTTCAGATCAAATAACGGCAAAAGAGAAACAGAAGAAAGTGCTCATAGGGGTACTATGTATCTAGCAGATATGTTAGATAAAAGAATACAAAATGATTTTGGTTTTAATTGGGTAAGATTTCAATATATGGGAACCAACTCTCAAACATTTGGTCAACATGGTACAACACATTCAGATTGTAAAGAAGAAGATGAGTGGAATCTTTCATTCTTATATTACTACAATAGATATTGGAATCCAGAATGGGGTGGCACATTAAGATTTTATGATGAAGGACAACAAGGTCTTGATGGTCGTGATGATCACATAAAGAATCACCAGATCGGAGAAGTAGAGTTTGTACCAAATCGATTGTTGATGTTTGACGGAAGAATACCACATGGAGCAGATGCACCAAATAAACGAGCTAGATATCAAGATAGAAGATCAATTGTATTGAGAGGAGATGAAGTGGAGTTGACATGCCTACAATAGACTTTATAGCACATAACGAAGAATCAGTAAGATCATTTAAACCTGTTCTTGCTAGAAAGATGCAACCAGAATGGTGGAAGAAAGCAAGAGTTTATGTTGATCGTCAAGGTGTAACTACACAATCTATACGAGCCTGTCCTGCGATGGACGATTGGATGAAATCTGGTTGGATGATTGTTACTCAACATGATATAGAAGTTATCAATGGCAACAATGATGGTGTGCCTGATAGTAATTTTAAAGTAAAGACTGAACCACACCCTACTAAAAGAGTTGCATCACCAAATCACCCAAATCACCAGTTCTATGATTATCAACCACCTGGTATGTCAGGCAAAGTTAAAGATGCATTTAAACTTCGTAATCCTTGGAATATAATCACACCACCTGGCTATTCAACATTATATCTAGACCCATTTTTACAAGCAAATAAATTCTTTTCAGTTTGGCAAGGCATCATTGATACAGACACATTCAATGTCAATCAAGATAATGCACAAATGATTTTCTATACTAAAGTAGATCATAACTTTACAATACCAAAAGGTACTGCATTATGTCAGATCATACCATATAAAAGAGAAACATGGACTGCAACATATCAATTGCATAGTGAGAAACAAGGCATGTCAAATAAAAGTAGACATACCTCACATCAAGATATTAGAACAGTAGAAGAATGGAATGTTTCACCTAAGTATGTAAACATGGCAGAAGACATGAAGTTTGGTCCATATAGATTAGAAGGATATTGGAATGAAAAGGGTAAACTATATCAAGAAGAAGGTCCACCACCTGAATGTCCAATGCATAAAGATTACAAAGATGTTCAGAGAGAGATGACCGATCTAAATTGGGACGGTGAAGAATGAGTGTAAAGTTATTATTTCCAGCATATGTCTTTACGAGAGAGTTCTTAGGTAAAGACAGTCACAAAGACCCTTCAATGACTGAAGAGTATTTCACAATGATGAAAAATGAAATGGACCAAATGGAAAGAGACGATGGTGCTGGTCGAAGAGTTTCAAATCAAAATGGTTGGCAATCAAACGATGGTATTGATCGACACCCTACTTTTGTGAAAATGATGAGAGGTGTAAAGAGATTAATTCGTCAAGAAATGATGCCTATGTTAGGCGTCAAAGATGATGCATACACTATCGATATGCATAATTCATGGGCTAATAAAAACTATAGTGGTTCATGGAATGCACCACATTTACATAATGGTTGTTTTTATTCAGGCGTAATTTATATACATGCAGATGGAGATGAAGGACATTTTCGTGCAATTGATACAGATCATAAATGTGTAGGTAACTATCCACCCAATCCTATGATGAGAGAGTCTTGGGCAGTACAACCAAAAACAGGCATGCTCATACTTTTTCCTAGTGCATTGATGCATATGGTAGAACCAAATCTTACAGACAAAACCAGATACAGTATATCATTTAATTTTAATGTTAATCTAAATCAAGGTGCAGAACCAGGTGATCCTCAATTGTCATCTATGAGAGAAAACATTAAATATGAACATTTAGAGTTTGAAATAGACGATAATGGCGACTTAATCCCATAAATAGTCTACATGGAAAACATAGCAATCACACTCGATCCCGAGGTTCTTTGGAACATAATTCTCACTATTATCATCTTACCAGCAGGTTTTCTTATTCGTTCTCTTCTGGCAGAACAAAAAAGATTAGATATATTAGTCAATAAAACTAGAGAAGAGATCGCTAAAGACTATGTTACTAGAGAACAATTAGAAAAAGATTTAGAGAAACTCATTGGTACGGTAGAAAGAATCGATGAGAAACTAGATAGACTTCAGACCAAAACTTATTTCCAAGAATAAAATTTGCATAAATAGTAAGGAACACAGGAACTTACTATGGCAAAACCAACATCAAAAGATCAACTAAAAGACTACATCAAGAGAAAACTTGGTGCACCAGTCCTTGAAATCAATGTTGACGATGATCAGTTAGACGATAGAGTAGATGAAGCATTACAATACTTCTATACATATCATTATGACGGCACAATCAAAGTATATCTGAAACATCAAATTTCTGAGACCAAAAAGACTACAATGAAGACTAATGAAACCTTCACTGAGTCAGCTGCTGGTACTCATGATTATAATGACGAACAGGTATTACAACAAAAGAATTACATCGTATTACCAGACTTTGTAACTTCAGTTGTTAGAATGTGGCCTTTCAATGATAATGCCAATCTGAACATGTTTGATTTAAGATATCAACTCAGATTGAATGATCTATATGATCTCACATCAACAAACATTTTATACTACGAACAAGTGCAACAACACATATCTTTACTAGATCGTGTGTTAGTTGGAAGACAACCTGTTAGATTCAATCAACACATGAATAGATTGTATCTAGATATGGATGTCGATATGATTAATGCTAATGAATTTATTATCATTGAGTGTTACAGAAAAATAGACCCTACAGACTTCACAGATGTCTATGATGATATGTGGTTGAAAAGATATGCAACTGCATTAGTGAAGTATCAATGGGGTGAAAATCTGTCTAAGTTCCAAGGTATTGCATTGCCAGGCGGAGTAACACTTGATGCAAGTCAAATGAAATCGGAAGCTCAAGAAGAAATACAAAGATTAGAAGAAGAATCCAGACTGAATCACGAGATGCCAGTTATGGATATGATAGGTTAATAAATAATGCCCGTTAATACACATTTCAGCCATGCTGTTCAGAGCGAACAGCACCTTTACGAAGATATAGTAGTAGAGTCTTTACGCATGTATGGCCAAGAGGTCTTTTACTTACCTCGTAAAGTAGTTGAAGAAAATGATATCTTCAATGAAGAAGTTCAAGCATCATTCTTAGATGCATACTCAGTTGAAATGTATATTGAAAATACAGACGGCTTCGAAGGCGAAGGTGATCTGTTATCTAAGTTCGGCGTAGAGATACGAGATCAAGCAACATTCATTATATCAGTAAGAACATGGGAGAGATTCGTTTCATTAGATGAGAATCTTGCATCATCATTTAGACCAAATGAAGGTGACCTGATCTATCTCCCTTTGTCAGGCAGTATGTTTGAGATTAAGTTTGTAGAACATGAAGACCCATTCTATCAGATCGGTAAATTATTTGTGTTCAAGATGAGATGTGAATTATTCGAATATGCTAATGAAGACTTCGATACAGATGTTCTTGATATAGATCAAATCGAAGATCAACAGGCATACATTGTTGAATTCACAATGGCAGGCGGTGGTTCAAATACATTTGCAGCTAATGAAAATGTAAAACTATCTGGTACTGCTGATACAGAAGTTGTAGGTGAAGTAGTATCATGGCGTGCCGATACTAGAATACTCAAACTCAAAGATGTTACAAGAACTTTCCAAGTCGGTGATGTCATTGTAGGTATTGAGACAGCTGCTACACATACTATTCAGACTATTACAGATGTATTGACGATGGCAAATGATGGTCAAGCAGATAACTTAGAATTTGAAAGTAATGATGGTGATTACTTAGACCTATCTGAAACTAACCCATTTGGTGAACCATAATGTTTGGAACTTATTTTTATCACGAAACAATTAAGAGATGTGTATCAGTATTTGGTACACTCTTTAATAATCTTGATTACAAGAAAACAAAAGATGATGGTACAGTATTAGGTAGATACAAAGTACCGATCTCATATGGTCCTGCTCAAAAGTATTTACAGAGATTAGCAGAAGAACCAAATCTAAACGATGGTAGCAGATCGGCAATATCACTACCTCGTATGGCATTTGAACTAACTGGTTTCACATACGATGCACAAAGACAACAGAACAAATTAATTCGTACAAGAAAGTCTACAATAGAAACAGACAATGTCAATAGAAAGAATCAATACGCACCAGCACCATACGATTTAAACTTTACATTATCTATCATGGCAAAAAACATGAATGATGTATTGCAATTAGTAGAACAAATACTACCATACTTCCAACCAGAATATACTGTCACTATGAAGATGGTTGATGATATGTCAGACAATAGAGATGTGCCAATTGTCTTAAACGATGTATCTTTTACAGATGATTACGAAGGTGAAATGGAAGGTCGAAGAGTTATAACTTACGATCTAAGTTTCACTATGAAAACATACTTCTTCGGACCTATCGGTACAAGTAAGTTAATTACAAAAGTTATCGAGAGAAGTTATATTGGAGATGGCAATGCCGCTTTCAGTTCTTCTCAGATCGATAGTGCAGGTCTAGTAAAAGAAGTTAAACATTATGAACCTGCTTTCTCAGCAGTGTGTAATGCAGTAAGTGACTCCGCTACAGTTACTTTTGGTACTGCAATAAATAGTGGTATCAGTACTGGCGATGAGGTCGTTGGTACAGGGAATACAACGAACCCAACAGTAAGTGCAATTGCAAATGATAGATTATCAATAACATTATCGGCAAATGCTACGATCACTGGCGAAACAACATTGTTCTTCGTAGGTTCGGTAGACCCAAATGACACTTATGTCGTATCAGAGGAAGTCACATTCTATGATGATGGTACATCTATAGACTTTACTGCTGATAAAACAACAGACGCTAGTTAATTATGAGCAAAACAGATGATAAGCTCAATGAGCTTTTAAACATTGATACTGAGATCAAAAAAGAAACCACTGCTGTGGTAACAAGAGCAACACCAGATCGTTCAGCAAATATCGAAACAGATTACAAATATGCAAGAGATAACTTGTACAATCTTGTTGAGCGTGGTCAAGATGCAATCGATGGTATACTAGATTTATCCAGAGAGACAGAACATCCACGAGCATATGAAGTTGCAGGTCAATTAATAAAGACAGTCGGAGATACAGCAGAAAAACTTTTAGATATACAAAAGAAAATAAAAGAATTAGAAAAAGAAGACGAACAAAAGATTGGTACTCAGCACAATCATCTATATGTGGGATCAACTTCTGATCTACAGAAGTTTTTAAAGAAGAATGGTAAAGCCGAAAAATGAAGGATATCTCGGTAATCATCTGATCAAAAGATCAGGTATCGAGACTGAATATACTGAACATGAGATGGCAGAGTATTTAAAATGCTCTGAGAATCCTACTCATTTCATAGAAAACTATACACAAATTATTTCACTTGATGAAGGTCTAGTTCCTTTTGAACTTCGTGGTTATCAAGAGAATCTAATTAATCATTTTAAAGACAATCGATTTAGTGTAGTACTCGCATCAAGACAGAGTGGTAAATCGATAACATCGTGTGCGTATTTACTATGGTACATACTGTTTAATCCAGAAGTTACTGTAGCTGTACTCGCAAACAAAGGCGCAATCGCAAGAGAGATGATAGCAAGGATCGTTACAATGCTTGAGTCTGTTCCCTTTTTCTTGCAACCAGGCGTCAAAATACTAAACAAAGGGAACATTGAATTTGGTAATGATAGTAAGATCGTGGCAGCTGCTACATCTTCTAGTTCGATTCGTGGTATGTCAATCAACATGCTGTATCTCGATGAGTTTGCGTTTGTCGAAGATGCAGAGACATTTTACACTGCAACATATCCTGTAATTACATCTGGTAAAGATTCGAAAGTTATCATTACTTCAACAGCGAATGGCGTAGGTAATATGTTCCATAAAATATACGAGAGCGCTATTCATGATCAATCTGAATATAAACCATTTACAATTAATTGGTACGATGTACCAGGT
>Ga0160423_10002004_pt1 | contig 17068 bp, 13 predicted proteins | sample CRUFie14St8metaG_FD_108191 | JGI IMG/M metagenome (GOLD analysis project Ga0160423, IMG submission 108191) | Marine microbial communities from the Costa Rica Dome - CRUD Field 142mm St8 metaG | ecosystem: Environmental > Aquatic > Marine > Oceanic > Photic zone | place: Costa Rica: the Eastern... | reverse complement strand
GAAATGTGAGTTCATAACATCACAGCCCCGAGAAAAGATACACATTCTTACGCACGTGTTGATGTTGCATGCGCAGGCCACGTTGGCTCTCTTCCCAGAAGATGGAAGTCGTGAAATCGCTTCTTGCCGACGACCCAGTACGTTTTCCCCTGTACCCGTATCCTACATACTTGTATGCTTAGTGGCATGTGGCACTTCGAATCTTGTCCTACAGGCGATGCTTTTACGGTGTGTTTCACATGGACTCGGCCAACGTCAGGTCTCCCCTTACAAACTGACATTCTTCTTGTTGTCAACAGAGAGTCAATGGGTATCAGCGCCGACGCCACCTCTCGCGCGTTCCCGTCCGCGGACGTGGAGGCATTCATGAAACGCATTTACAATGGCATACCGGAGGACATCTACGGTGGAGCCGAATACAACACCAACCACGTTATTATCTCAGTCGACCCATCCGGAGGCGGTTCCTCGCAGTTTGCCGTGTTCTCCATAGCACAACTTCCCAATGGCTCTATAATGGTACGTTTGGCCAGTTTCCCAACTGCTCCCCTCCCCACATGTCGGCCAACACCATGGTCAGAATAACAAGCGCGTCTGGACACTGACAACTGTGCTTGAAGAAGCGTGGGATAACAAAGGGAAGAACGCGACTTTGGAGATCGTCTGCCAGTGCAGACGACCCATCTGCTTGGTGTTCCTTCCAATGGTCGCACACCTCCTTCTCCACTGCCATGCCGTACAGTAGCATGGCGCGCTTGCAAGCCACGCTGTCCATGCTCACCACGTGCTTCATCTCAAGCACAGCCTGCTTGCACGGATCCGAATTGCCATACACCTTGGGAACCAATTCGATCATGCCCTTGATGTGCTCGTTGAGCTCCTCCTTGATTTCCTGCTCGCCTTCCCTTGACCCAAGCGGCGTACCAAGAAGCAACCTTCTAAGCCCAATGGTTTCCGCCATGCCACCGCAGTGTCTCGGTGCAGATGCACTTCGTACCAAAGGTGTGCAACGGATACAACGCTTCCTGTTATACTAACATAGCGGTGACCTGACACAGCCTGCTTCTCTTGACCACAGACGTCCGAGAGACCCACAAGTTGGTGATCGCACACCTCAACTCGACGAGAAAGATTCCTGGTCTGGAGAACTCGACGGCCGTGTTGGTGTTGGAGTCGAACTTGGCTTTCGAATGTCAGCATCTCATGCACGCTCTTCAAAGGAACAACATTCGTCGGTGGGTGGCACTTTCCGAAGGAGCTGGTGGCACAGTGGGTTGGCTTACGGTATGTCAGCATCATTTTTTACAAACAAGCCACACCATGCATCTCTGACGCGTTTTGTCTCTTGTTGTGTGTCACAGACCAACGAGCGCAAAGAGGTGACACATTACCTTGCATCACAGATGACCCCCCTCGAGTTGCTGTCCCGACATGCTTTGCTTGTTCACAACATGTCACAGGCCATGTGTTTCCAACTTCGCGACGCTCTTCGAGTTGGATGCATCGGCGTTTCGAACCGCTTTTTCTGCAACTCGATGGAGCCGAAAGAAATGCTGAAGGTCTTGGACGACGAACTCAGAAATTTTTGCATTCTTGTTGAAGCTCCAAAAACCCCTTTTGGTCGTGTCAAGAAGACCTACAGCGGCAAGGTTGGAGGGAGGAACGATGACGTTGCCATCGTTTTACAGTTGGCGATTACGGGTGCAAGGTAATCTTGGTGCACTTACACGTACAAATAACTCTCTGACATCGTGTATTTTCGCGCGCAGGGCGTTTTATCAGAACGATCGCTATTCCAACTTTCGTGGCGACACGTACTGATGCGCTGATTCAACCAAGCAACGGGCTGATGCTTACTTACAAGCGCGGACCAGTACTGATGCGACAATGTCTTCATGGTGTTTTGAAAGTCCACCCTTTGTGCTGTTTGTACTTGCCCTTCAAGACCTTGCTAATTGCACTAGAATCTACTTTCGTGCCAAGACGGGTAGTGAGAATACGAGCAGCTCCTATCTGAGAAGGGAATAACTCCCATTCCATACTCGTCAAAGAACGTCCTAAAACGGGGTCCTTGAGGGAGTCGTGTGTTTGTCCGGTTGGTTTTAGGGTTCGGTTTTCGTTTTGCTGGTGTTTTGTAGCGACGCGTAGATTGTCTAAGCGGTTGTTTGCCCTGTTCTGGTCTATGTGGTCAATAGTTTCGCCTTCTCTTAGTTTCATTCCAAATGCTTTTGCGACAACATTGTGAAACTGTTGTTCCTTCCCGTCGATGCTTATAGCAGCGTAGCTAAGCCCAGAAGTTGCAACTGGGGTAAACTTGTGTCCCAATCGATCTATGCTGTATGACATTCTCTGAGCCCTTCCAGACGATGAAATCCAAACCCTTTTGTTTATCTTGACCCAGATTTCTCCTGGTAGGTCATCTTGAGGTTCCAAAGGAACTAAAGGCATGGCAGTTCTTCTATTCTTCTTTATGATGCGATTTTTGTTCTGTTGTGCCTTTGTTGCCCACCTTAGGTTGCTTACTCTGTTGTCAGTGGTATTTCGATTGATATGATCCACCGTCTCTCCTGGCTTTGGCGTGCGATGAAATGTCATACACACAATACGATGAACAGCGTATTTTTTCCAATTGTAATGTGTCCTGTAGTATTTTCCCTCAAGAGTACCTCTGGTTGGAGGCCTTTGCTTACCATTATGAGAAACAATTACCCACCCATTGGATGAAACTTGAAAGGCGTCCGTGTTGAATCCAGCAGCTTGTCTCCATTCTCCGTATTCGTTTTCACATTCAGACTCGTGGTCGCTGTCAGAAGAGTAGTGTAAGCTATTTGCGGACGGAGAGTCTGGGTCGTACATGGGTTGCCTATATATACCTCTTTGGGTGAAAACAAACACACACGATTGTTTAGCGGCCGTGTGCGCTAATTTCAAACGGCTACTATGATTCGCGTGATACCAAGTTCACGACCATGCAGCCGGACGCTACGACAATACTGTGCACAGTACTGACAATCTATGGTGTGTACGCCATGTTCGTATCGTCAAAGCCGGTAAACTTGGGAGGGGTTGTGTTGCTCGTGGTCTTGGCATTGAGCACGACACAAGCGGTGATAGGCTTTTCTCGATCTTGGGGACAGACTGCTCCCGTAGAGGAGAAGCAAGGGGATGTGGTGGACTTGATGAAATCGGTGTTCAGTCAAGTGACTGCACGTGGTTCGGGGTGGTTTTCTTGATGTTGTGCGTTTAAATGTGTTTCTTCTTTCCGTCTGGTACATGCCCGTAGTAGTACTTGTATCCTGCCTTGTACCCGGAAGTGTAACCTTGGTTCACAACTTCAAAGATTCTATGAGCCACATGTTGGCTTGGTGATCGATCCTGCCCTGCCGCAAAGAGCAGAACCGCACACGACGCGACGCTCGTGCAAAAGCTCGTTCTGTGGATCTCGAATGCAGTGCCCGTAAACCTCCAGTATCGGTGGTAGAGCATGGACCAGAGGAAGAGTGCCACACAGAGCGGTGGGCACACTAGAGCTGCATGAAAACGCGTACAGACTTCTCGTAGCTTTGCTTCGGCGGCTATCGCAGAACCAATGAGCGGTGTTCCTAGTGCATCTGCACGAATGCGCGCATCTCCACGAAGAAGGCCTATGAGAAACAAAGAGGCCTCTATCATGAACGCCTTGAACACGAGCTCATTGTCGGTGAAGCCGTGATACACGATCATCTCGAAGACGAGCGTGGCACCTAGAGAAACGGAAGGCAGTGCAGTCCCGAGCTTGTTGTACAGCACAGGGAGCGCGATCACGACACAAGCAGCAATCTGAGCTGTTGAGAGTAGAAGCAGCAGACCAATGGACACACCCGAACCGAGTCCCAGGATTGCATTCAAGTAGAGACGATGTGAGTTGAGGTTGCGGATGCGTAACAGTATTTCATCGACAAACAAAATGATTACAAGCAATGTTGCAAGGTCTGCGGTAAGCTTTGAAAATCCCTTGTCTAGAATTGACGGCATTTTGTCACACACTCGCGTTGACAAACACCAATACAAATATAACAACACACACTTAGCGAGACCCCTATTCTGTAATCAACGGGGTCACAATACAAGACACATCGCTCCTCAGCTTGAGAATCAATATTGACGGCATCTTGGCCTCAAAGACCTTCCCACACCCGCACTGCTCAGGTTCGCCCTTGTCGGTCACAGAGTAGATTGACACGTTGGACATTTCGTGGCCGTGCACGATGACGAATGCTTCCTTCTTGTTGGCGTCCATCTCCGCACACATGCAGATTTGCAGTGACTTGCAGATCGCGTACACAAAGTCTGTGTATTCTTCAAGTATCTTCTGCAGTTCCAGAGCCTGTTTCATGTCGGCCTCATGATTTGACCTTCTGGTATAGGATTCGTAGATGGTCCATACTATGCTGCGTACCAGGTCGGAGCAACGAGGAATTGTCACAAAGTCGTCAAGTCTTGTGACGTGTGGCCCCTTTTTCAAGGAGAAGAGCTTCAGGAGCGCGCGCACCTTCTCCGGAGGGACTCCCGGCACGCCCCTGCAGGCCCTCTTGTTTGCGCACACGAGGAGTGCGGCATCAGCTACACGCTTCAGCCTAGCAACCTCTGATGCATGCACTTCGTTATGTTTCTGCTCCTTCTTGAGTATGTCGGTGCAGTACGCATAGCCATCGGAGAGTTTGGAGCTCAACCCGACTCGAGATCCGGTCGCCGTGAGCATCTCCACGAGGCTCGTCGGCGCTCCAGACTGCATGAGAAAAGAAATCGCCTCGCCAATCAACATGCGCTCTGACTTGAGATCCACACCGAGCGCCGAGAATATAAAGCGCTCGTCTTCTGGAATGCTATTCATTTCCGTCGGAGAGAGAGGCGGCGGCGCAGAAGGCGCGGCTAAAGTGATGCGCTCATAGTCGTTCGTGGCGAACAATGCGTCATACAGGCGCAACGATTTTTGCATATGCTTGTCCATGAACTTGGTGAGCGCAGCATTCTCGGGCATCATGCTGTGCATGTCACAGGACATGACAAAGAAGCGGTCCATGAGGGTCTTTATGGGAACCACCGCCGCATTGGTCTTGTACACCCAGTTGCCATCCGGTTTGATTGGCTCTCCGCTTCTGCCACCGTGGCCGTAGAGCGAGATCATACCGTTCAGATAGACGCGCTCGGTGTGTAGCGCGATCGTGTGAAGGTCAAGCAGTTCATCTTCTCCGTCTGGGGGGCGAAGTCCCTCGCGGTACGTCTTACAATAGTCCAATGCCTTCGACTCCATGCCTTCCGCGCAAAGCAAGACGGCATGAATGACCTCAGATGAAGTCACACCAGCAAGCCCAAGTGCTATTGGAGATAGACGCACATAGCACCCAGGAACCCTCACCAGGACATTTTTGTGGCTTCTAAGCATCTCGTCGCTTGCCGAGAACGGTTCTTCGTGGTGTAGCAAAGCACGCCAGTCCTTGGAGCAGTCAGCAACCTGTTGTTCGTAGTATCCTGCAAACGGCTGCGGTGGGTCACGGAAAAAATCGGGAGGAATGCTGAAACCAAACATCGTGGACATCTTCACCACTGCTGTTTGGATGTGACGCGCGGCCTCTTCGATAGGCGGCGTAGTGACCCCAAGGCTGAAGCACTCCGAGCGCACGCGGCTAGCACCAGCAGCATCCGATTCCGACCAACGTGCGACAATACTGACGGTATCGATGACGGTATTGTCAAACGCCTCGCGCTTCAACGCATTTTCTATCGGAACAACACAATTGTCTCCGTAGATGGTGAATCTGATTTTTGTGGCAATAGGAACTTGCGTCTTCGATTTTAAATCAGAGAGTGCAGCAAAACCGTCGATTAGCGCAATGGTGTTGGCGTTGTTGATGCACTCGTGGGGTATTACGAGGCTAAGGCAAATCCCGCGCGGATCGAGGCTGTTGCCTTTTCCACTATCACCACGTTTGGACGCGATGAGCTCGAAAGCCTCGGAGCTGACCATGGCCTCCGCCTCGTCCAAAGTTGACGGCGACATGCAACGGCGCGCTGTACAAAATGCATTGAAGGCGTACTTGAACGCGGGAGGGCAACCTGCAGTCGGCACTTCAGCATGAACGCGTTTAGACGACCGTGCCTTTGGTATGGGCAAGTCCACCGCCGTAGAATGCACTTGTTGCTGGAATTCCTTGACGGCACCGATGGGCAGTTTGATTTGCTGGAGACTTGGAAGTGACGTCGGCTCACTCTGAAGAAAGGGCGACGATGCTGGCGCCGGAACTGAATGCGGCGCAGTTTGGTTTGTGCCCATTCGGGTCTTGCCTCACCTGTTTCACTTGGAACACTGTCTCGTACGTTTTTTGGTATGATTCGTGGGCAACTGTGGTACCCACCCAAACTGGCGCCGGAAAGCTTTTTGGCGCCGGAACAATTCTAGGCACCTTTGCCCAAGGATGCATCTGCAAAGCGCTATGTGACTTGGCTGGTGGTCGAGGCATTGAGCAGCGTGGACAAGGCTGGCAATGTCGGCCGAAGAGCCATTGTGCCGCATCGTCGAACATTCACTGAACTTGCTACACTCAATGATTGTCAACGGAGAATCGAGTAATCGAGAAGTTTCAGAGTTTCGGCGCTCTCTTGTGAGCATCATCCACAATATTCCAATTACATGTAGATACATTCATTCCGAGGCCAAGTCGTACGAGTCGTTCGAATACATACTCTTTTACGAGAGAGTGCGCACCGGAATCTCGTCGCCCTACTTCTTCTTGGACGGAGTCCCTTCCGGAATCCAACTCTTCACTGGGCCGACCTCGGTAAACCTACCCAACCAAGACGTCAAGAAGTTGAAGCTACGAGACGTGGTTTCAGATCGCCTCACAGTCGTTGGTAAGCTCGAGTCGATGCCGGCTGACGCAGAGCGCAAGATTGAGCTGACGACACTACACACAGCGGGTCTTCCTCCACAGGTACCAGGACCGGCTCGTTTTCTTGTAGCAAGGACTAGGGCAATCTTCCGAGGCCTTCGTGCAACCAAGAAGAAGGAGATTTTTCACTATTGTGACAACGCAAACTGCTGTCGGATGTTTTATGCCGGAGAGTTGGCGGAAACGTGGAGTAGCAACGAGGTGCAGCAGGTTGTCGTAGGGGAAGACGATGAAGAACCCGGGAGCTCCGACGAATACTGGCAACTCGTCGGAGGACAATATGTTGACAACACGCCAGATACCCGACGCTTTTGCTGCCGCGCGTGCCGCCAACAACACTCTGAACACTTGGCCTCCATGATGCCCGACTGCAACATTCACTTGGATGCCGACGACTATGCCAAGAAGCAGGGGCGTGCACGTGTAGGAGAATCGTTCAAGATGGCACTCAAGCGGAACGAGTCGGCCGCTCGCGCATTACGCACAATGAGATCCAAGAAGCGAACGAATCTCGCTGTTTCAGAGCTCGAAATCGAGCGTCATCTCCAGAACAGGATCACCGCCCTCAACATAGACCTCGGCCTGCTCTACGCCGCGTCGATCTTGTCAGAGTCGGGCAACATGTCGAGTGGCAAGATTCTACCAGGCCAACGTCTTTATTGGAGAGACGAGTCGATGTACTACTCAAAAGCCCTCCAGGTCGTGATCCGCATCTACAAGAACATGAAGCGCAAGGAAGGCATCATTTCGTCCATGCTGACGATTCCCAAGTTTCTCGAGCACGTCTCGGCACACGCTTACAAGATGTTTTAGATTGGGGGGTTGATCCGGCGCCAGATTAGGGAATCCCCGCTAGAGTTGCCCATTTGTTATGCGTGTAAGACTCGGTAGCATGTACGTACAAAGGATTCTCCGTCAAAACCATGTCTTCTGGTGCCTTGGCGCCGGAAGACGGTGACGCCGACAGAACCTTGCAAAAGGACGCGCAGTGGATCCAAAATGCGTCTAAATTGCCCCGAGCACGCTTTCTCATGGAACATTTGTCGGCATTCGAGGCCATCATTTCCTTTGGCGGTGTCAAGGGTATAGAGCCTCCGATAGAGCAGACGGCTACGTGGAGGCGCGCCTTCTGTCATGAATATTCTAAAACAGACAGGCCATTCAACATCGTGTCGGCAGACGGCAAGGGCCTTCCAAAGTGCATCGGAATCCTAAACCTCAGCGGGAGGCACTGCATGTATTACTCAGAGTCAACGACACTGGCAAAAGTCGTGTGCTTGTCGAGCCAGCAGGCGAATCCCATCATCGTGGATGGCATCACTGCTGTGATCAAAAAGGCAGAAGAGCTGAACGCAACCATTCTTTTTACTTTTTGCCTTCCGTTTCAAGCTGGTATGGAGCGCGCCTATTGGGAGATACGAACTATTCGCAAGACGCAAAAGGGCGCGATCAAAGACGGCGAGCTTTCGTTTGCAACCGGGGATGGCCAGCCAAGGACAGTGCCATGCACACGTTCCATTGAGCACTGGACAGACGCACTCGTTTCCGAGGTGAGCAAGAAACTGGGTTGCCTGGCTACCGCAGTGTGCCTCGACAAGGAAGCGGACGAAGACGACCGCAAGATGACATACGAAGGGCTTGAAGGCGTCGTCGAAATGCTCAAGGCCGACAGGCGGAAGATGATGGAGAGCCATAGAAATGAGCTTGCCTTGGTCCACGAGAAGCACAAGACGGAGAGTGAAAAGATGCTCGCGCGAGTTGAAAATGCCGAACAGGATGCAAGCATTCGCATATCCAAGGTTGCGGTTGCCAGCAAGACTGTGGAGGAGTCCATGAAGAAGAAGGAGGAGCAGCTCAACACACACAACATCACTCTTAGGGAGCAGGTAGTTAACCTTCAAAAGTCAAAGGACAAGGCCGTGACGGACCTTCAAGCTGCCAATCTCCAGCACGAGGAAGAGTGCAACAAGGCAGCGGCACGGCAAAAGACTCTAGAGGCCCAGGTGGCGTCCATCAGCAGCAAGCTCACCAAGACAACCGCAGACTGGGCAAAGCAGCGCAAGGACAACAAGAACGAGAACGACGCGGCCTTGAAAAAGTCGGCTGCAAAGATCTCCGAGTTGAACTCGTCGCTTAGTGCAAAAGATGCCGCGCTCAAGGCCGTCGAGGCCGGTGCAAAAGAGGCTCGTGACATGTCGGATGCCTTGAAGGCACAAGTTTTGGTGGTCAACTCAGAGACGGCAAAGCTCAAGGCGTCTATTCGGTGCTACAAGCTGGTGCTCAAAATTGCAGCAACGCGCTTGAACGAAGCAGTTGAACGCAACACTACGACCTCACTCAATTTTGAAAGCGAGAGGCAAAAGCGTGAATACTTGTACAAGATGGAGAAGAAGACTGACCAAAAGAGGATTAAGGAGCTAGAGAGTCAAATTACAGAGGCGATGACGACAAAGGACGCTGAGATCATGTCTCTGAAGTCATCATTGCAAAAGGCAAAAGAAGCTCTCAAAGTGGCAGAGTCGGCGAACAAGAAGTCTGAAGAGCATACTGCTTCTCATCCCAAGGACGACAAGTTGAAGGAAGTGCAGAGCAAGCTCAAAGAGTCCCAGCAAGAAATTGGACGCAACAAACACTTGCTTGCAGAGACCGACAAGCGCGTCAAGTACTTGGAGAAGACTCTCAAGGAGTCTGATGAAGAAGTGCGTCGCCTGAAAAAGGCAGTGGACGCTTCAAGTCCATCCAGAGAGGAACAGAAGACCGACAAGAATGGGAAAAAGTCCAAAGAGAACGAGGTTTCTGTCAACGTGAACCAGAATACTGCCGTTTACATGAATCACCCTGCACACCCACACCAACAGGCTTTTCCGAGTGCGCACTTCACCGTCGACCCGCAACTTGAAAATACAATCTCTACTCTACACTCTGCTCTCAGCTGCATCACCTCTCTTGCTCGGTCATCTTCTACAAATGGGAAGAATGCAGAGGTTGCACAGGCAAAGCTTGATGCTCTGACCGCATTTGGTGTAGGTGGGCCCCAGACGCAAGTGTATTTCGACCCGCATGCACAGTACCACCATCATGGGCATCAACGCGGATTCTAGGCAACGATCTCTCCCTTTTTCAGACTCCACGGCGCGTACGCCGAGCCAACATGCATTCCACACTTGAGTGCAAGGGTGTACGCGGGGACATACTCAATGTTGACATTGGCTGTGATCTTGGCTTCGGACATTGTACTGGCTCGGTTGTCCATGACTGTACCGATGCGCCAGGCTGCTGCTATGTTTGTAGCCTCCGTGTGTGTCAAGCAATGCATGTTCGGGTATCCCGTGTCGGCCTTGGAGGCCCATACCAGGTCTCCGCTGGAGTTCTTACGACCTAGTTCTTCGATTATTCTTGAGCTGGTAGGCTTGAACCTGAAGCTGTATGCCTTAAAGTTTCCAGCATCGTCGTTGACCTTTTCGCAAATCAACACTAGATACACATGATCACAAATCCTCGGCTCGGGGTCAAAGAGCTGAGCAAACGCGTGAGGCGTCGTGTCAGCGTTGTTGGTTGACGAGTTGCGGGCAAAGGTAGGACCTTGAATCACCACGTTCATGACCGTCCCAGAATCCCCACCACCAGCGTGAAAATAGTCTGCATTGTATTCGTCATCGTCGCGCGAGAGCAACACACCGTCCGGCAGCCAGTCTGAAAGGAAGGGCACGGCCATCCAGTCGTAACACGGAATAAACGTGGAGTCCGGGTCGTTGTTTTCCAGTTTGTTGATCTCGATTTGCAGGGCCGAAACCTCGTCCTCAAACTCGTCCTTGGACAGCTTGATGTTCGTGTTGGGTGGCATGCTTGACTTGCGTTTGTCAATGTAGTCGTCTTCTTCTACCAGTCTATCTCTGGTTTCTTTGAGGCCTCTGAGCACCATGCCTCTGGCCTTGAGCATGCCCGTAGTATACTCAGAACTCAGTAGTGTTCCTGTAGTTTTACCTTCAAGGATTGCATTGATTTGTCGAAATGAAGCAACCTTGCTTGGTCGATTGGTATCGTGACCAAGCGCATTCTTGCTCTTGTGTACAAGAACCACATCACCAGGGAAAATGTCTGATGGGCTAGCAGCAGACGTGTGAAAGTCACTGAACACCACGCGAGCGTACACAATGTGTTGGTTGGTCTGCTTGCCCGGCCGCTGTGATGATGTGGGGATCTTTCCTCGAGGACCTGGAACCTCACTTCCTGGCTTTGCCTCAAGCCTTGGCCTTGAGCTCGCACCAGGGACCTGCGGAGGAGGGCGCTTGTTTCCGATAATGTAATCTCTTAGGCCTTCGAATCTGTCATTTTCTACAGACACTGCCGAAAGCATGTCTGACCCATCACAAGACTTGGCACACGTGCTTATCCGCATACTTAGCGCGCGGGGGTGGGGCGGCCGGACCCGCGCTCACATGACCACCGCACTCATTGCCGGTGCCATCACCTCAGGAAGCTCGACACGAGGCTTCTTAGACGCGCCCATTGCGACTTGGGCAATGGGGTCCTTCATGAATTCCTCGTGCGTCACCTTGATGTGATCGCCATCCTTGTCAAACAGCTTGACAGTCTTGTCGGCGGTAGCGTACGCCTCGTCGAGCATCTTGATGATCTTGTAGACCTGATCGCGCGTGACATTGTACTCTCCGGGAAGGAGGCTGCGGTCGCCCTCCTTTGGCGCGTCGACAGAGTAGAAGCGCGAGTAGGTCATCGTCGGGCGCAACTTGTGGTTGCGCTTCAGCGTGCCATTCGACATGCGCTTGGCCTTGCCCGTGTAGCTCCCATAGCCAGTGGTGGAGGAGTACAGCTCCCCCATGGGTGCGGGCGCAGCAAGCGAGCGGTACGCTGGCTGGCTGCCGTAGTCGTCGCTCACGTAGGAGGAGCCAAGCGGCGAGTTGGAGGTGGGAAAGACCGGATCACGCGTGTTGCCTTGATCAGCAGCAATCACGGGCCACTGCGTGAGAAGCGTTGCGTTTGCCACGGCATCCATACCGACTGGACCAAGCTTGACAGCCATTCCGCGACCTTCGGCGACGTTCTTGGCGTTGTCGGCGGCGGTGTAGGTCGCATCGTCTCCCACCTTCTTGTCCTTGTTCGCCTTGATGGACAGGTTGAACGCGGACACCTGGCCCTTGTCGTCAACAGTGCATGGCTGCAGGTTGACCTTGCCCTTTCCGCTCGTCGCCCACGATGTACCAAACGTCGTGCTGTAGGCGTAGACAGCGTCGGGTGCGGCGTCACTCGCCTGGTAAGAAAACAGTGTCTCGAGCACCTCCGTGTCATTGCCACCAGGAACAATGTACGCCTGGAAGCGGATGGAGTTGCAAGATTCCATGTCCGACGGGCTGCTCAGGTCGACGTCCTTGTCCAGCCCGTATGCAGCGGCAAGCTTGCCCGCCTGCTTTGAGATGTCGTGCATGTTCTCGAGCTTGAGCTGCTTGTCCTCGGTGTGCACCACGGCCTTGACTCGGTCCATACGAACCAAGCCACGCGTCTCGTTGACATTGTCAGTGCGAATCTTGAAGAGTGGCGCAGAGAAGCCGTCGATGCGAGACACGGTGGCATGCTTGCCAAGACCGTCGTGGTTCAAGACCATGACGCCCTGCATGCCACTGACGATGACCGAGAGCACTTCCGAGATGTTGAAGATCTCAGACACCTCGTACTTGGAGATGCGGTTGAGGTCATTGGAAGAAAAGTCTCCCATGACCTCAGTCCGCAGACCATCAGAGAATGCGGCACCATACTCGCTCTTGAACTGGTGTCCAGTGCGCTTGGTGGCTGTGCGCTGCTCGTCCTTGACAAAGTTGAACAGGCGCATTTCGCCACTCGCGGCGAGCATAGCAAACGCAAAGCGGCCCTCATGCTCGAAGCGAACTGGCACGCGGTTGTCCTTGTCCGAAGCTGCCTCGTCGCACTTGGCAGCCACGTCAGAAGGAAGGGGGGTGTCACCCATGTACCACGTCTCTTGCGTCTTGACGGAGATGATGTCGCCCTTGAAGGCATAGTCGAAAATCTTGATACCCACGTCAGTGTTGACGGCGTAGCACGGACGTCCGCGCAGCACCTTGGTCATGCAACGAACTGAGTCGGAGCGGGAGCGCTCAAGAGCCTGGTAGAGAGCCCCAGAGTTCTTGAACGAATCTTCTCCGTTGCTGGAGATCTTCCAGCAGGCAGGCGTCTTCTGGAAGGCTTGACCATCGGCGATGGCGGGGCCCCACACCGACTCCTCGCCGTCGACGCTGTAGCGGCCCATGTCCTCGAATGAGAGCTCAGGGCAGTAGTAGCGATTGTTGGTGATGCCAGCGTTCTTGGCCTCGGCACAATATTCGTTGATTGTATTACGCCGCAGTTGCATGCCTGCCATCATCTTCTTCTTGTCGGCTTCACTCATCATCATCTCGACTGTTACAGTGCAATCAACCGCAATACAGGCGCCAGAGTCAAAACGGGTTCAGGCGCCAGGAAAAAAAATCAGCAAGGTGTTGCGTGCGAAAGACGGGGTGGGGTGCTCACCTTGTGGGTTTGCGCTCGGGCGTTTGCTTTTGGGACACGGGCAGGTTTCAAGTAAAACTCTTTGGGTAACCGAGGGGGCATGTGTCTGGCGCCGGAACAACAAACTTTTGACTACTTTTTACACTCTGGCGCCGGAAGGCCTACTGTCCTTGGAATGGGTCTTCCTTCATCAACATCTCTCAACTCACACGCACACAATCTCCATGCCATCACAATCAACACACCAACACAACCCCACACTCTCCACCTAGCGGTCACGTCGTGGGTTGCCTCAGGCGTCTTCGTCGGAGTCGTCAAGCTCGTCAAGCTCAGTGATGGGGCGCGGTAGCTTGGCCGGTTGCTCGGGAGGAGGGTCTGCCTTGCGCTTTCCGCGGGCCTTCTCGCTGACAACAAGAGGCGGCGATGGGAGAGGCTCCGGTGCGAGAGGCTGTGGTGCGAGAGGCCGCGGTGCGAGAGGCCGCAGTCCAAGAGGCCGTTTTGCGAGAGGCCGCGGAGGGAGAGTCGTCGTTGGGAGAGGCTGTGGCGGTGGAGTTGGAGGTGGCGGCATGGTCTTCTGGGCCAAGTCGTAGACCTGTTCCACGACACCACCAAAGTGTTTGACGTCGAAGGGCTTCGTCTCGTACGCCGACTTCTTCTTGTCGAAGATTTTCTTTGCGAAGAAGGCCGCCACCGCTGCGACTCGGTTGTCCGCAAAGCGCACAGTGTAGCCGAGCGTGACGCGCTGTTGAGTGTAATCCTTGTCGCCAGGCTTCATGTACCGGTGGGAGAAAGCGAAGGAGTAGTCCGGCTGACGCTTGGTACCGAACTTGTTAAGGTGGACGTATGCAAAGCCCGACTTCGAAAGGGGCAATACATCGCTCATCTTCTTCTGCATCGCTGCCTTTGCATTAGGCGTGAGGTCTTCCATTCTCAGTTTGTGAACAAAGTTGTCGGCACGATATTCCAGCTTCTTGGAGTAGACCGGCTTCTCCTTGTCGGCCTTCTCGGTGACACGCTGCTGGAACCCCGGCAAACGTCCCGACGATCGGAATGCCATGCGCGAACCGTAGTACCGGGCGTAATCTGCCTTAGCCAGCCGCAACGCCTGCACTTGCTGCATAGGCACCACCACCGGAACAGCAACCGGGACTGGAACCTGCACCGGGGCCGGCACCTGCACCGGGGCCGGCACCTGCACAGGGGCTGGCACCTGCACCTGCAGAGGCACCGTCACCGGCACCTGGAGAGGCATCTGCACCGGCACCTGGAGAGGCATCTGCACCGAGACATGAGCCACCACTTGAGCTGGCGTTTGCACGACATTGGTTGCGGGACGTCCCTCTACGACGGGCGTCGCAGTGACCGGAGCATGTACGTCGGCCGTCGCCACATGCTTCAGGCGCTTGCTCTTCTCCTTTGCTTTCTGGTTCGGCTTCAGACCCCCCACAACGCATACAATGGCGTTGTACGTCCCGTCGGCGTATCGGAACGCATCTTTCGCATGAAATATTTTGCACTCCTTGCAAAAGCGCACAATGACGTGGTATTGAACGCCCTTGTACTCCATCTCGAAGGTTTGGGTCATGTAGGCTATGCTCATGCGATCGTCGTTTGATCGGAAGACGGTCGCCTTGTTATCAGCATCGTACCTCTCAACGAAGTAGCACTGCTCTTTGACGGTGTTCTTCTGAGCCGCACCGCCGGAAGCGCGCACGATTTTGATGGCTTGCAACAAGGACGCGACCTCGTCGACTGTGCCGTCCGCCTTGTTGAACTTGCCGCTGTCAATCAAGACCTTCCATTGCTCGATCACGACCTCACGGCAGAGGTGAAGCGCGTAACCGGAGCAGTAACGGTCCTTCTTGCCACAGGTTTGGCAGGAGCGGAGAGCGGGTTGCGTCTTCATCAGTTTCTCCATGAGACAACCGCCCTCGCAACAGCCTTCGCGAAGCACGCGGCAGGCCGAGATTCGTCTGTTGATCTCGCCAGATGGTCTGCAAAACAAACGGAAACCGACGTGAGGTGTCGAGGTCGTGGGATTTCGCGGCGCTGGGTTGAACGGTGGAAGTGGGTGGGGAATGCAAGGGGGCAGGGCCGAAGGGCAGAGGCTGTGCGCACTTGGAGGACATTTGTGCTCAGAGACCTGTCTGAAGGTTTTCGTCGGTGTCCTACACGGCAAGGTTTCGGGCACCAGAGTCAAAACGGGTTCCGGCGCCAGGAAAAAAATCAGCAAGGTGTTGCGTGTGGAAGGTGGGGTGGGGTGCTCACCTTGTGGGTTTGCGCTCGGGCGTTTGCTTTTGGGACACGGGCAGGTTTCAAGTAAAACTCTTTGGGTAACCTAGGGGGGTACGTGTCTGGCGCCGGAACAACAAACGTTTCCCTACTGTTACACTCTGGCGCCGGAAAGCCTCACTGCCATGGAAGTGGGTCTTCCTCAAGTTCCACTTTCCGCGGGTGGCCTTCGGCACGGTTGTAGCCCTGCTCAGGTCTCTCCGCCATCTTGACCTCATCGCCTTCTTTTGTGCCCATCAAAATGGTGACATCGCTCTGCATTGTCTCAAAGATGTTCACTAGCCTCTGCTTGAGTTTAGTCTTGAACTCCTTGTACATTGGCTCAACTTGAGCACCTAGAGTGACGATTCGCGTGTAATGGTATACACGACTCGATGACACAAACGCCAAAAATGGGTAACCCTTGCTGTAAACAAACGGAAAGTTCGGGTCTTTCGACATGTGCAAGTTTATGATGCGCAGATGCATCAATGGAGAGTCATAATCACGCCTGCCGACCTCGTTGTCGGGCTTGTTCGCGTCATAGTTGTATATGAACACAACTTCCACACTAAATGTTTCGTTGACTGCGACCTCGAATGTGTCTATGAACTTCGAAAACTTGCCACGGTTGTTGAAGTCTTGTGCTTTCAGAAGAACACCCTGTGTTTCTAGTTCTTGTCGACGCCCTCTGGCATCTAGTGGACGAAGGATGTGGTCAGCCTCTGTGTAGTACTCCGTGAACGCTTTCACCGTCGCATCTGCCAACTCTTGGGTACTTGCGTTCCACCACTGCAGTCCGCCACCAGAACGTGTTCTTTTAGACGTGAGAAACTGCTTGAACTCTTGTCTGAGTCTGTCGTTTGGATACCTGTCCCTGGACACAATCATTCTGTCTGCGAGAGCAATCGTCGGTTTCTTCTCTGCTCTTGGAGTTCCGGTGGATGAACTATTCTCTTCCGGCTTCATCAACTCGTATGCATCGTAGTTGACGTCTTCTTCTTCAAGGTCCACTTTGGCAGACGCATTGTAAGTGGACGGGTCAGTGTAAATGTACCCATCTATCTCACTCGCTTTCATCAGTTCCTTTGCAAAGTAGAGTTCGGCGGCCTTCAAAGCAAGTTCATCGACTGCTTTGAACTCTTCAAGGAACATCGTGGCATCTGAGAGGTAGTTGGTACGGATACGATTCTTGATCACATCTCGCAAGAAATCGACCCCGTTGCCCTTTTTGAAAGACAGTCGGAGCTCTAGAGACTTTTTCAAGTCCTCTGTGGACCGAGGCGTCTTGGACTCGGAAGTGTCACTCTGCGATGAAGTATCCGACATTGAAGATGAAGATGGTTCTG
>Ga0160423_10002003_pt1 | contig 17086 bp, 14 predicted proteins | sample CRUFie14St8metaG_FD_108191 | JGI IMG/M metagenome (GOLD analysis project Ga0160423, IMG submission 108191) | Marine microbial communities from the Costa Rica Dome - CRUD Field 142mm St8 metaG | ecosystem: Environmental > Aquatic > Marine > Oceanic > Photic zone | place: Costa Rica: the Eastern... | reverse complement strand
TGCGTGGACCGCGGGCTGGGGTCCGGCCGCAAGTCAACTGCCCTCCCCAAGACTTCGCCGCCCGGCCTCTGCTGAAGCGCAGCGGCGGCGTCTTCGACCGAGTAGAAGTACACATAGGCCTTCCGCTGGTCTGGGTCCAGCACAACGACGTCCACGTCGTGGCCGCCGAAGAGCGCCTCCACGTCCTTCTCCTCGCAGCCACTCGGCAGGTTTCTCACTTCAAGGCACTTTGTGGTGCGCACCTCCTCTGAGCGGCGGGGGTGGCTATCCCCCCTCAGCTTCCACCTCGGGTTCCGGTTCACCCGGACGTCAACCTGGGTACCCCTCAGGTCCCTACCCCTCGCCCTCTCCAGTGCCGAACTCGCATCCTTTACCGAGTAAAAGTAAACAAAGACGAGGCCTGTGGTGAAGGCAACCCTATCCAGGTCAAACCCTCGGAAGAAGTCCCTCACGTCCTCCTCACGGACACCTCTCGTGATCCCGTGGACCTCCAGACTATGAGTCCTCTTCTCGAGGTCCTCCGCACCCAAGGGTTCCATCTCCTCGCCCTCCCCCATGTCATCGCCTTCCCCCGACCCGGCGTCCGCGTCCGTCAGCCTGATGCACTGCGGGTCCCCCCGCTCGTACACCTCCTCCAGCGGGTCCCTTGAGACGTATGCTCCGGCTACGCAGCACCATCTCTTGTCCGGGTCCTCGAAATCACGCTTCCTGTTGTACGAGTCCCTCCTCAGCGGCAGCTCCTTGCCCAAGAAGTATCTCAGCTTGTCCTCTTGCCTCTTGGTCTCGACGTGCACCGCCAAGCAGAACGAGTATGCGATTCTTCCATCCGCGAGCCTCCTCTCCCTAGGCTCATACCTCGATCCCGTTGGCAGGTGCTCCTCACCCGAGACGCCCAGCAGCAGAGCGTCATACACGGTGGTCCACAGGTCCCTCATCAGCCTTTTCCTGGCGTTCTGGTCCAGCCGGGTCTTGTAGGGCTTCGTCAGCCTGATCCTGAGGTGCCGCCTGGCCGCGATCCTCTCCCCGCCCACGCCCAGCGAGGCGCCCTCCGCCAGGGACTCCTTATCTCTGGGCCAGTCCACGGACAGGTCGCCGGAGGGGTCTAGGAGAGGCCTCCAGAGGTCGGGCGACGGGGGGGAGACGGCCTTGAGCTCGTAATCCGCCCCCGGGTACCGGAACTGGACCTCCCTTGACGTGCCCGCGGGCGGCCTAACGTAGAGCCTATCCAGCCCGCCCTGGCCGCCGGCCCGGCTGCCGAATTTGTAGCCAGCCGCCACCTCCATCTCCCTTTCGTCCACGGTGAGGAGGCACCTGCCGTACTCGGGGTCGTTCTGCTTTGGCATGACTTCGACGGCCCTCGCCGTCGTCACCGCGTTCATCAGAATGCACTGCTGCCTGTCCTCGAAGAGCACCTGCTCGCGATGGCGGTCGTACTGCTCCTCGATCCTATCGCACGACTCTTGCGCGAAGATTTTCTCCTTGCTCCAGGTGGCCAGGAGGCTGCCCAGGCGTCTCAGGTCCTCCGAAGCGCAGATCTGCGTGACCTTGTCCTTGTTTGGTTGTGCTGCTAATATCCCCAAAAAGGCGTCCTCCCGCGAGGTCAACTCCTTTTCGAATAGGATTGCGAACCTCTTCTTTCGCTTCCCGTGCCTTATTAGGGAGGACACACCGTAAAGCATATGCAAACGCACCTTGGGGTTCGAGGAACACAAGGTCGATAGTATAGTTTGGCATATGGCCTCGAAGCAGCACTCCTTTGCAGACCCAGACCCAGGCGATTCAAAAACCCTCTGGTCCGCGAACCTCACCAGATCACCCTCCGGATGCAAAAAGTCCTTGGTCGGCGAAGTACGAAGCTTCTTCACAATCTCCCTAAAGGTTCTCTCGGACTCTTTGTCCGGCCACACAGGGGCAGAGCCCCCGATAGGCTTACCCACCACCACGGTGCGCTCCGATAAGGCGGGCGCCGCACCGGCGTCCTCCATCTCGCTCGGCTTCCACCCCAACCCCCCCGGTTTCCTCTCTCTACTCGCTCTCCGGGATCCAATCCCACCCACCTGGGTTCCTAGCGCGCTACCCCGTCCTAAGCAGTCCCATCTCCTGCTCGATTCGGGCGTTTACCGTTTACCCCCCCTCGCTTCCCCAGAAACAGAGTGCGAGAAAATCTTGATCTTGGCGGGAAGGATCGAAAGAAGAAAATGGCGTCCAGAACCATAATGCAGGTTCCTCGAGGGAGAGAAAGAGTGAGAGAGAGAGAGAGTGAGATGGTGGGCATGGGACGTACGTTGATAGGATTACACTCTAGGATTAGTTGCCCGCCCCTAATGGAAAGAATACATGTATGTTTGGGTCTCAGACCTCCGAGGGGAAAGCCTCGTAACCGCCCATCGCCACGTTTGACGTTGTCACAGGGTCGCTGGCCCTCCTGATGGGCTGAAGCTCCACTGCCACCGTGTGCCGGGCCACAGTACTCCTGCGGCCAGCTACTCCGCCGTCTTCCTCGACCTCGTCCTCGAGCTCGGGGGAGGACCTCGATGGCGAGTGCGGCAGCGGCCTCTGCTCTTGCGGTTCGCTCCCTATCTCCACCCTGCACATGGGGCAGGAAGTGTGTTGGCAGAGCCACTGCTCGATACAGGACTTGTGGAACTCGTGGTTGCACGCTGGGATCCGCTTCAGCACGTCGTCCTTCTCGAACTCGGACAGGCAGATCGAGCACACAGGCTCGTCCTCGTTGCACTCGCCTACGGGCAGGCAGTACCGAATCTCGGGGAGCCTGGCAATACACTCCTTGCTGAGCCCCCTCCCCTGGTTGCCCCCCGCGGGGTTTCCCTGCTCCCCGCCCTCCCCCAGCGCTGGCCGGCCCAGCCCGTCCAGCGAGAAGGTCCTCGCCCCCGCGTGCGAATTGTTGAACAAGATTCTGCCGATCGAGGTGTGCCTGAGCGCAAACTTCCAGCACACCCCCGTCAGCAGCAGCAGGAACATGGCGACCAAGACGCCCAGCACCACGGGGATGTAAGGGCCATATATGAGGTTCACGTTGCTGACGAGGCTCACCCTGATCGAGTACGAGCAATCCACGCTGGGCTCCTGGTAGTTGTGGTTGAAGACCGCGAGGTAGTACACGCCCTTCTCCATCTCGGGCCTGGTAAGCATGGTGCTCTGCGTGGCGGTCGCGTTGTGATCATCCGCGATGCCAAAGGTGTACGCAAAGTCGTTCGAATGCATCGAAGGGGTGCTCTGGTAGTTTCCCATCACCACGACCTGGCCCCCGTCCTTGTGGAATTCGATGATCAGGTCCCACTTGATGGGCCCCAAAAACCCGTCTGACACAGAGTAGTGCTTCATGTTCTTGTCGCTCGCGATGTCCATCCTGTAGTAGTGGATCTCACCCGCGGAAAGCATCCCCGAATACGTCTGCTGCGGGTTCAGCCTCTCCAGATTTCCCTCGCAGAGCGGCCCAGCGTAGTCCTCGTAACACATGCAGTAGTCCTTCTCGCCATTCCTACCCCTGCGGCACACCCCAGTGCTTGTCCCGCCGCAGTCATTCCCGCACACCCCGTCGTCCCCACTCTCCGGCAGCACGATCTCATCCACCCTGATGTGGTACTTGGCGTCCATCTTGATCTGGGCGTTGTTGTTGAGGACGGCGATGTAGTACACCTGGTTCTCGTACTCGCCCACGTCGTCCATCACAATGTAGTGGTAGTCCTTCCTGTTCCTGAAGGAATCCTTGTCCGACCTGGTCTGGTAGTCCTGCAAGTGGGGCAAGCCGTTCACGATGCTGCCGTCCATCACGTTCTTGGCAAACAAGATGGTGTCTCCCTGGGTCCTCCTGAGCTGCACCCTCAAATACTTTCTCACTTTCAGGTTCTTCCCCAAGTCCTTCGAGTGCTTGCCCATGTAACGGTAGTACCGCCACTTGTCCACTCTCAGGCCGACCTCGTACCTCCATTCTCCCTCCTTGAGCTCGAAGACGTTGTTCTGGCACCCGGTGTTCCCGTAAAAAGCGTCGCACTGGCAGAGGGACTGGTTGTGGGTGTTGGTGAATTCCGTTGTGCGGCTCAGGTCGTAGGATTTCGCGGCCTGGCCAGCCATCGCCGTGGTATCGTTTCCCAGGACAAGCCTGGTGTTGGCGTCGTACGTCACCGTCTCCCCTGGCTTCACGCACTTCCCCTTGCCGTTGCACTCCTGGGACAGAGGGCCGAGGCTCTTCTCACAAGGCATGTCGCCCGCGTAGTCGCAAGTGGCCACGGCGTGGTACAGCAGCCTCTGCCTCGTCCAGTGCTCGACGTTGTAAAGGGCCGCGGTCACCAGCGTCTTGGCGCACTTTTCAGCGGTCCTGCCCCTCATGCAGGACGCCACTGCGGGCATATCCACCGGGGCGGTGAGCTTGTGATACCTCAAGAAAAGGTTGTGAGAGGAGAAGTCGGAGTACGCGCCGTTCTCCTGGGTCCAGTTTCCGCTGTTCCTGTCGTACGAGACGTAGGGCTTTTCGTCCACAGACATCGAGAGCAGGCCGTCGCCCTTCTGCACGCCTACGTCCCACACCTCGACCATGATGTGCAGCTGCTCGTACAAGTCCGGCCTCGTGGCGTTGTCTGTCGCGTCCTTATACGCCATCACCCTCCTGTACAGGGCATCCGTGCAAAGCGACGCCTCAAGCTCGAAGCTCTCCCTTTTGCCGCTCTCCAGTTCGCTCGACTTGACGAAGTTTGTTGGGTAATACGCACTCGTCTCGCTCAGGTGACCGAGAAGGAGCCTGTCCAGTTCATACTTGTAGTAAGGCTGGTCACTGGTGACCTGGTCTGCACTCACTGACGCAGGCTTGAAGTGGTCCTCCTGCGCCAAGGCCACGCCCGCGTACCCCAACAGGACGCAAAGGGCCACGAGGACTCCTTTGGAGAGGCAAAGTCTCCTGGCTGCACCCATATTCTGTCGTTCGCTCGCCCGTGTGCCAGCAGCAAAGGGTCTCTTGGGTCTTCTCCCTCCCTCCCTGGCGTCCCTCTCAAACGAGGACGACGTCGACACCATGCATCGCTTCAGGCTTTGGCCGGCTTTCACTGTCGTGTATCACACGTCCTCGTCGTCGTCGTCGTTGTTGGTGTGTGTGTGTGTGTACGTGTTCTCCTCGGCCTCCTGGAGCGTGTCTTTGTTTTTTTCAATAGACATGAAGACACCCCATGAAAACCAAGACAAGATGAAATCTTTATTTACTCCTTTTACGGAAGGGAGAGGAGATGTACAACACCCACAGGACTTGGAGACACTGAACTTGGAAAACTTGATGTGGATCCCGTGCGCGTACCCCAACCAGCGTGTCCACACTAGAGACCACAACAAACACTACAAAGGCCACAAGAAAAGAATTAACAACTTTCCCGCAAAACATTTCCCCCCCGAAACACGCGGCCCCCCCTGCAGCAGCGTGCGAGCGTTTTGTGGGGACACCATCAGCAGCAGAGAGAGGGCGCAATGATGTCTGGGGCGCGAGGGGGGGTCGCGGGGGCGAGCGGGAAGGCAGGCATCATGTCGATCACGAGGAGGCAGTGGGCGGGGAGACGACCCATCAAAGTGTCTTGGTCGCGGTGCCGGTCCGCTTCCCTCGAGGTCGGTCTCGCAGGCCTGCCCTTGGACACCACCGAAGAGAAGCTGTGGATGTACCTGAAAGAGGTGGCGGGTTCTGAGGGCGCCCAGGGGAATAAAATCACCTCGGTCGCGGTGGAGAGGAACGCCCTGGGGCTCTGCGAGTCGGGAGCGGCCGTAATAGGCCTGAGTGGGGCGAAAGCAACGGGTGTCGACGACGTAGAGGAGGCAGCGTTGTGGCTCGCGGAGCGCTTGGCCGCGGCGTCGGAGCCCGGGAGCTTCTTCGAGGGCGTGACCTGCGCCGCTCCCCGGGACGAGCCCGAGCGACCGCTCGCTTCCGACTTGCTCAACCGTCTTCGTTTGGAGCAGCACAGGAGGGACCTGGCGCAGCTGGAGGAAGACTTTGGCCACTTTGAGAACAACAGCTACTAGGCGGCGGGACGTGTGGGGGGAAACCTCGGCGAATGGCAACCTCGTCCCCAGGCGCGAGCGCATCCACGAACGCACACAAACAAACAAAAAGATGAAACGTTTTGGAGAAAGTGAAACAGGAGGTCTACTCAAAAAAAAAATGGTTGGGGGTCGCCCCCCGTCCTCTGTTCGTCCTCGTCCTCGTCCTCGTCGTGAGTGAGGGGCGGGGGCCTCTACTCGTCGCAGTCCGCGAGCTCCAGCGCGAAGTCGTCCCTCTCGCACAGCGCCTTGTCCATCCCGTACTTCTCAAACCACTTTCCAAACTGCTCGTCGTAGATCTCGTCCTCCTCCACCAGCTCCAGCTCGACATCGCTCTCCGGGTAGGAGACGCACATCAGGGCGTATCCCTCCCTCTTGAGCTCCTTGCTCACCCCGAGGGCCTGGCCCTGCCTCAGGTCGCCGCTCTTGACCTTGACCGCACACGCCGTGCAGCAGCCCATCCTGTTTTCGAGGTTGTTGGAAAGAAGAAAAAGGAAACCCGGCAAGAAGGGGTAGGGAGTGGGGGGGGAGAAAGGGTCGTCGTCAGCACCTGGCGAGGCGAGGGTCCGGGCGGGTCGTTCGGGCGCGTCATCTCACCTGCAGGACCAGGGGACGTCCAGTCCCGCGTCCTCGGCCTCGTACAGGATGTACCTGTCCTCCGGGCAGTCCACCTCTATCTTCTCCCCGCTGAGGGGGTCCACGATCGTGACGTGGTGCTTTGTGTCGGAGAAGGAGGAGGCGCCCTCGCCCGTTCCGACGCCGTACGCCCTGCCTCCAGGAACCCGGGACGCTGCGTTGTACTCGTCCTCCAGCCACAGGTCCACAGTTCCGTTCTTCTCGTGCCTCTGGAGCCACTCCTCCGTCGTCATCGAGTGGATGGAGTCGATGTCCAAGTATCCCTTGTCGTCGTTGTTGATCTCCCCCACGTCAAGGGGCCTGAGCTGGTCGTACTCGCGCGTTTGGGCGCTCTCGCCGACCGTCAAACCGATGGGACCCAGACCAATCCCAAGGTCGTCTAAGGTTGAGGCCACGGTCCTGTCCCTCTTCTCCTCACTCTTCTCCTCACTCTTGGGGTTGCTCGATTCCGCCTCGCTCTTGGGGTCCGCCCTCGCCTGGACCTTTACGCACCTTCTTTGGTTTTTTTGGTGGTGGTGGTGCCAGGGCCGACCCGTCTTCGAGGAGGTGGAGGCTCCAAGCGCCTGGGAACCGGAGCCTAATCCCCGCCTGCCAGGGCGAGCGCAAGCGACAAGGTTTGAACGCCGCGACGCCATCTTCGTCGTCGTCGTCGTCGTCGTCGTCATCATGGCCATCTCCTGCTGGTGCCAGGGAACGCGGCTCGGTGCCAGAACCACCTTGGGCTGCGTCGACGACGCGACGAAAAAACGGATGAAGCAGGAGATGTGATTGGCCCGGCAGGCGAGCCCGAGCCCAGGAAATTTCTCGACGAGATGCCGACACCCTGGGGGGGAGGGGGGGGGAAAGAGGAGCCCGACGCCCCCCGAAACCCAATCCGGTCGAGCAACCCCCGAGATGCTCGACCGCCACCGTGATCGGCAGGTGCGTTCGGGGATTGAGCGAACCAAACCCCTTTTCTTTTCAGATCTTTTTTGTGGTTCACTTCACCGCGCGAGCACGCCCAAACAGCCAAGCAGGGCGAGTCGAGTCGAGTCGTGTCGAGGCGATTTGTTTGGAAATCTTCTAGATATATTACACACACGGAGGTGAAAGGGAGCCCATCGTCCGTCCATATCACAACGCCCCGCCCACCCCGAACCGAGGCGCTAGCACCGGCCCTCGCTTTCCTCTCTCTCTCTCTCTCTCTCAGAACACGAGGCCTCCCTCCCTGGCGGCTTCCGCCACGGCCTTGACCCTGCCGTGGTACAGGAACCCTCCCTTGTCGAAGACCACCGTGCTGATGTTCAGGGCCTTGGCCTTCTCGGCGATGGCGGCACCGACCTTGGACGCGGCGTCGATGTTCGCGCCGGTCTCAAGGGACTCGCGGATGGCCGGCGTCAGCGTGGAACACGCGCACAGGGTGTGGCCCTTGCCCTCGTGCTTGCTGTCGTCGATCACCTGGGCGTAGATGTGCTCGTTCGAGCGGTACACAGCCAGGCGGGGGCGCTCCTCCGTTCCGTAGATGTTCCTGCGCTGGCGCTCGTGCCTTTTCACCCACCCAACGAAAAAAAAACAAGGTCGTGCGGTAGATCACGTAGGAGGAGGTCGCGTCGTCAGGACCTCAGTGTCTCGGTCTCGGTCTCGCCACCACCACAACAACAACAAACACCCTCTCTCTTACCTTTGCTGTCTCTTTTGTTTTTTGGACTTGACCTTCGCGGCCATGACGGTTGCCCTCCTCGTTACCACGGGTGCGGCCATATTTGCAGTTTAGCTGCCTTCAGGTGTCCTGCTCTGCTTAAGTGTGTGTCCGCGCTCGTCACCTGGACTGACCCCTCGCTCGAGCAGTCGTCGCGTCCCCCCGTCTCAATCGATCGCTGCGTTGCGCTTTATGGCCAGGACCGCTTGGGCATTTTATCCAAAGAGAGGCTGGTGGGGGTGCAGGACGCGAAAACTACAAGGAATCCAAAAATCAGGGTCGTGTGCATGGGGGGCATGGAATGCGGCGGATTGAGGAGGAGAAATGGAAAGATCCTCCAAGAAAAAAACGTCTTCTTCTTCTTGTGGACAAAAAAATAACAACACCACCTCACACCCAACACAACGATGAGGAAGCTCGGGTCGTTTGACTTGTTTATCTTGGGTCTTCACTTTCCTCCAAGGTCCAGGACGTGCGACCGGTACTCGCCCAGCGCCCAAAGCGGGAAAAGGTTCCTGTAGTTCGCGTAGGTGATCATGCAGTTCCTGTTGAACACGCCCGAGATGTGCTGCTGTGGCCAGTCCCCGCAAGGCAGCTGCTGGTCCAGGAGAGCCCTGGCGGCCCTGTGCAGGGGCCTGGGGTCCCTCAGGTGCTGCTTGGCCTTGATGAGCGCCAGAATCGCCCACGCGGTGTTCACCACGTGGCTCGGCTCGCCCTCCGGGAGCTGAGAGTACTGCTTCAGCTCGCACGACAGGTAGGACTCCCCCCAACCCCCGTCTGGCCTCTGCCTCTCCAGCAGAAAGTCAGCGCATCTCTCGAGCCTCTCCCGGCTGTCCGTGCCGAGCACCCCGTCGCAGGCCTCCAGCGCCTCGCACCCGAACCACGCCGCGTAGGTGAAGCACACACCCCAGGAGCCGTACCACGAGCCGTCCGCCTTCTGGATGGACTCCACGAATCTCTTCCCGTCGCGAAGGGCGCGCTCCAGGGTGGCTCGCGGGTGCCTCGACCTCCATTCGCCTCCGCCCTGCTGCCTCCTCAGGTAGGCCGCGATGGCGGTGATGCACGCCGAGGAGCACTCCACGTAATCGTAGTCGATCACGATGTCCCCGAACGTTTCCGCCGGGTTGATCAGCTCCAGCTGCGCAAAGGACCTCGTGTTCTCGTACGTCGCCCAGCCCCCGGTCTTGTTCTGGTAAGACAGGATGACGTTCACGCAGTCGTCCAGCCTGTCGTCCGAGATGAACTCGCCGACGAGGGGCTCCAGCGCGAGGGTGGCCTTGAGGCCCTCCGAGGAGCAGTCCGAGATGGGCCAGCCGTGGTCCCTCGTCGAGAAGGGCCAGGCGCCCTTCGAGATGTGCCTGTACCACGATTCGAGGTCCCCGGGGCAGTCCTCGCGAACCTGGGTGCTCTCGATGTAGTCCGCAGCCCTCCTGACGCACTCCATCACGCGTGAGGCCTCTCCCGTCGACACGATGGCCTGCACCGCAAAGGTAGTGTCCCAGCACTGCGACCCGTTGTAACCCTGCATCTTCATGCCGTCCTCAGCGACCCAGAGGTAGTCCGGGATCCGGGAGGCGTGCATCTTGAAGGCGTCCCCCTGGGGGTCCTCGTGCCATCGGCACAGCATGTTCATTACCTTGTTCACGGGGCCGATGCACACGTATCTCGTGTTCTCGTCCTCGTACGTGATGTGCTTGATCGTCTCTGCAAGCGCCTTTTTCCTCAGGAAGTGCAGGGGCCTCCCCGGCAGCAGCATGTACTCTAGCTTGTACAGGGTGTACCACAGCGCGTCTTGCAGCAGGGGGTGGGGGTAGTACAGGTCCTCCTTGGCGCACTCGTTCCTTGCCTTGTTCCAGTCGACCTCCTCGTAGGGCTTGAGGAAGATCTCCTTCCTGATCTCGCCCACCAGCTCCGTGCACTCTCCCGTGATCCTGGCGCCGTAGATGTAAGACATGGGAAGGTAGACCATCCTGCAGTGGCACCAAAACCTTCCCGGGTGGGCCCACCCGATGCCGGACTTGCCCGAGTAGGGCAGGAGCCACACCTCGGGCGGCACGGGGTTTAGGCCATCCCAGTCGAAGCAGCCGAGGACGGAGAGCCAGAACTTGCCCCACGAGGGGATGAGGGTGGCCCCCCCGTGAAGCAGGATCCACTTGCGCGCGCGGGCGCAGTGCGGGTCCGAGGCCTTTGCCCCCAGGAGCCTGAGCGAGACGTACGTCAGGACGGTGCCGAACATGGTGGAGTGGCCCTCGATGTGCAGGCCGTAGCCCCCGTCGGGGTTCTGTTGGTTGCGCAGGTACCGCGCCATCTCCGTCACCCTGGCGTCCCCCAGCACGGTGCCCATGGTTCCCGTTACGTAACAGGTGATGACGAGGCCGGGCATGAGGAACATCGGGCCACCGTAGTCCCCGGGCCAGTGGCCGTCCTCCATCTGGAGCTGCTGGTAGAAGTCCAAGCCGCCCGACACCGCCTCATCAAAGTCGTTTCGGTCGACTGGCGTGCCCTGGTGCTCCTCTTTGGTCGACGATGCCGACCTCTTTTGCTTCCCCTTCTTCCTCACGCGCACAACGTCCATGTAGTTCGGGCCGCATTGCTGGATCCTCAGCAGCTCGTCCGCGCTGTGTTTCACCCCCTCGTCCCGTCGCTTCCTCACATACTCATCTCGGGCCCTCTCGCACGCTTCCAGTTCTTCTGCCTTTGTGCTCGCTGGCTCCTCGTCTTGTGTTACGTATTCCCATACCTGCCGACCCTTGAGGTCGCACAGCGTGCGAAGCGGCAGACCCTCATCCGTAACACAGTCCCGTCCCTCCTTTGCGCTCCTGAGCTTCCACATCCCAAGCCTCGCAGCGCCCACTGCTCGATCTGGACTGGCGTGCCTCCACCGCCCGATTCATTCACCTCACCATCCTGGAAGCCCGCCACATTTCCTGAAGAAACAGATCGATCTCCAAACAAGATCAATCCCAAGCATGCAGGGGAGGAGAGAGATTTTGTTCAGGAGCATTGATGGAGGACGGGGCAGGGTGGGTGGAACCTAGCATCATCATCATAGAAAAGGAACACATGGATTGATATATGAATGGCATGGCAGCCCGTCTTGGCGGCGGCTCACCTCCTCATTCACTCGATCTCCTTCTGGAAGTGTTGCTGGTCGAATTTCTGGAAAGCCGGCGGAGGGGAGGGGAGGACGGTGTCAGACTCGGCAACGGAAATGAAGAACAAAGTCGCAAAGGACCCCTCGAGCGGATCAACCCACCTCCCCCCTCTTGCGCATCACCACCTTCAGGCTCCCCTTGAGTATCCTGTAGGTCCAGGCGAAGTTGCTGCACACCACGGTCAGCACCGAGACCTCCCCTGCAGAATGAAGAAGGAGAATGAGGTGTCAGAGAGAGAGAGAGAGAGAGAGAGAGAGCTTTATTAGGCGTGATAGGGTTGCGTAGGACAGGGGTGAGGAAGGCCTCTCCCTGCCCCCTCTTCCACTGGTTGGTGGCTCACCCGTCCTCCACAGCACCGTGTTCGCGAGGCTTGGCGCCGTCGCCACGTAGTTTCTTCCCACGCCCAGGAGCCTAATCCACATCTTGGAGGACCAGTAGGACCTCCAGCAGAAGGCGAGGGGAAAGAGAACGCCCAGCACCGCGCTCACGTCCTTCTTCGAGACCTTCTTGCTCCTCACGGACTCCCTGAACGCTACGGGCAAAAAAGTGGTGATCTCTGCAATATGGCGCAGGTGGGAGAGAGAGGGGAGGGAGGGACGCGCACGAGTCGGGAATCGTCAGAGCTCTGCCACCGAGGCGGGCGGCCGGGTCTCGCAAGTCGCTCACCCGTCGCCACGACGCCCACGCCGACCGGGCCGGTTCCAGGCGCCCTGTGGCAGAAGTACAGGGCGAGCCACCCCATGGTCATGCTCGCGATGTGGTGCACCAAAAAGTCTTTCGTGACCTTGTGCCCCACCTCCGGCCTTATCCTGTTCACGAGCACCATGGAGAAGACCATCTCCTCCACGATGACCGCGGACCCGAGCTCGATCAAAAACGGGTGCAGCACGGACATGCTCGGAGACGCAAAGGCGAAGAAGCAGAGCCAGCCCAAAAAGGTCAAAAAACCCAAGTCGATCGACATGAACGCCGTCTCCGGGTCCTCCGTGCACCAGCACACGAGGCACTTGGACACCAGCAGCACCATGGCCAGGAAACACCCGTATCCGAGTGGAATGTAGTCCCCGCTTCGCTTGCTCCCTGTACCACCTGTGTTCTGGTCTTCGTCGCCGTCGCCGCTGAAGGAGACTTTCAGGACCCGAGGCGGTGGAAGCCTACCGCCCCCGCCGCACTCCGTCGAGGGTTCCATGGTACAGGAAAGATCACGGAGCCGGCCAAACATGGAGCCAGTAGACCGCGCCACTCGCCCTGATGCAATCATGGACCCTAACACAACACAGCGTTGGGATGTGGTTGTTGTTGTTTTCCACGCGGCTCGAGGTGCCCTTGGGTGCCCTCCCAAGGACGAAACCGCGAGCCCGGTGCGAACCGCCATGGGCTGTTCGCTTCCCCTGTCGGACTGCCCTTCCTCGCGCGCCCCGTTGGCGCTAAATTCTCCGCCGGTGTACCTCGGCTCCACTCCGCTCGGCTCGGCTCGGCTCGGCTCGCCCTCTTTTTTTGACGCGTGGGATGGGTTGGGGATAATGGTCCCTTTCCACGTTGGCAGGGGGGGAAGCGAAAAGAGAAAAAAACAAAATACAAAACGACAGTTTTTTCGGATGGCGATCGATGGCGGGCAGCCTTGTTGTTGTTGTTGTTGTTGACGTACGTACGTATGTATTATTGTAAAATCACATAGAGAGGCTACTGCTTCAATAGTCGAAGACCTTGAGGGGCGGCTCTGGTAGCCTGTGCTGCTCCGAGTTGTTCCTCCTGAGCTCGGTGTCCGACCCCACGCGGTGCACATAGTCGTACTGCGCGGGCGAGGACTGCGGCCGCGGGGTCTGGGGCACCCGCCAAGGGGCGGGGGTGGGCGGGGCCTGGGATATGGCGTAACCCATCACAGGCTCCGCACTCCCCGCAGAGCTCGGCCGGGGCGGGAGGTTCAGGACCGCACCGGTGGGGGGGAGGGGCGGGGCACTGGCAACGGGCCACTCCCGGCGCTCCTGCCCCCTCGGCTGGCCGCCCCAGCTCCCGTCGTCCACCCCCAGCGCGGCCATCTCAACCTCCTGGTCCTCGTCCAAGTCGTACGCCAGCGTCCTCTTCCTGCGGGCCACGACCAGGTCGTAGTCGTAGGCCTCCTCCAGGATCTCCAGACCCAGAGCCAGGAGGCAGCAAAGCAGGGCGAGGGACCCGCTCGCTGGGGCGGGCGGGAAGGGAAGGAGGGTCGAAGTAACGAGTCAACGTCCGGTCGATCTTCGGCGGTGTGACGGGGAGTAGTTTGGTTGGGGCGGTGTTCTCACCGATCCAGAACACCGTGGACACGAAATCCAGGCGGTCGCACCGGTCGCCGTTCGAGTAGTTGCGCATTCCCTGCAGAGCCTCCCTCGTGAAACCGCAGTTGGCGCGAGACACGACGTCATCAGAGGCAAGCGCTGCTTCCGCCGCCATGGCCGCCGCATCCTCCATGGCCTCGAAGCTCAGGCCCCTCTGCACCATCGCGGAGGCCTGGCCCGCGTACCCGCCCCCGGACGACGACTTGGAGAAGTTCTCCAGCAGATTGGCCCTGGTCCTGGAGCACCTGTTGGGAACCCACAGCAAGGAGGGATAGGGGAGGTTGCCCCCCTCGACGGCCTTCTTCAGGTCGGGGAGTTGCGCCGCCTCGTCCGGCGAGAACAAGACCGAGATCGGGGGAGTGGCCCCCCACTCCAGAGTCCTGCCCCCGTGTCTGTTGCCGCCCTCGGTCCCAACGAGCCACGCCGCCTCCACGACGCCTAACCCCATCCCGGCGTCGCGCAGCGCGGTGGCGTTCTCGGGGTCCAGCGCGGAGTACGGCTCACACAGCGGCGGCACCTGCTGCTCGCTCAGCCCCAGCCCCGTCCTGTACGCCCGCAGGTCCTGGTTCAGCTGCCTCGTCTTGCTTACGGCGTAGGCCCTGAGGTCCGAGGAGAGGCCGAGAGAGGCCAGGGCGGAGCCAAGCTCCTCCGCGGTGGCGTCCCAACTCCCGGCGGTCCTCATCCCGAGCGAGGCGCACGGGTACACGGAGGACGCGAACTTGGCGTTCAGCCTCGTGTTCAGCCTCGGGCTGGCGAGGTACTCGCTGGCCTGGCCGCAAACGTCCGAGAACAGCGCGGGCGCTCCCAGAGCGAGCCCAAAGCAGCAAGCGCACAGCACGAAGAGCCAGGGCACCAGCGGGGAGGGCGAGGATTCCTCGGAGCACCTGCAGACCCTGAAGGCGAACCCAACGGACGCGAAGGCGATCATAGCCGCCGCGGCCGGCACGAAGTACACCAGAACGATGGCTCCAAAGTACGAGTCGTCCAAAACGCCGTGATTCTTGGTCACCACCGGGACGACCCTTTTGACGAAGTGCTCCCACAGCACTGCCGCCCTTTGAGCGGCCCCCGCCTCGCCAGTGTACTGGGCGGCTCTCCTCGCCACGTTGAGCCGCGCCCCCTCGTTCTTGAGCGTCTCCTCGAAGGAGTCTGTCCCGCGCTCCGAGAGGGACTGCGTCTCCGCCCCGTAGAGCACGAGGACGAGGCAGCAGACCAGCGAGGTGAGCGCGAAGAAGAGGACGAGGACCTTCGTGGTGTCCACGAAGCACCTGCTCGAGATGCAGGAGTTGTCCCTCTCGTCCCGCTCGCCGGGGAGGACGAGCCTGGCCTCCCTTCGTCGCCGGGACCTCGAGCTGAGCGCCCTGAGAATTCCCCCGCCTCCCCGGCCCCGGCCCGCCGCCGCCATGCCCATTTCTCTCTCCTCCGCGGGGTCCTCCCCCCCTCCGCTCCTGCGCCCTATCCCGACCGCCAAGGCCAACGGCCTTAAGACGAGGTTCACGACGACGACGTAGCACAGCACGAGGGCGGCCAGGGCGAAAGGAACAACGCCCACGCTGAGGACTCCGAAGAGGTACTCGGAGCCGTTCGCGACCACGCCCCTCTTGTCCACGTCGTACGCGGAGATCGCGCCGTCGATAATGCTGAAGCGCGGCAGAAACTCCGTGCTCACCATCTTTTGCCGGTTCGCACGCTGGGATAGTCTCTTGCCCTCTCTCTCTGCTCTGTCTCTGTGTTTGCGGCGGTTTGGTTTACGAGGCTGGCGTCTCAAGCCCTCGCCACAGTCACTCCACGAAAGCACTTGCCATCATGACTTATTCTATTCCTTGTGTCCAGGCTCCCTACCCTTCCTATCTAGACACACACGCCAAGACCAATGCACACAGGATCCGGTTTCCTGTTTGTTTGTATCCTTGGTATTCGTGGTCTGGAAGCCTGCCTGCCTCTGTTCTAGGAGATGGCGGTGGTGTACCTGTACCTGTGTGTGTTGCGCTGCGCTGCGTTGCCACCCTGGCCCTGCCACTCCCACCACCTCAACGTCTCCTAGAAAAATTCTTGGGATGGGCAATCCAAAACTCATTCTCCTCGGAGATCGATTGCTGCGCGGCCTGCAAACTGGCCTTGGGATCCCGGCACCAAATCGGGCGATGTCTCCCTGGAGCGGGCGGGAAAAAACAGAGAGCGCAACAGGTGTGGGGTGAGAGAGTGAGGACGCGGGCGGAAGGGGGAAGCGGAGCCACCTTGCACACGGGAGGGGAGGAAGTTTATTTTATCCCCCATATCATGGGGGTCGAGGTCGACATGATGATGAAGATGGAGGAGAAGGACGCGTACGCGGTGCTCGGGGTGTCCCGCGACGCGGACGAGAGAACGATAAGGAGGGCCTACCACAAGCTTGCGTTGCGGATGCACCCGGACAAGGTCCAGGCACGAGCAAAAGGCTTGAGTCAAGACGGTACGACGGAGGAGGCCAAGCCTGTTGACCTAGAGGAAGCTAAAATCAAGTTCCAGCAATTGCAGAAGATCTTCCAGGTGCTTAGCGACCCGGACAGGCGCGCTCAGTACGACGAGACCGGGTCTCTGGACGACGACGACGACAGTTTGCTTGGTTCCAAGTTCGCGGGCAAGGACTTCTCGGAGCTGTACGCGTACTACCGCTCGGTGTTCGCCAAGGTGACGGAGGAGGACATCGCGGCCTTCGAGCTCAAGTACCGGGGGAGCGAGGAGGAGTCGAGGGACCTGCTGGACCTGTACGAGAAGCACGAGGGGAGGATGAACCTGGTGTTCTCGTATCTCCTGTGCAGCAGGCCGGGAGAGGACGCGGAGAGGTTCGCCTCCGTGATCGACGCGGCGGTGGGGAGGGGCGACGCGGCGGAGCACGCCTCGTACGCCAGGTGGAGGAAGGCGCTGCGGAAGAAGGCGGGTGGAAAGCACCACGTAAAGTCGTCGTCCACGAAGAAGGACACGAAAAGTCGTCGGGCGAAGCTTGGCGGGGTGAGAAAGTCCAAGGAGGGGGAGGGCGGGATGTCCGCGCTGATGGCGCAGATCCAGGGGAGGCACGCGGGCAGGATGGAGGACCTGCTGGGGAGCCTGGAGGCAAAGTACGGCGGCGGCGGCGGCGGGGGGAAGGCGAAGAAGGCGAAAAAGAAGAAGGTGAAGGGGGAGCCCACGGAGGAGGAGTTTGAGCGGGCCAGGGCGAGGATCGGGAAGAAGAAGGCGGCGGCGGCGGCGTCCTAAGCAATCCACCATTCTCCTCCTTTTTTTTTTTTTTG
>Ga0160423_10002002_pt1 | contig 17088 bp, 21 predicted proteins | sample CRUFie14St8metaG_FD_108191 | JGI IMG/M metagenome (GOLD analysis project Ga0160423, IMG submission 108191) | Marine microbial communities from the Costa Rica Dome - CRUD Field 142mm St8 metaG | ecosystem: Environmental > Aquatic > Marine > Oceanic > Photic zone | place: Costa Rica: the Eastern... | reverse complement strand
CAACAAATTTGGCTGCCGCCCGGGCATGCAAGCCAAGTGGGTTGATGAGTGTCAGGCTGGCGTCGCGCATAATTGGGCCAAGGTCAGAAATCAGGGGGATATTAACCACATCCAAGCGGCGCGTCAGTCGCTAAGTGTGATGACTAACGACGATTTAGTTCTCGATGTCTGACCAGAACATTATCGTAATCGTTAGTCAGATGCTCGGCCAATCGTTGTGCCATATAGACACTGCGATGTTGGCCACCAGTGCAGCCAATGGCTACCGTCATGTAGACCCTAGAGTTCGCCTCAAATCGCGGCACCCAACGGGCGAGGATATTAGTGATGTCCTCGAACATCTCATTAACCATGGGCTGATTTTGTAAATATTCTTGTACTGGGCGATCCAGGCCCGACAGGCTGCGTAACGCCTGATCCCAGTGAGGATTCGGTAAGCAGCGCAGGTCAAAGACAAAATCTGCATCGACGGGGACGCCATATTTGAATCCAAACGACCGAAATAGCAGATTGATATTGTGCGAGCTGTGATCCAATACACGGTCCACGAAATGCGCCGCTAACTGTTGAGTGCTCAACTGAGTTGTATCGAGGGTGAGGTCGGCCAGGTCGGCTATGGTCGCTAGCACCTGGGCTTCCATATCAATCGCCTGGCGCAGGTCGATGTTATTTGAAGTCAGCGGGTGTCTGCGCCGAGTTTCACTAAAACGTTTAACTAAGGTTGGACTCTTGGCATCAAGATAGACGACACGTCGGTCTTTTTTGGCCAGCGGTAAGCTCTGCAAGATCTCCGGAAAGGTCTGTAACGCCTGACTCCGCGCATCGATACAAACTGCCAGTTGGGTAGGTGCGGCACCAGCTCTATTAAGATTTTCCTCCACCAGACTATGCAATAGGGTGACCGGTAAATTGTCGATGCACTGGTAGGCATTATCCTCCAAGGCTCGAAGCACCGTTGATTTTCCTGAACCAGATCGGCCACTAATGATGAAGAGTTTCATGCGCGTTTAGCGTCAGGTGCTGCCGCGTCGATCCGTTGAAGGCAGCTCAGGATTGCATCTGCGTTATCGCATTGTCGCAAAGCTGAGCGATGTTCGGCAGAACTAAAAACCGTGGCGAGCTCGGCGAGTACGTCCAAGTGTGCATGGGTTTCATTTTTCGGCACCACCAATACAAACAGCAGATCCACGCCTTCGTTGTCCAGTGCCTCATAGTCCACGGACTCCTCCAAGGACATGAAGGTGGCATGAATGGATTGGCAGGCCATTCGGCAGTGGGGTATTGCAACCCCGAAACCTAGGCCGGTAGAGCCAAGTCGCTCGCGCTCCACTAAGCCGGCAAAAACCTCGTCTGCTACCAAGCCGTCGCGATCAGGATCGTTTTCAGCAATAGACTGTGCAGCCAGTTGTAACGCGCGCTTGCGGCTCTGGCATTGAACATGGCAAAGAATATTCTCTGGATTTAATAGAGTGCTTATCGGCATTGGCGTATGTCGTTGAGACTATTCGAACTTGGTATGCGCATGTTTACGCTCTCTGCTGCCGTGATTGTGATCGACGGTTTTTTCTTTGTGCTTGATCACCTGACGGTCCAGCTTGGCCGACAATTGATCTATGGCTGCGTACATATCTGCGGCTTCTGCATTAGCGAAAAGCTCGGAGCCAGCGACATGTACGGTAGCCTCCGCTTGATGATTGAGTTTTTCAATATTGAGAACGACGTGCACTTGCGTGATGTGATCATAGTGCCGTTCCAATCGTTGTAGTTTCTCATGAACGTAATCTTGTAATGAAGTGGTCAGGTCAATTTGATGACCGGTTACGTTGATCTGCATGCTCGCCTCCTTGCTAGCATCTAGATACGTTTATTATCGCAAATAGCGAGCGATCAAACTAACTGTTTACGCTCGTTAGAAGGGGGTATGGATAATGATTCCCGATACTTCGCTACGGTGCGGCGGGCGACGTTAATATTCTGCTCCTTGAGCAAGGCGGCAATTTTGTTGTCGCTCAAAGGTTTACGCGGGTTTTCATCGGCCGTGAGTTTTTGAATAAGCGCCCGTATTGCAGTACTCGAGATCTCCCCACCGGATTGCGTGCCCACATGGGATGAGAAAAAATATTTCAACTCGAATAAACCGCGTGGAGATACCAAATATTTTCGGTTGGTTACCCGCGAAATCGTTGACTCGTGCAGATCTACCTGCTGGGCGATATCGGCGAGAATCAATGGCTTCATAGCTTCTGGGCCATCTTCAAAAAAGTCCTGCTGCACTTCGACGATTTGCGAGGCTACTCGCAGTAGGGTGTCGTGTCGCGTCTGCAAGCTCTTGATAAACCACCGAGCCTCCTGCAGGTTGTTGCGCATGAATTCGCGGTCGGAAGACTGAGCTGCCTTATTAATCCATCCGGCATAGACGCTATTGATGCGCACTTTTGGCAAGGTGGCTGGATTCAGTTCGGTTTGCCACCGCCCAGCATGTTTCCGCACTACCACATCAGGTATTACAAAATCGGATTGGCTCTCGGAAATGGCGGCGCCAGGTCGGGGCTGCAGAGTTCGAATCAGCGCTACGACTTGGCTGAGTTCTGATTCAGATAGCCGAGACTGGCGCACTAAGGTAGTGAAATCCTTTTGCGCCAGCAGATCTAGATGCTCGCTCACCAAGGCGGTGGCCTCGTCCAGCCAAGGAGTTTGGGCGTCGAGTTGGGCCAACTGCAGGAGTAAGCACTCCCGCAGGTCCCGGGCGCCGACGCCTACTGGGTCAAATTGCTGGATCTTGTGCAGAACTGTTTCTACATCTTCGAGTGTTGGTTGCTCATCTGACTCGCGCGCTGGATCGATGAGGCTTGCGCAGATGTCTTCGAGCGAAGCGGTTAACATGCCGTTATCGTCAATGCTGTCGATAATCATAGAAGCAATCGCGCGGTCGGATGCCGCCATTGGCGTGAGGTTTAGCTGCCACTCCAAATGCTCGAGCAGGCCTTCTGCTGCACTATTGTTGACGCTTGGATCAAAGTCGTTGTCGACGTTTGTACCCGTGCCCGATTGGGGGTAAATATCATCCCATGTAGAGTCACTGGGCATGGACTCGGTCAAAGGCTCTTCGAACTGCTCGCTTACCTCAGCTTCGCTAGCTTCGGCGAATTCGTCGACGGCGTCGTTGCCATCTGTCACCGCTAAATCGATGTCGCTCTCCGCCTCGGCCAGCTCGGTGTCGCTATTTTGGAATTCATCTTCAGCTTCCAGCATCGGATTAGAGTCCAAGGCCAGTTGTATCTCTTGGCTGAGTTCCATCGTAGACAGCTGGAGCAAACGAATGGCCTGCTGCAGCTGAGGCGTCATTTTCAGCTGCTGGCCAAGCTTCATTGAAAGAGATTGTTTCATCTGCTGTCGTGGGCGGTTATGGGTATGGTTTTGTTTATTGTTTTAGCTTGAAAATTCAACCTGAGAGGTTAACTCATAAGTTAGCTAAGGTCTCATAGTGCAAAGCTGTCGCCAAGATAGACTCTTCTCACGGTTTCGTTCTGGAGTATATTTTCGGGCTCACCAGCGGCGATAACATGGCCTTCGTGGACAATGTAGGCGCGATCGCAGATGTCTAAAGTTTCCTTAACGTTATGATCTGTGATGAGCACTCCCAAACCTCTGTTTTTCAGATCCAAGATGCCGTTTTTGATATCGGATACAGAAATAGGGTCAACGCCTGCGAACGGCTCGTCGAGTAACATAAAATCTGGTTCGCTAGCTAGGGCGCGGGCGATTTCTAGACGCCGACGCTCGCCACCGCTGAGGCTTTGGCCGAGCGTATCGGCAATGTGATTAAGATGAAATTCATCGAGCAGTTGTTGCAGTCGTTGCTGACGCTGCTGTTTGTCGAGGTGCGTTTGCAGTTCAAGTACGGCCAGCAAGTTATCTCGGGCACTTAGTGTTCTGAAGATGCTGGCTTCCTGTGGCAGGTATCCCAAGCCGGCATTCGCGCGCAAATGCATGGGCGCATGTGTTAACGCCGTATCGTTTAACAGCACCTGTCCAGAATCGCATTTTAGCAGACCAACAAGCAGGTAAAAACAAGTGGTCTTGCCCGCGCCGTTTGGCCCGAGTAGACCCACTACCTCAGACTGCTGAACATCAATACTTACATCGTTAACGGCAATTTTGTCGCGGTAGCGCTTATGCAGATTAAGGCCGCGCAGGGCTTTTGTACTCATTGGCGCTCAGATGCCTCGAGGGAGGTTGTGTCAGAAATTTCAAATTCCATGCGGACGCGCTCGTTGTCGCCGTCCGCGCGAATTTGCTGTGCATTTAAATCATAAATAATTGCATCACTGCGAATGATGTTGCCGCTTTGCTGCAGAGTTGCATTACCGAGTAATTGCAGTTGATTGGCCGTAGGCGCAAAAATTATGGTCGAAGCGCTCGCCCGAAGGTCAGCAAGTTGTTCTTCGCCGTCTCTGGCGGCCTGGCGCAGCGAAAATTTAGCAGGAGCGCCAATGGTGCGAATGGTATCCACATCATCGTCCACCAATGCAACGGTCAATTCGTCGCCAGCAATCGTCAAATCCCCTTGAGTCGCTATCACCGAACCAGAATAAATAATGTTTCTGCTGGTTTGATCAAAAACGGCGCTATCACCTTCGATTTGGATGCTGTTTGGCGCAGCCGCTCTTGTGGCCCCGGGGAATACGGCCAGAGTTAGACAAGCCAGTTGTATAATGCCAAGTGTTGCCTTAAACATCGCGCACTCCCAGTGCTCCGGTAGCCTTTCGTTGTGGAAGAACTAGGGTGCTTAGGACGCGCATATTGTTCTCACGCCTGAACTCGAGGGTCGAATTTTTGCGCAAAATCATGATCGGTGCAGTAGTGCGCAAGCCGCCAACGTTGAAAATGACATTGCCGCGCGCAGTGGCTGATTCATTGGCGGCATCCACCGAGAGATGGTCGCTGCGCAGGTACACAGAGTCCGCAGATGGCGTGGTCTGTCGAAGTTGCACCTGATCTGACAAAGTCAGACGCGGCTGGTTACCGAGTTTTTTTGCGCTGCCGCGCTGGGCCGATACCTGCCAGGGGGTGGTATCTGAGTCATCAAACAAACGCATTTCTGGCTGCAGCAATTCAATGTGAGTATTTTCTGCACCGCGGTACTGGGTCCATTCTGCAACCCGGAGAGAATACAGGCGTTGCCCATTGTCGGCGTATTCCGTCATCTGCATACGTGTACCGGTGGCCATAATCGCGTCACTATTATCGTGGTCATCGACCAACAGATTAACGGCAGTCGACGTCGGTTCGCTGGTGGCCGACAGAAATAGCAGCGTAGCGGCAAAAATGAGCGCTCCAGTGGCTAGCCGCTTAGTGCTAAGAGCGTCCATCGAGAGTGCCACTTTAGTCGAAGTCCCAGCGATCCTGCGCTTGCAGGATCAGCTGCGCAAGCTCGACGATAACCCCCTCGCCGCCGCCTCGTTGGGTGACAAAGTCAGCGCGCGCGCGCACAACTGGGTGGCCGTTTGCGACCGTCGCCTTAAGAGTAACGTTTTCTCTGGCATACAGTTCAAGATCGGCCAGATCGTCACCGATTGCGCATAAATTGTCGTTGCAGAAGCCGGCATTCAGCAGTTCGTCGAGAGCCTGACTCTTGCTGTGGGCGCCTTGTATGACGTATTTGATTCCGAGTTCTTCGGCGCGCCGATTAACGGCAGGGGACTTACGTCCACTGATGATGGCGATCTCTATTCCATGCTGTTGCAACAATTTGATGCTTGCGCCGTCCTGTACATGAAAGCTCTTTAGCTCTTCGCCACTGTCGCTGTATGTGATCTGACCATTGGTTAGAACGCCATCGACATCCAAGATGACGCCCTGTATTCGCGCCGCCAGTGACATCGATTGATCGGCTGTGTTCATACTAGGCCTGGTGAATAAGCAGCAAGTTATAGCCTATCCAAGCTGCCAGCATTACCGCGCCTTCAAAGCGGGTGATAACAGCTCGAGAGTTAATGCCGTACGCAAAGAGCGCGAGCATCATGGTCAGTGCGGTCATCATGCCAGCGTCTCGCCATAACGCGACATGGTTGAGTTCCACGCCACCCAGCAGTGCGGGAACGGCGAGTACCGCGAGGATGTTAAGAATGTTGGAGCCGACTACATTGCCAATCGCGATCTCCGGATGGCCCTTCAACGCGGACCCGACAGTTGCTGCCAGCTCTGGAAGACTGGTACCGATAGCGATAATGGTGAGGCCAATAATGAGTTCGCTGACGCCGAACATTTGCGCAATATTCACTGCCGCATAAACAAGTATCTGTGCCGACAGCAGCAATATGGCCAGACCTATGGCCAGCCAAAAAAGGCTTTTGGCATTGTTCATTTCGGGGATATCGTCTAGCTCGTCCTGCAGCGGATCATTTTCGGCATCAGGATCGCGGGCGCTTACCATCAACTGCCACATGATAATGCCTAATCCGAACAATAGAATAAGCCCGTCGACCATGGACAGTTCGCGGTCGAACAGCAGCACTAGTGTCAGGAGGGTTGCGCCAATTAGCCAGGGCAGTTCTTTGCGCCGTACGTTTCGCGAAAACGCCAATGGCGTAATGATTGCTGTGATGCCAAGCACCAGACCAATATTAGCGATGTTAGAACCAATCGCGTTGCCCACGGCAAGCAGATGATTGCCTTCCAATGCTGCAAAAGTGGCAACAACAATTTCAGGAGCGGAAGTACCAAGGGATACGATGGTGAGCCCGATAATTATCTTCGGGATGCCGAAATTGACAGCAGCAGAGGCGGCGCCTGACAAAAATTTGTCGGCGCTCCAAACGAGGGCAACGAAGCCCACTAATAGCAATAGCAGCTGCAACCACATTTTTCGCCACCATCCTTACTTGGGTGAATCCCTCAATTGGGTATGTCGTTCAGAACTGCTGGTGTCAGCGCCGATACGGGAAACCTAAAAAACTTAGCTTAGTCTGATCTGCTGCGATATCCAAGCGAGCTCTGATGCGACACTGCGCCGTTTGTTGTATTGTTTGCGGCTAGGCCACAGTTCTCGGTCATTTTTTCTACGCCCACTTAGCGATAGTCGTTTCACCAAGGTCAGCAAAACATGCAAGAAGAGATTACCCGTAGGGTTCTAGACGCCATTGCCGATGCAACCGTCAGTGTCGCGGTTGATGGTAACCGCGCAATGATAGATGTTGTAAGCCCAGTTTTTAGCGATTTGAGCCGGGTGAAAAAACAGCAGTTAGTGTATGCGTGCATTGAAGATTTGATTGCATCCGGGGATCTGCATGCCGTCACCATAAATGCGGATATCCCAGCAGGCGTGTAGAACTCGGAGTAATCGCTGCAGCCCTATGGACAAGCTACAAATACAAGGCGGACAGAAACTCGCTGGTACTCTGCGGGTTTCCGGTGCGAAAAACGCAGCACTGCCGATTCTCGCAGCCACCCTGCTAACTAGCGAGGCGGTAACGCTCAGCAAGGCTCCGCACTTACAAGACGTCACCACGATGATTGAACTGCTGGCGTGTCTCGGCGCCGATGTTGTCGTCGACGAAAGAATGAACGTTCAAGTCACTGCCGCGCAATTATCAAATTTGAAAGCGCCCTATGAATTGGTGAAAACCATGCGTGCTTCGTTCTTGGTGCTGGGGCCGCTATTAGCTCGTCACGGTAGCGCTGAAGTATCGCTCCCCGGTGGCTGTGCTATTGGCTCTCGGCCGGTGGATCAGCACCTAAAGGGTCTGCAGGCGATGGGAGCGGCAATAGAGGTTGTCGATGGATACGTCAAAGCCAACGCCGAGCAAGGATTGCAGGGCGCTGACATTTATATGGATTTAGTGACCGTTGGCGGTACCGAAAATTTGATGATGGCAGCTTGTTTGGCGCAAGGCACAACCCGTTTATATAACGCAGCATGCGAGCCGGAGATCATAGATCTTGGCAATTTCCTCGCGGCTCTGGGCGCAAGGATCAGTGGTCACGGCACTGCAGAAATTGTCATTGAGGGCATGACCGAACTGGGTGGCTGCCGATACCAGATCATGCCTGATCGTATTGAAGCAGGTACATATTTAATCGCCGCGGCAATCACTCAAGGTTCAATCAGGCTCGTTGATCTGCAGCCTGCCGCACTGGGGGTGATTCTCGAAAAACTCCAGCAGATGGGCGCGCAGATTAAGACCGGCGATGACTGGGTAGAGCTAGACATGCAGGGCCGACGGCCAGTGGCTGTTGATATAGAAACCTCGCCCTATCCAGGCTTCCCCACAGATATGCAGGCGCAATTTATGGCTCTTAATGCTGTGGCAAAAGGTACCGCGACGATTCGTGAGACCATATTCGAAAATCGCTTCATGCACGTGCATGAAATGAACCGCCTGGGTGCAAATATAGAATTGCACGGCCCGTCTATGGCTGTAGTGCATGGGGTGGAAGAGCTTAAAGCTGCTCCGGTTATGGCAACGGATTTACGCGCTTCGTTTAGTCTGGTGCTTGCTGCATTAGTAGCCGAAGGTACAACTGTTATAGATCGTATTTACCATATCGATCGCGGATACGAGACCATAGAAGAAAAGCTGCAGCAGATTGGCGCACAGGTGCGTCGGGTTTCCTGACGCTGAAGGGTGCTCCTCTACAATTCGATTAAAAGGACAACAACAGATGGGTTTGGTTATTGCCCTGAACAAAGGGCGGATCTTGAAAGAATGTTTACCAATTCTGGCGTCTTGTGGCGTTGAGCCGGTTGAGCATCCGTCTGAGTCTCGCAAGCTCATTTTCGATAGTCGGTGTGGCCAGCATCGGCTAATTGTGACGCGCTCAGCTGACGTACTGACCTATGTGGAACAAGGCGTTGCGGATGTTGGCATAACCGGCAAAGACACCATTTTAGAATACGGTGCGGGCATGAGTTTTTATGAGCGACTTGACCTAAAAATAGGCTTGTGTCGCATGATGACTGCCGCACCCGTTGGGTTTGCAGCGCCAACTGGGGTGCTTCGCGTCGCGTCGAAATTTGTCAATATTGCGCGTAGCCACTACCACAGCCAAGGTTGCCAAGTTGAACTGATCAAGCTCACAGGAGCGATGGAAATTGCGCCCGTGCTCGGATTAGCAGACTGTATCGTTGATATCGTGGATACCGGCAATACGCTACGCGCGAACGGACTCGAGGCTATGGATGTTATCTGTGACATAAGCACTCGAGTCATCGTTAATCGTGCATCGATGAAGACGAAGTTCGCGGATGTACAGACTTTGGTCCAGCAATTGGCCGCGGTTGTTGGCTGAATTAGCCGCTCGGCAAAACGTACGCTGGTACGATTTGCTACAAGGCAAAATTACCGCAAGGTTAGAACGGCGATAGAAACATGGTCATCCAGCAGCTAGTCACCTCGAGCGAAACATTTGAACAGCAGTTTGCTGAACTATTGCATTGGGATATGCGCACTGACAGTGCGCTAGATCAGCAGGTAGCAGAAATCATCAGCCAGGTTCGTCAGCATGGCGACAGTGCGTTGCTGCAGTTGACCAATAAGTTAGATCGGCGTTCGCTAAAAAACGCTGCAGACTTTAGCTTGGACAATGGCGCGTTGTTAGCTGCTTGGCAGCGCCTAGAACCAAAACACCAGCACGCATTGGAACTGGCAGCGCAGCGGATTCGGCAGTTCCATCAGCGACAGTTGGATGCATCTTGGTTCTTTGAGGACGAGTTGGGGAATCGCCTAGGGCAACGAATCAGCGCGCTGGAGCGTGTAGGTATTTATGTTCCCGGTGGGCAAGCAGCCTATCCCTCGAGTGTGCTGATGACGGTTATTCCAGCAGTAGTGGCAGGTGTGGAAAACATTGTTGTCACTGTGCCTACGCCCGATGATGCAGCAAACGATATGGTTTTAGCTGCCTTGTACCTAGCCGGAGTTAATGAGGTATTTAGCATTGGCGGCGCTCAGGCGATTGCAGCAATGGCCTATGGCACAGAGACCGTGCCGAGGGTAGATAAAATTGTTGGCCCGGGTGGTGCATATGTTGCTACAGCGAAAAAGCAGGTGTTCGGCCAAGTGGGCATAGATATGATCGCAGGCCCCAGCGAAGTGTTGATCCTGGCGGATGGCACGACGCCGGTAGACTGGGTGGTACTAGACCTCTTTTCGCAAGCAGAGCATGACAGTTCGGCGCAAAGCATCTTGATCAGTCCCGACCCAGAATATGTTGCAGAAGTGGTAAGTCGGATTGAGGCAATGCTGCCGGCAATGGAGCGAGAATCGATTATTCGCCAATCGTTACTGCAGCGTGGTGCGGTCATCCTGTGCTCGGATAAACGAGAGGCGCTGGAACTGGCCAACCGCGTGGCGCCAGAGCACCTTGAACTGGCAGTAGCCGAGCCACAAGAGTGGATAGATGAAATTCGTCATGCAGGCGCTATTTTTTGTGGCGCTCATACTGGCGAAACGTTCGGCGACTACGTGGCGGGTCCATCGCATGTGTTGCCGACGTTTGGCACGGCGAGATTTGCCTCGCCCCTGGGTGTCTATGACTTTCAGAAGCGCACTTCGGTGGTAGAAATGTCTGCCCGTGGTGCCAGCGAGTTGTCTGCGGTTACCGATATTCTGGCCCAATCCGAAGGACTGTTTGCCCACGCGCAAGCGGCAGCAGCGCGCGGTGGCGCTAACGATAGTGCGTCTATTACCGATAGCTCAGGCACGGTTGAGTGAGCGATTCTGCAGCGCAGTTGGATGCAGACAGTCCGCTTCAGCGATACCAACGACTTTTGGCGGACACTGCTGCTGACGGTGGGACGTTTCATGCAGATTTAGGCCAAGAGCAGGTTGTGCAAAGGCTGGATGAGTTGTTCCAGCGATTAATGCGGCAACCGAAGCAATCCTTATGGCAAAAATGGATCACTCGGTCAGCGCCCCCGCCGGTCGAAGGCCTGTATATCTGGGGCACGGTAGGGCGCGGCAAAACTTTGCTTATGGATATGTTTTTTGACTGTTTGCCAGCTGGTCGGGCACAGCGGATGCATTTCCACCGATTTATGCGGCATGTTCACTTGGGTCTGAAAACCCACGGCGGAGTAGCAGATCCGCTGCAGAGAGTGGCAGATGAGTTTGCGCATCAGACCTCGGTCTTATGTTTTGACGAATTTTTTGTATCAGATATAGGTGATGCAATGATTCTTGCCGAATTGATGCGTGCGCTATTTGCCAGGGGCGTTACTCTGGTTGCAACGTCGAATGTAGAACCGCGCGGGTTGTACGAGAATGGCCTGCAGCGCAGCCGATTTTTGCCGGCGATAGATTTGTTGTATCAGCATTGCGCGGTCGTCGAAATAGAGCAGGGACAAGATTTTCGCCTGCGTACGCTGGCACAGGCGGAGATTTATCACTATCCGTTGGACGCTGGCGCCGAAGAAAGCTTGCAAGGTAGTTTTATTGCACTTGCGGCAGCGCCGATAGAGCAAGCTGTGCCGTTATTGATTGAAGGGCGTTCGATCAATACGCGAAAGCTCAGCCAAGGCATCGTTTGGTTTGATTTTGCAGATCTGTGCGAGGGCCCGCGTAGCCAGAACGACTATATCGAGCTGGCAACGCTTTATCACACAGTGCTTGTGAGCAATATTCCGATTCTGGATACGCGCAAAGAGGATGCGGCCAGACGCTTTATCAGTTTGGTAGACGAGTTCTACGATCATGGGGTGAAACTCATTGCGTCTGCAGCAGCGCCGATTCACGAGCTGTATCAAGGGCGGCGTTTGCAATTCGAGTTCGCGCGCACCGAAAGTCGATTATTAGAAATGCAATCCATGGATTACCTGGCTGGGTCGCATACGCACGGCGACAGCGCTGCCAACGAGGCGAAAACTCTGTTGTAAAGCGCATGTGCCTCCACTATTATGCGCGTCCGAAAATTTCGGCTGCTGTCAGCACCAGCAGACTCGAGTGAGAGAGCCGCTCCGCGACTGCGCTCAAAGCGCATACCGGGAAAGGCCTATCACTTCTGAGGAAACTAAGCGCTGAACACGAAATTAACCAAGGCTCGGAAACAAAGATCCGGGTAGCAAGGTAAGGCAAACAGATAATGAAAACGGTAAGCATGCGCGCACAGGACGTCGAACGCGCCTGGTGGTTGATCGACGCGGACGGTAAAACCCTTGGGCGTTTAGCTACCGAAGTGGCGAGTCGTTTGCGCGGCAAACACAAGCCGGAATTTACGCCCCACGTGGATACCGGCGACTACATCGTAGTGGTCAACGCAGAGAAGATCCGTGTCACGGGCAATAAAGAAAAAGGCAAGATCTATTGGCGGCATACCGGGTATCCGGGCGGCATCAAGGGCACTGACGTGGCGACTGTGCGAGCAGAGCACCCAGAGCGGATGATCGAAAGCGCTGTGCGTGGAATGTTGCCGAAAAATCCGCTGGGGCGGGCTATGTTCCGCAAATTGAAAGTATACGCTGGTGATGAGCATCCCCATGCAGCACAGCAACCGCAAGTATTGGAGCTTTAGTACATGACTGACTACAACTACGGAACTGGTCGTCGTAAAACAGCGGCTGCGCGTGTTTTTATCTCCTCAGGCACTGGACGCATCTTGGTTAACTCGCAACCGCTAGACGAGTTTTTCGGTCGTGAAACTGCACGTATGGTTGTACGCCAGCCATTGCAAGTGGCTGATTTGGCTGACAAGTTGGATTTAAAAGTGACGGTTCGTGGCGGCGGCAATACTGGCCAGGCGGGAGCAATTCGCCACGGTATTGCGCGAGCGTTGGTGGAATATGATGAGACATTGCGTGGGCCGATGCGGCAAGCGGGCTTCCTAACACGTGATGCGCGTGCGGTAGAGCGGAAAAAAGTCGGACTGCGCAAAGCGCGCAAGCGTCCACAATTCTCCAAGCGATAATCAATATATGTTCAGTAACCCGGTGGGTTACTGGCGCCGTTTTATGCTAAACTGCCGCGCGCGAAAAGCGGCACTAAATCCGAGCTGATTGCGCATGTGATGAGAGCCGCATACGCAGGGCTGATGGCAACACTGAGCGTTCGCGGCCACTGGTAAAATAGCCTTTTATTATGGTTGTTTCTGGAGGTTGGGAGCGCCATTGCAGCAGCCGAGGTTAGGCATTGCAGATTACAGCATTGCGAAATAAGAAAGAGCAACATTCAAAACATAACAACACCATGACGGGACAATAATGGCGTTGGCCTGAGCCAGGGTCGCCGTAGCAACGGCGTCTCATCAAATGGGCCTAAAGCCCAAGGTCTTCAAAAGTCAGGTGTTGAAAACAGTGGAGCAAACAGCCTTGAGTACTGGCGACGCAGTCCATGATGCCCCAACCGGGGATTCTTCGAACAGCGACGGATCTAGCCGCCGCTATTTTTTGATTCAAGCGACATCAGTGGTTGGCGCCGCTGGCGCTGTAGGGGCCGCTTGGCCCTTTGTAAGCTACTGGTCGCCTAGCGAGAAAGCCAAGGCTCTTGGTGCCCCGGTAAAGATTGATTTATCGAAGTTAGCGCCCGGTGAAATGCTCAGCCCAATCGTCGCGTGGCGTGGCAAGCCGGTATTTGTGGTTCGCCGTGACGCCGACACCCTTGCATCCCTAGAAACCGACACCGAGATGCTAGCTGATCCTGATTCTGCCGTGGCAGAGCAGCAACCTGACTTCGCAGTTAATGCGTGGCGCTCAGAGCGCAAGGAGTACGGTATTTTCCTCGGCGTGTGCACTCACTTAGGTTGCTCGCCAAAGTACGTCGTCACAGATAATTTTGTTGAAACTGGTCAGGGCGGCTTCTTTTGCCCTTGTCACGGTTCCCGGTTCGACATGGCGGGACGAGTTGTAAAAGGAGTTCCAGCTCCGTCCAACTTAGAGGTGCCCCCGTACCGTTTTGAGTCTGATACCGTGGTTCTCATTGGTTAAGGTTAGGTAAAGGTAGATGCAACAAACAAACAGTGAGTCCAAACAAGGCAGTCTCGCCAATGCAATGAGTTGGCTGGACGCGAGGTTCCCTGCGACCGAGACCTTCGAATACCACATGTCGAAGTACTACGCGCCGAAGAACTTCAACTTTTTCTATTACTTCGGCTGGCTGGCAACATTCGTGCTAGTTAATCAGTTGGTTACCGGTATCTGGTTGACCATGAATTATGTGCCCAGTGGCGACGCTGCGTTTGCATCGGTGGAATACATCATGCGAGACGTGGAGTTCGGTTGGTTAATACGCTATCTGCACTCAACAGGCGCGTCTGCGTTTTTCGTTGTGGTGTTCTTGCATATGTATCGGGCGCTCATGTACGGCTCTTACCGCGGTCCCCGGGAATTGCTCTGGTTGATTGGTATGGCGATCTTTATCGCACTTATGGCGGAAGGGTTTTTTGGCTACCTGCTTCCCTGGGGCAACATGTCCTATTGGGGTGCGCAAGTGATTGTATCCCTTGCCGGCGCCATCCCATATGTAGGCGCTGACCTCATGGAGTGGGTCCGGGGCGATTTCTTGATGTCAGAAGTGGCGCTTAACCGCTTCTTCGCTTTGCATGTCGTCGCGCTCCCCATCGTGCTACTCGGTCTAGTATTTGTGCACTTTGTAGCATTGCACCATGTGGGGTCGAATAATCCCGATGGAATCGAGATCAAGAAAAATAAAGACGAGAACGGCGTGCCGGTTGATGGCATTCCCTTCCACCCCTATTACACAGTGCACGACATTCACGCGACTGTCGTCTTCCTGTTCCTATTCTGTGCGGTAGTATTCTTCGCCCCAGAGATGGGTGGCTACTTTATCGAGAAGCCTAATTTTGAAGTGGCAAACCCACTAAAGACCCCAGAGCACATTGCTCCGGTCTGGTATTACACGCCCTATTACGCAATGTTGCGGGCAGCGACATTCCCACTCTTTGGCCTGGACGCTAAGTTTTGGGGACTGGTCACAATGGCGGCGGCGGTAATCATCCCTGCGGCGCTGCCCTGGCTTGACCGCAGCCCGGTTAAGTCCATGCGCTACAAAGGCATTCTGTCGAAAGCGGCGCTGGGAATCTTTGTTGTCAGCTTTATCATATTGGGCGTTCTAGGGGTCTTACCGGCAGAAAAGGAATATACGATCCTCGCGCAGATATGCACCATGCTGTACTTCGCTTATTTCGTTCTAATGCCTTGGTACACTCGTGTTGAGCAGACGAAGCCAGAACCGGAAAGGGTCACCTCATGAGAAAACTAGCCAAAGTATTCTTCAGCCTTGCAATGGTGGGGCTGTTCATTGGAGCACCTTTCAGCTGGTCTGCAGCAAAAAATGATTGGCCGATGGAGGCTTTTGAGCCGGATTTGACTAATCTGCCGAGCCTACAAAATGGTTTTAAGGTGTATGCCAACCACTGTCTCGGTTGCCATAGCTTGCAATATCAGCGCTATGGCCGGACTGCCGACGACCTTGGAATCCCTCGGGAGCTAGCCCTCGAGAGTGTGGTCTTTACCGGTCAAAAAATCGGTGAATTAATCACAACCTCAATGGATCCTGAGCAGGCCAAAGCGTGGTTTGGCGCAGCTCCACCGGACCTTACGCTTGAAGCGCGGTTGCGCTCGCCTGAGTGGATCTATAACTACATGAAGACGTTCTATGTAGATGAAGATCGTCCGCTAGGCGCTAACAATGGGGTATATCCGAACGTTGGCATGCCAAATGTACTTCTGCACTTGCAAGGCGTGCAGCGCTATGACGCCGAAACAGGTCAATTATTCCTGGAGCCCGGTACCGGAAGCCTGTCTGCAGAAGAGTTCGATCAAGTAATTTACGATCTTACGAATTTCCTATACTACGTCGGCGAACCGAATCGACTTGAACGGCAGCGTCTAGGAATATACGTTCTGTTGTTTCTGGTCATACTTGGCACGTTCACGTACTTGCTGAATCGGGAGTTCTGGAAAGACGTTCACTAGGCATAGTATCCCTATGTCTATACAAACTAGGCCTACAATATGAGCGCCGTAACTAAGAGAACCTCTATGACTTTGTTTTCAGATCCACGTGATCATTATTCCCATCGAGTGCGCATGGTTCTGGCGGAGAAAGGCGTTACCGTAGACATCGTTGATGTGGTCGGTGGCAAAATCCCCGAAGATCTTGCCGAAGTGAATCCTTACAACACCTTACCTACGTTGGCGGATCGCGATCTAGTGCTCTACGAATCCAATGTGATTATGGAATATCTGGACGAGCGGTTTCCGCATCCACCCTTACTGCCGGTGTACCCGGTGCAGCGCGCTTTGTCGCGCCTGTGGATTACCCGGGTTGAAAAAGAGTGGAGTAGCAAACTTGATTTGCTGATGTTGGGTAAGGGTCGAGAAGCGGCCTTAACCAAGGCACGCAAGGAATTGCGTGAAAGCATTATCGCAATTGCCCCCATATTCGCGGAAAAACCGTTCTTTATGAATGATGAATTCTCGCTGGTCGACTGCTGTGTTGCGCCCATTTTATGGCGCCTAAAGGAAGTTGGCATAACGCTCCCAGAAAAGTCCACGCGGCCGTTGTTCAAATACATGCATATGATTTTTGAGCGTGATGCCTTCAGGCAAAGCCTTACCGAGGCTGAAATGGAGATGCAGGAGTGAAACCACGGCGCCCTTATTTGTTGAGGGCGTTATACGAGTGGATAGTCGACTGTGATGAGGTTCCCAACATTTTGGTCGATACCGAAGTGGCTGGGGTCGTAGTCCCCACCGAGTATGTCCAAGATGGGCAGATTGTGCTCAATATCTCCCCCAGCGCGGTCCGCGACCTGTCCTTAGGTAACGAGTTCGTTATGTGCTCCGGGCGTTTCGCAGGGCGGAGTTTTGAAATTACGCTGCCGATCGAAAGCATTCGTGCGATTTATTGTCGTGACAGTGGACAGGGTCTTGCGTTTGAGGACGAAGAGTTTGCGGCGGCCGAGTCCCTAGTAACCGAGCAAGAGACGTCGGTACTTAATCCAGAAGTAGCAGCCGGGGAAACAGCGGTGAAGGATGGCGACGCTGAGGAAAAAGGCCCCAACCTGCGGTTGGTCTAGCCACTTCTGTGATCAAAGCACCGGTTGCAAATCGGTGTATTGGAAGACCTTAACAAT
>Ga0160423_10002001_pt1 | contig 17089 bp, 8 predicted proteins | sample CRUFie14St8metaG_FD_108191 | JGI IMG/M metagenome (GOLD analysis project Ga0160423, IMG submission 108191) | Marine microbial communities from the Costa Rica Dome - CRUD Field 142mm St8 metaG | ecosystem: Environmental > Aquatic > Marine > Oceanic > Photic zone | place: Costa Rica: the Eastern... | reverse complement strand
TGGGGTGTGGTTTCTAGATCGAAAAAACTTAAGGAGTCTCCAAGTTGGGCACGCTTTAACGATGTAGATGGAAATGAATGCGCATGGAGAGATTTGCAGTTACCTCTTTATGTTCTAGCTTGGAAGACTGAGATCTCATCTGGAGAAGATGTTCAGGCCGGTTACTTCAACTTACCTTCTTCAGAAAATGATTCTGGTTTTAAAGAACTGATTTTGAGCCGAGATATCCTTGATTCGGCGACTAAATGTGCAGAGGCGATTATAGAAAAGATTACTAAAGTTCAGCAATTCTGGCCACTTGGGCGGAAGCTGGAGCTATACGAACAATCTTATAAGCGACTGTTCTTTCATGATGTGGAAGCCACTCTCGAGCCGCCAGTTGTGCAAGAGGAGGAGGCCAGCAATGGGTAAGCAACTGGACAACCTGCTCATCTCTGCTTCTGCCGGTTCAGGTAAGACCTATCGGTTGACTACGCGATTCCTTCACATGGTCTTGTCTCAGGGCGACCCTACTCGAGCGCTCGCCCTGACCTTTTCAAGGGCCACGGCTGGAGAGTTCCTTCATAGCATCCTGAAGCGTTTGGCTTCTGCTGCGGACGATGCCGACAATTGTAAGGAACTCAACGAAGATATCCAGAAGGATTTCATTGGGGCGGAAAAATTCACTCAGGAGACCTGCCGGGTCACACTCAGGAAGCTGGTTGCTCAGTTGCACCAGCTCAACCTTGCTACAATAGACAGCTTTTTCAACCGTGCCCTGTCAGTTTTTCCCATGGAGTTCGGGCTTGCGGGAGGGTATACCCTGCTTAGTGAACATGAGCAGGAGCAAGTCCGTCATCAAGTTTTGGGCCGGTTGCTCAGGGATGTCTCACAGGAAGAGGCAGACCGACTTGCCGCACGTTTTGGTGAAGCCCACAAGGGTAAGGCTCAGGGTTCCTTCTATCGTGCCTTTGTTGACTTCGTGAAGGACAATCACAGCATCCTGATGGAGGTTGGCGATGATGAAAAATGGGGTAATCCGGAACGTTTGTGGATCGGCGGTTGCCCCTACCATGAACTAACCAGGCAAGAACTTGAATGTGAAGTCCGAGTTATTCAAGAGGAAGTAGATAAAATCGAGCACAGCGGTTCGAAAAAGCCTTTGGAAACTCTGGCCCAGTTTTTTTCCAACTGGAATTCTGGGGAGTTTCCGAAGATCTCCACTTTGGTGGAAACTGTCCTTGCAAACCTCCCCACTTTTCTGAAAGGAGTGGGAGAATTTACCTTTCGCAACAAGGTACATACCTTCTCCCCAGAAGCGGCCATTGCATTAGGCAAATGCTTATCCCATGCACTAGCCCTTGAGTTAGGCAAATCATTAGCCCGTACGAGAGGTCATTTAGAACTTCTGCGTGAGTACGAGAAACTATACCGCAGAGAGATACGGGAGCGAGGTTTGCTGACTTTTACAGATTTACCTATCTTGTTACAACCCAGCCCAGGTAACGTACCTGCCCTGAGCCTACAGCCAACGGCGGAGGATCGTCTCTGGATGGACTACCGACTGGACGCCCATTTCGACCATTGGTTCTTCGACGAATTTCAGGATACCAGCAACTTGCAATGGAACGCAGTCCAAAACCTTGCATCGGAGGCGGCACAGGGGAGCCAGGATGGACGTTCACTGTTTGCCGTTGGAGACCCTAAGCAAGCCATCTATGCATGGCGTGGAGGCGATCACACCCTATTCCAAAAAATGGAAGAAAATTTGGGAAAGAAGTCGGAAACCATGGACGTGTCTTGGAGGTCAGTTCCTGCCGTCTTGGATTTCGTCAACGGAATCTTTAAAAATGTATCGGCTGGCTTGTCGGGTTTTAATAGCGATTCCATGGAGGAATGGAAACGGATATGGAAGACGCATGAATCCGCTGAAAAGTTGGCTTCACTCCCAGGTGTTTCCCGTCTCTACACGGTAAAGCCAATTTATAATTCCTTCGGCAACGAAGATTACTCGGAGACTGTTTATCCATTGGTAGTTGAATTGCTGAAAGAAGTCCAGCCGTGGAGACATGGATGGGAGTGTGCCATCCTCGTTTCCAAGAACGATCATATTGCCATGGTTGTGGATGCATTACGGTGTGCAGGAATCGAGGCGTCTGGAGATGCGTTTGTGGCCCGAGCTTTGGATAATCCTGCGACCTCGTTGTTGTACTCTTTCATCAAGTGGGTCGTTCATCCAAGTGATGAATTCTGCCATCAGCACCTTCGGATGAGTCCATTCGGTTCGGCAATTGACGATTTCGGGGAGTCGTGTCGCAAGGAGTTTCTGGACACGCTGACAATGTTGGGAATGGAGGCCGCAATTGAGCCTTGGACCCAGAGACTGGACCTTCCTACCAGTGATACATTCTCTAAATCCCGTGTGCTGGAGTTTTTGGACTTGTGCAGAAGGTTCGATGATCTGGGACGTCGTGATGCTGATGCTTTCCTTCGCTTTGTCGAGTATAGCAAGTCGATGCCTACGGGGGCAGGTGGAGCCTCTGTTAAGGTAATGACAATCCATCGATCCAAGGGTGCTACATTCGATATGACGGTCGTGTTGGGCTTGGATGGGAATGACATTTCTTCGCTTCGTCGTAACAACTTGCATGTGGGACGGCATGCAGATCGGACGCCCAAGTGGGTTCTCGAACTTCCGTCAGAAGGTATTTGCCAAGGGGATTCTGTCTTACGTGAAGCCTATGCTGGTGCCCGTGCCGAGGCATCCTATGAGAACCTTTGCAAGCTTTATGTGGGACTGACCCGCGCACGCTACGGATTGTATGTTATCGCTCCTGAGCCATCAAAGAGCAGTCCGAACTTTTCCAAGTTATTGCAGCAGACCTTGGAATTGGACTTGGAGGAGTTGCCGCCCATGCGTGGCGCCGAAGGCTGGTGTTCGCGGATCAAGATTGCGTGGGAAAGCCCTTTGGGAGACGATTTTTGGTTCAAGAATAAGACACTGCTGGAGCGCAAGAAGAAAGATTCCTCGCAGGCTGAAGTTCCTGCTGGAATTATAGCCTTGGACAATGAGAAGAACTATGCTGAAAAGCGTTTGGCTCGAATTGAGCCTTCTCGAGTGGAGTCGGATTCCTCCAAATCGATCCCTAGAATCCTGACCGCACCTGATAGTGGCGCCCGGCAATTCGGAATCGAGGTTCATGCGCTCCTTGCTCGCATTGATTGGGTAGATGGCACCGTTCAAGAAACTTTGCAATCGCTTGGCCTCCATGCGTCCAATGAGGTTCTACAGCATGTTGAGGAATGCTTGAGATTCCCTGCTGTTGCTGAGTTGTTTAGGCGACCTACCAACCCGTTTGAAGTTTGGTTAGAAAAACCTTTTCTCACTGTCCTGGTTCAGGATGACAGGGAGGTTTATTGCTCAGGTGTTATGGATCGGGTGGTCTTGCACTTTGACGATTCAGGCAATCCGATTTCAGCTGAGATCATTGATTTTAAATCTGACCGTGAACCTTTCCCTGAGAAGCATCGAGGCCAGATGGAGACTTACCGACGTGTTTTAGAACAGCTCATAGATCTTCAGGAAGACAATATTCATCTACAGCTTGTCTTTACCAGAACGGGCGAGGTTGTTAGGTTATAGTCGACCCATTAGGATGCTGGGTACTCCTCCTCTTCGGGGGCCATAATCTCCTCCAGTGAATCAGTGGACTCTTCTATTTTTTCTTGATAGCTAAGCGGTAGTTCTTTCTTGGCTTTTATCCCGAGTTTTTTGAGCGCCTCTGTACGATTGAGTAAGTTACCGTGGCCAGTGTGGAGTTTGTTGACCGCTTTTTGGTAGGAATTATCCGCCTTTTCAATTGCTTTTCCTACACTCTCCAGATCGTTGATAAACCCTACAAATTTGTCGTAAAGGTCACCAGCTTTCTTTGCAATCTGCTCTGCATTGAGATTCTGTTTTTCAATTCGCCAAACATTTTCCACTGCGCGCAGTGTGGCCATCAGGGTAGTGGAGGTTACGAGCACTATACGTCTGCGAAAGGCGTACTCGTAAAGTCCTGGATCTGCCTTCAGTGCTGCGCCAAAAGCTGGTTCAATCGGGACAAATAGGAGGACGAAATCTGGCGTATTAAGTCCCTCGATAGCTGGATAGTCCTTTTCGGCTAGCTGATCGACATGATTACGAAGAGACATCACATGTTCTTTCAGTGAACTGTTTCTTTCGTCATCATCTTCCTGTGCGCAGTATCGTTCGTAGGCTGTTAGGGAGACCTTAGCATCGACGATGATTTGGCGGTTGTCTGGCAGTTTGATGATTGCATCTGGGCGTTGACGGTCGAAGGTTTGCTGGAGACTGAAGTCCCGCCCCTCTTCTAGCCCGGCTACCTCTAAGGTGCGAGCCAGCATAATTTCGCCCCAGTCTCCCTGCTGTTTGCTGTTTCCTTTGAGAGCATCTGTTAGGTTTTGTGCATCTTCACTAAGGCGCGCCTGATCAGTTTGCATGGATTTGAGGCGTTCCAGAAGTGTGGCTCTGGCCTCGTTGTCCTTGCCGTGGTAGTCTTCAACTTTCTTTCTGAACTCCTTAAGGTCTTTGTCTAGGGGCTCAAGTATTCCCTTTAGGTTTTCCTTATTTGTATCTGTGAACTTCTTGGTCTTGGCGTCTAGGATGTCGTTAGCGAGATTCTCAAATCGTTCGCGTAAAATCTTTTCCTGCTCCTGCTGGGCCTCGCTTTGTTCTGTTATTTTGTCTTCTAAGTTCTTATTTTCTGTTCGAGCTTGTGTGAGTTGATTGCTGCTGGTCTGCAGTTGGGTACGTAGTACCTCGATCTCTCGATCTTGCTTGTCGAGACGTTCTTCTCGTTCACTTACGTTTTTTCGGCTATTTTCGAGGTCTGCATCTGCTCTGACGATTATGCTATCCTTGGCAGCAAGTTTGGTCTTTAGAAGAAAGAAACTTGGTAGGATCCCGAGGAGAAGTCCTCCTAAAGCACAAAGGTATGGAAGGTATTCTGGCATGAACTAAAATTTAATAAATTTGGGTTGTGTCGGTTAGAAATGTGAGGAGGGCCTGGCGTTCAATTTAATACCAAACCAGAATGGCAGTTTGCCCAATGTAATGCTACTTATTTGGAAAGCGAGACTTGCCAGGGCAGGGGAGTTCAAGTGTCCAGTGTACGGCATTAAGCAGAAGTATGCGGAAGGCTTTTTGTTTAAAGTCCTCAATATGTCCAAGGGAGGTGTAAAAAACTCGATTGCTAGAGTCGGGTTTATGCGTCCAAGCAACAGGCTGCTTCTGTGTGACGCTTTCAGCGAATCCGTTCACCAGTACCTCTGCCGTTGGAGCTAGGGGAGTGGCCTTGTAGAGAGAACCGCCGGAGGGTATTTTCCCGGTCTTCGCTGTAGGTAGCCCCTCTAGGATGGGATGACCTTTGGCGGTTGGTTCGGTTTGGAACCAGGTCTTTAGATTATTTCCGTGGTGGCCCGAATAGTTTCCGCCTAGAATATCTGGGTCAAAGCCCTCCCAGAGAGAGTGACCTTCGGGCGCAGGTTTACCTCGGAGGTGAAATGGGTGACTTGAGGTACGTATCCCTATCACGGGTTTTCCTGATTCAACATATGCGCGTAAAGCCTTCATCTGAACGATTGTTGGTGCCCGTCGCCGAACACTCAGGAAAAGTAAATCGGCATGTTGGAGAGCTTTGGTAAGACCCTTTAGGTTATTGCGCTCAGGGCCTTCAGGGGGCGCTTTTATGAAATCTGCCTCAAAACCCAGAGGGGCCAACTCTTCCTTGAAGAAGGTGGGTACGGTCTCCGCAGTTCGATATTCTTTTTCGGCTAGGACAAAAACTATTTTTTTCTTTTCAGAACCTATCAGAAGAGAAACGAACAGACTTGCGACTAGGACAGCATTTATTGACCTCATTCACCCATTAATCGGCAAGAGATAGACGACCGTCAATGAATTTGCCCCGTCTTGCCTCAGCAATTAATAGCTTGGCTTTTGCCTTGGATAACGTTCGGCACAATCTGCGGTTGTTCTCTTAGTATTGGGTTGCGAGGCAAGCCAAAGATATGGATGTAGATAGTGCTTCCTTCTGTCGGTCTGGATAATCTTAAACTCTTCAATTGCGCTTTCTGCTTCATTTTAAAACTAACCAAACTATGTCTCTTAGTCCCCAAAATATTTGTTTTACGATGCAGAAACAACTAGCAGTTCGAAATGGGGAATCCTACTGTGGCTGAGTTTTGTGCAGGTCAGCGCTGGGTTAGTGAGACTGAGCCCGAATTAGGGTTGGGGACAGTTGTTGAGGTGCCTGATCGACAGGTGCGTTTACTGTTCCCAGCTGTGGGGGAGATGCGTTTGTATGCGGCAGCTGGGGCACCCCTTCGACGGGCGGAATTTGAAGTGGGGTCCGAAGTGGAGGATCATGAAGGGCAGCGACTGCGTGTTGAGGAGGTAAGAGATGATGAAGGGGTGTTGACCTACGTTGGTGGAGGATTAGAGATTCCCGAAGCGCTACTTTCTGACCGACTGCAGTTCGGGGGAGCAATGGATCGTTTGCTTGCTGGAGACTTTGATCTGCTTCAGGAGTACGACTTGCGGCGAAGAGTGTTTGATTTCAACCACAATTGGAGTCAGTCAGAAGTTCGTGGATTCGTCGGAGGTCGGATCGACTTAATTCCACACCAACTCCATGTGGCTCACGAGGTCAGTGCGCGTCTCGTTCCGCGGGTAATGCTGTCTGATGAGGCAGGTCTTGGCAAAACAGTGGAGGCGGGACTAATCTTACACCGTCTGAGGCGTGCTGGACGTGCGGAGCGAGTCATTATTCTCGTTCCAGAAAGTTTGTTGCATCAGTGGTTTGTTGAGATGTTGCGGAAGTTTAATCTGTTCTTCCACATATACGATTCCGAAAGATGCAAGGCAACGGCCACTGTTTCGGAGGGTGGCAACCCATTTCTAGATGAACAGCTTGTGCTTTGCAGTTTGGACTTTCTGGCCCATGATTCTGAAATGGCCGAGCACGCGGCCAAGGCTGGCTGGGATCTCGCCGTAGTAGATGAAGCCCACCACCTCACCATAGAAGGTGAAAACGGTGACGCCTATGCTGTAGTTGAGGCTTTGTCAGCCAGTTCTAACGGACTCCTACTTCTTACTGCGACGCCTGAGCAACTAGGTCTTGATAGCCACTTTGCTAGGTTACGGTTGCTCGACCCAGACCGTTATCGTGACATGAAGGATCTTGAAGATCAGTCTCAGGATTTCGTAAGGATGGCGGAAGTTGCTGCGGCCTTGAATGATAACGAAAAACTCAGTCCTGTACAACGTGATTTGCTGGCTGAGTTGCCCGGAATAGACTTGGACTCGATGTCACGGTCCGAGTTACTTGCGGGAATCCTCGATCGTCATGGCCCCGGGCGAGTCATTTTCCGCAATACGCGTGCCTCGGTTAAGGGTTTTCCCAAGCGAAAGGCCAATTTAATACCCTTGGAGACACCTTCGGGAAATGATGAACTGGCTCGGGACCCTCGCGTGCTTTGGCTCGTAGAATGGCTGGAGAATAACTCTGACGATAAGGCATTAGTCATCTGCCGTACTCAAGAATTAACCATGGGTTTGGAGGCTGCATTGAGAAAGCATACATCTGTTCGATGTGGGGTTTTTCATGAAGGTTTAACTCTAATTCAGCGAGACAGAAATGCTGCGTGGTTCGCAGAGGAGGATGGAGCCCGTCTTTTAATTTGCTCTGAAATTGGAAGCGAGGGGCGTAACTTCCAGTTCGTTCAGAATCTTGTTCTTTTCGATCTCCCGGACGATGCTGAACTACTCGAACAGCGAATTGGTAGACTCGACCGAATTGGCCAGAAGGGGACTATCCAAATTCATATTCCATATCTTCTTGGTGGAGAAGGCGAAATATTGGCCCGATGGTACCATGAAGGTCTTGGTGCCTTCGAGCGCAACCCTCCCGCAGGAGGAGAGATGATGCGAATCTTTACCGACGAGCTTGCCCAGCTAAGTTCTGCTCACTCTTTAGAAGGCTTAACTGATTTCCTCCAGCGTGTGCGCATCAAGCATGAAGAATTAGATCATAAGATGGAAACTGGCCGAGATCGTCTTCTTGAGCTAGCTTCACACAATCCCGAAAATTCCGCGCGTATCGCAGAGACAATACGTCAGGCCGATTTGGATTCCGGAGCAGAACAACTGCTTCTCGATGTTCTTGATATTCACGATGTCTCAGTAGATGAACTAGGCCGTCGCACCTACTCCATCGATAACCGTCGATTTTCTGGTGAATCTTTCCCGGGACTGCCACGGGATTTTCTTGTGGGCACGTTTGATCGTAATCTCGCACTGGCACGAGAGGACTTGCACTTGCTCAGCCCCGACCATCCTGTGTTTGATGGTGCACTGGACCTTTTTGTTACTAGTGGGACTGGCAACTGTAGTTTTGGTTTCTGGGAGACAGATGAAGACCCCAGCCTACTTCTCGAAACTCTCTTTGTTCTGGAACCAATGGCAGCATCCCATCTGGACGTTGGTCGCTTCCTTCCGCCAACTCCTCTACGTATCCTCGTAGACCCCACTGGCGCAATGCTGGAGGAGGAAATTCCAGCTCTAAAGTCTGGAAGTCCGCAAACCCTCATCGAAAAACCTCGCGTTCGAAAAAACCTACTACCCAAAATGCTCGCTTCGGCAGAGAAACATGCTGAGAACCAAGCACGAGGCATACAGGCAACGGCAGCTGCAAATATGCGCCGAAAAATCCAAACTGAAATAGATCGTCTTCTCGCACTAAAAAAGGTGAACCCTGATGTTCGAGATGAAGAAATCCAAATTTCTTGCCAGCAATTGGAAGAACTTTCCGAAGCCATAAGCCATGCTCGAGTTCGACTGGATGCAGTCCGTCTTATTTGGAAGGGTGGCTCAAGTGATCCCATCTCAAATTGTTAACAATTCCAATTGACCCAAAATTCTCTCAGTAATATCAAGACGGTATGCTTTTTGCAGAAAAGCCCGTTCGTTCAGTTCGTGAGCAAATCGTTGATACGCTTCGTGCTGAGGTTTTAGGGGGTGCTTGGGACAACAATGCACCTGTTCGTGAGCAGGCTCTGGCTGAGCGCTTTGGTGTAAGTCGTGGACCTATCAGGGATGCGCTTCAGGAGTTGTCGCGTGAGGGAGTTTTAATCTACCAACCGAACAAGGGTGTTCGAGTTAATAAGCCTCCAGTTGGGGCTGAACGTCAGTTATTGCAATCTATGCGTCGGGAGATGGAGACCTTCTGCCTGAGCCAATGTATGGATCAACTGACAGGTTCTGATGACGAGCAATTACAACTAATTCTGCATGACTTAACTCGTGCATGCTCTCGTGGCGAAGTCAGTGCAATTGCAGATTCTGATCTGTCATTGCATCGCTTTCTCGTTCGTAGTGCTTCTAAAGAACTTGAGATTGTTTGGCAGAGTATTGCTTCAAGGGTTTTAATGGACTACACCCGTTGCGAATGTTATGATGAGGTAGTGCAAGAGCACACATCAATTGTTGAAGCCGTAATAAAACGTGATCTTGAATCTGCCAATCAGGCGATTCTCAAGAACATCATTTGAGATGCATCTCTTTAACCGGGTCCTAATTTTACAACTCTTCTTCTGTCAAATACTCTTAGCAGATGAAGGGGAACAACTTTTCTCGCTGAAAGTCAGAAATATACTAAGCTCCAAGTGCTATGCCTGTCATGGCGGAGATCCTTCAAAAATCAAGGGTGGTCTAGATCTTACATCTCTGCGAGGTATGCTAAAAGGAGGTGAAAGTGGACTCTCCTCACTTCTACCCGGCAAGCCATTTGAAAGCCCTCTCTACATTGCTTCTGCGCGCAACAATGATGATGAATGGTCAGTCATGCCTCCGAAGGAGAATGATAAACTCTCTTCCAAGCAGCTCATTGCAATAAAACGCTGGATTGATTTGGGCGCCCCTTGGCCAGACAAAAAGACGCAACTACGGTATGTTGCTAATGAACGCGGAAAGCGAGTCACCGAAGACGGCATTCTAATGGAAACAAGCGGAGGTTTATCTGATGACTGGACATATCGCCGCTATAATCCAGAGGACATTTGGGCTTTCATGCCCGTTAAAAAGCCCAAGCTTCCAATTGGTGGACTTAACCCTGTGGATTCCTTCATAAGATCCAAACTGGGAAAAGAAAATATTAAGCCCTCCGCTCAAGCTCATTTCCGAGATTTGGTAAGACGTGCCTACCTTGACTTGCACGGGCTTCCACCAACTCCTTACCAGGTGTACCAGTTTCGTCTGGAATGGGATAAAAACCCGGATAATGCCTGGAGCGACCTGATTGAACAGTTGCTGAAAAGTCCTCATTATGGAGAGCGCTCTGCCCAGCACTGGCTCGACGTTGCACGTTATGCCGACACTGCTGGACTCTCAAACGATTACGAGCGCTCCAACATGTGGAGGTACAGGGACTACGTAACAAGAGCGTTCAATGCCGACAAACCATACAATCGATTTATAGTCGAACAAATTGCAGGGGACGAGCTTTGGGAAGCGCAAACCAAGGATCACAAAAGTTCTGACCTACTTGTAGCTACATCTTTTCTTAGAATGGGTCCCTGGGATCCCGCTATGGTCCTTAAACCGCAAGCCCGACAGCTTTATCTGGATGACGTAGTAAACTCTGTTGGACAGACTTTTTTGAGTACGACCATGCGTTGCTTCAAGTGCCATGACCACAAGTTTGATCCTCTCCCGACTCGAGACTACTATCGTTTCTATTCCGCTTTTTCCACAACTCAGCTTGCCGAACGCCCAGCTCCTTTCTCGAAGCAGGAGAATCTTCTCGGATTAGAGCTGGGTAGAAAGGCTACCCAGCGAATGCTGGACTTCGCCAAGAAGAAATATCAAACCCTCTACTCCAAGCAGGAGGATGCTGCAAAAACTTGGTATTCAGAACGAGGTAAAGAATACCTTGATGAGAATAAGCGCAGAAGTTTGCCTGATGAGGAAAAGCCACCTAGGCATGTTGGCCTTACTCCTGTCGAGCAAGGGAGGCTAAAGGTTCGGAGACAGGATGACTGGATCTGGTCGAGGCGAATGGAGAGATATGAACCTATGGCTCAGTCGGTTTACAATGGTCCAGTTCCAAAATCTTTGAATGCCCGTAAAATGCGGATGCCCAACAAGGTTCCTAAAATCACTGCTGATGAGGTTACTCCAATCTTACTTGGCGGTGCTCTGGAAGCGCCGGGAGACCCTGTTAGGCCTGGAGTCCTTAGCGCGCTTGCTATACCGACCTCTGAGGATCCCTCTGATCCCTATCTTATAACCGACTCAACTTCAGGCAGACGTCTTGCCTTAGCGCGATGGATTGCTCATCCGAAGAATCCCCTCACAGCTCGTTCCATCGTTAATAGAGTCTGGCAAAGGCATTTTGGGAAACCTCTAGCTGGTAACCCTAACAACTTCGGAGCCAAAGGGGCTAAACCCACCCACCCCGATCTTCTTGAGTGGTTGGCGGCAGACTTTATCGAGAATGGTTGGAAGTTCAAGAGGTTACATCGGCTTATCATGTCCTCTGAGACTTATCGGCAATCCACTTCACATCCAAATATAAAGAAGCTTCGTGAAGTGGATCCTAACAACCATTTCTTGGCCTATCGTGAGCCTCGTCGCCTAACCGCCGAGGAACTTCGCGATGGAATGTTAGTCAGCAGTGGGGAGTTGAACCGTCAGGTGGGTGGGCTTCCAAGTATGCCTGAAATTAACATGGAGGTAGCTTTACAGCCCAGAATGATACAGTTTTCTTTAGCCCCAGCCTACCAACCCTCTGCACTTCCTGAGCAAAGGAATCGACGCACTCTTTATTCATACAGAGTGCGTGGTCAACCAGATCCATTTCTTGAACTCTTCAACCAACCCAACCCCAACGATTCCTGTGAGGAAAGAGTTTCTGAATCGGTCTCCCCTCAAGCCTTTACTCTGCTCAATAGTAGTCTTATGGCCGATCGGGCAATTGCCCTTGCCTTGCGCGTCGTGAGAGAGTTTGAGGACCTTCGTACTCAAGTAAAGAGAGCTGTTCAGTTGGCCTTCACCCGTGTCCCCAAAAAAGACGAATGGGATAGGCTCGAGAAGTACGTTATTAAAATGAGGGCATACCACAAAGACCACCAACCTGAGAAAGTGGACTATCCCACTTCAGTCACTCGTTCTCTTGTTGAGGAAAATACCGGTGAACCTTTTGAATATGAAGAAATCCTTCCCGTCTTCAAAGATTACAAAGCTGATAAGAAAGCACATGAGGTCAACTCTCGAACGCGAGCCCTAGCTGATCTGTGCCTCGTACTCTTCAATGCCAACGAATTTATGTATGTCTATTGATATGACGCTTTCAAATTACATCCCAGAGTTGAAACGAAGAGAATTTCTCTACGGTCTGACTTCCTCTATCGGTGCTGTCGCCATGACCGATCTAATGGCCAAGGAGACTTCTGGTGGTACTAAAAAGCCAATGCACGAGCCCAAGGCAAAGAATGTAATCATGCTCTTTATGGAAGGAGGACCTAGTCAGGTGGATACCTTCGATCCAAAGCCCAAGCTCAATGCTCTTCATAAGAGCGAGAGCAAGCGTACTGGAACCCTTGAACAGGGTTTCAAATTCTTTGTCGGTAGTCCCTACGGCTCCCGAAAAGTTGGAGAATCTGGACTTGATATGAGTGACCAATGGAAGCACCTACCAGAAGTTGCTGACGAACTTTGTAACTACCGGGGTTGCTTTGCTGAGTCTCTTAATCACCCAGAGGCCCTTTTTCACATGAATACAGGTAGTCGACTGGGGGGAGACCCGGCCCTTGGTGCTTGGGTCAACTACGGTTTGGGTTCTGTTAATGAGAATCTTCCCGGTTATGTTGTGATGACTGAACTGGCTTTACCCCAAGGTGGTTCACGCAACTGGTCCAACGGCTTTCTTCCTGGAAGGTACCAAGGGACACGTCTAAGACCTGAAGGCTCGCCTATTCTCGACTTGAATTCACCTTCGCACAAGAGTCGAACACATCAACGACAGACACTCGATGAACTTGCTTTCCTGAACAAGCGTCACATGGCTCTTCATCCACAACATGCGGAGCTGGAGGCCCGAATGCAAAGCTACGAACTAGCATACCGAATGCAGATGGAGGTCCCTGGGGTCATCGACATTGAAGGGGAGTCTGAGAGGACAAAGGACGCCTACGGACTAAATCGAAAGGAGACGGCTGGGTTTGGGAAACAGTGCTTGATGGCGCGTCGATTAGTTCAGAAGGGTGTGCGCTTCGTACAAATCTTTTCAGGAGGGTGGGACAGTCATGATTATCTTGAGCGGGCACATGCTGCTCGTATCCAAAGTGTAGATCAACCCATGACTGCACTTATTAAGGACCTAAAAGATCGTGGAATGCTCGAGGATACACTTGTTCTTTGGCTTGGTGAGTTTGGTAGAACACCTGACAATAACCGCAGAGGTGGAGTATATGCCATAGGTAGAGGACACAACAACAAAGCCATGACTATTCTGATGGCTGGAGGAGGTGTTAAGAAGGGGACCATTGTAGGTTCAACTGATGAGCTTGGTGCTCAGGCTGAGGAGGTCGCTCACCCAATCCGTGATTTTCATGTCACTCTCTTACATCTTCTCGGACTAGATGACAACAATCTCACCTTTTTTCATGGTGGTAGGTACAAGCAGCTCAGTCAGTTTGGAGGAGAAGTCATCAAGGACTTAATTGCATGATTACAAAAACCCTAAGTCGTCGTACTCTCCTTCGGGGTTCAGGTGGTGCAATGGTTGCCCTTCCTCATTTGAACCTAATGGCTGATAAGCCCAATGGCTCTGATGTACCCAAGCGTATGGTTTGTGTCGGAACTAACTTTGGATTCGTTCCAAAGTTATTTTTCCCTCAAAAAACCGGGCGAAATTATGACGCTCCAGAGTTGATACAGCAACTTGAACAACATCGTGAGAATTTTACCATATTTTCTGGTTTAGATCATGGATCTGAGGGGGTAGGTGGACACCAGGGTGTACACGCTTTTCTATCAGGAGTTTTGTCCAAGAATTCTCGTGGTCTTACCGAAAAAAATATAACAGTTGATCAGAAAGCTGCCGCCCATGTCGGATCGGCAACTCGTTACCCTTCTATGCAAATAACTTCGGGTAGCGGAGGAGGGAGTATTCTTTCATGGAATTCTGCTGGAGTTGCTATCCCTCCAATCCGTGATTTAAACCTGCTCTTTTCGATGCTATTCCAGCCCACTCCAAAGGGTGATCTGAGTATGCTCAGAAAGCTAAATAAACAAAACATCAGCATCCTTGATCTTGTTCAGTCTGATGTTAATTTTTTGCACAAAAGAATAGGGCAAGAAGACCGCGAGAAACTTGATCAGTATTTTACCTCATTACGGTCCTTAGAGAAGCGTCTTTCACAATCGGCTGCCTGGTTAGATCGACCAAAACCTAGCGTCAGTTATGAACTTCCTGTTGGACCCAATGAAATGGAATTCGTCGATCGTGTTCCTTTATACTACGATTTAATTACCCTAGCCTTACAAACTGATTCCACTCGAGTGATCACCCTTGAGTTTTCTGATTTGGGACCAAACTCAGGTGGGTTTCCCCTATCCCGAGGTTATCATCAATTAACTCACCACGGTAAAGTGGAGAGTTATATCAAGGAACTCTCTATCATAGAGAGGTTTCATACTAAGCAGTTTGGTAGATTCCTTGATAAGCTCTCCGATGTAAAGGAACCCAACGGTCAGAGTCTCCTCAGTAATACCATGGCATTACTTGGTAGCGGTATGGGAAATGCGAGTTCACACAGTAATAAAAATCTTCCTCTTTTGCTTGCTGGTGGTGGTTTCAAACATGGCAATCATCTCAGTTTTGAGTCAGGCAAGACACCTGCTTCCAATTTGTTTGTATCAATGCTTCAAAAATTCGGTTTAGAGACCGATACATTCAACCGCTCCACCGGTACCTTAAGCGGACTTGATTTTGGATGAAGTACAGTAGTGTTTTTTTACGAGCCCTTGTTTTCTTTTCAGTTGTTCATACTGGTCTAAGGGCAGATTTCCCTCCTGCAGTCACTGCTTTCGTTTCAAATTACTGCATCCAGTGCCATGACTCTGACAGCGAAAAGGGTGATCGTAACTTCGAGCCCTTACTAGCCAACCCTCTACCTAGGGAACACTTTGAAACGCTCAAGGAAGTCCTTGATCAACTCAATCTTGGTGAAATGCCACCGCTAAAAAAAAACGTGGCTCAACCTAGTGATGATGAGCGTCGTCAGATGGTCGGTGTCATCAGTACCTATCTGAATCAAGTACAAGCCGATAAAGTCCCTGATGCCACTGTGATGCGCCGACTCACCCGCTATGAGTACAATTACGCTATGCGCGACTTACTTGGTGTCGATACAATTGCTGCTGATGCTACGAGACTTTTCCCAGCAGATGCCAATGCTCATGGTTTTCCAAATTACGGCCCTGTGCAGGCGCTTTCAGATGTTCAGCTTCAACATTACATCAGTGCTGCCCGCACTTACCTTGATCGAGCTTTGTTTTTTGGAGAAAAACAACCCGAAATCCAAAAGTTCCTCTTCAAACCCAAAGACCTCAATTACGAAAAGAAAAATGTTGGTACTGTGCGTTATCGGGTGATATCAGCAGATGGAAAACATCTTGATATTGGTCACGGAAAACCCAATGATAGTGGTCCCACCTACCCCAAACGTTTTGCAGCAAAGGGAGTTCCTCGAGATGGCTTTTATCGTGTAAGCGTAAAGGCAACCGCAGTAGGACGTGAGCACCCCTATTCCCCAGAATTAATTCCAGCTGACCTCTCGCATCCATTGCAAATGGGATTATGGCAAGTTCCTGATTCATCTTATTTGTCCAAACGAACTGCAGAAGGTCGTGTTTTGGTTAAGGTTTTTGACTTAGCTGATAACAACCCTCAGTATTACGAAGCCACCACATGGATGCCTGCAGGTGCGATTCCATTTGTTCATTGGATTAACGGTATTGGCTCCACAAAAGGGCCATTACAGAAAATTATTCAGCGCTACTATCCTGAAGCCAAACGTAAGACACCCTACGAAGTCGATCGACTCAAACAAGCGGGTTTACCAGTTCCCAAGGACGCCTTAGTACAAAAGATTTGGATTTCTGACCTTTACAAAGGACCGCGCGTGAGGGTCCATGAGATTCGTCTTGAAGGTCCTCTGTTCAAACAGTGGCCACCTGAGAGCCACCGGCTAATTGTCGGTAACGAGACCGATATCAACCGAGTGGATCTACAGCAGGTAATTCTTGAGTTTGCGCGCAAGGCTTTTCGCCGCAGTGTCAACGTTTCAGAAATATCTCAATACTATGATTACATCAAAAGCCAAACGGCTTCTGGTATTGCTTTAGATGAGGCATTTAAGCAGGCGCTTACAGCCATTCTCACTTCACCTCTTTTTCTCTTTCTCGATGAGGGTGGTGCGATGGATGAGAAGTTACTTGATGACTTTCAGCTAGCAACTAGGCTTTCCTTCGCTTTTTGGTGTTCAACTCCGGATGAGCAATTGCTGAAACTTGCAGCTCAAGGCTTATTGAATGAGCGCAAAACCTTAATGGCTGAAACCGAGCGATTATTACGAGATTCTCGCTCAGAAGCTTTTGTACAGCATTTTGCTGATTCCTGGTTGCGGCTAGACAAAATTGGTTCCATGCCACCTGGCACAAAGCAATTTCCCTCCTATTTCCGAGATCGCTTAGATAGTGCGATGAAGAACGAAACTTATCACTTCGTTAGTCATCTGCTAAAGCAGAACCGTCCCATCACGGAATTCATTGACGCTGATTACAGTTTTCTCAACGGAGCTCTTGCCCGTCATTATGGAGTATCCGGTGTCGTAGGAGAAACATTTATCAAGACACAGTTTTCTCCCGACTCCAGGCGCGGAGGATTACTAGGCCAAGCGAGTGTACTGACTGCCACAGCAAATGGTGTAGAAACCTCTCCTGTTACCCGCGGAGTATGGGTGCTGGAAAGCCTGCTTGGCACGC
>Ga0160423_10002000_pt1 | contig 17090 bp, 17 predicted proteins | sample CRUFie14St8metaG_FD_108191 | JGI IMG/M metagenome (GOLD analysis project Ga0160423, IMG submission 108191) | Marine microbial communities from the Costa Rica Dome - CRUD Field 142mm St8 metaG | ecosystem: Environmental > Aquatic > Marine > Oceanic > Photic zone | place: Costa Rica: the Eastern... | reverse complement strand
GTTTCCCATTTGTCGTTTGTAGCAATCGAGAGTAATTTGAAACCCATCTCATGCTCAAGGTTACTCAGAATTTCCTTACCCATCGTTTTACTGATTATAGTGAGAATTTCATCATCGGCTACTTTTCCTTTGAAGGATTCTTGTGCGCCGTGTGATGTTTGTACCATTTTCTTCAATTGAAAAGTGTACTCCTGAGTTTTTTGTGTCCATTCCCCCATAGGTATTGGACTCGGTAAATCATGGTCACCAACTTTAGTGACCACCAATTTACCGTCTATAAGGTCCGTCTTCAGACTTTCCACTTATCGTTACTCGAACAACTTTGTATAGATGTAAGCGAAAGGTAGCAGGATTAGCACGCCGGTTATAACCAACAAAATGACTGGAAGTTCAAGGAAGAAAAATCTCTTCAAACTAATATCACCTATCGGTTTCCCATCAATAAACGAGTGCCCTCGCATCCTTACTCCCCTTCGGAGTAATCGGTCAACTTGGTGGGTTTTGGATTTACCCAATCAGTCAACTTTTTTTGCCTATGAACGCATAGTCTACTATCGCAAGGATTCATCCTTACGTGTCGTGACTGCTTACACAAGCACTTTTTTTCTGGTGTGTTTAACACACCTACTCTTTTCGGAGTTTCATATTTTCGCAATCCTTTCGGTTGCACTTATCTGGTTATTCGTCCAATAGAAGAACAATCTCCATTTGTCCGTTTTTTTCTTTCTTAAGAACAGGTGTTGCTACACCGTGCCGAGTATTGATTGGCACTGGTATAGCGTAGTGTGTCTTAGGAAATAACTTCAACCATTTTTGAAACCAGTAGTTTAGCACTGAATAACCCCAAGGCTTTTCATTTAATGTACTTTGCTACCAATTGCTACTCACTGGTATCTCCATCAACCCATTCAGAATAACTCTGATGATTGATATGAGTCCAGGTATCAACGTAGTAAGCACCTCTTGTTCCAGAGCCGTCAACTTTGGTCTTTCCGACCTTTTTGACATCCTTCATTCTGGATAGGAGTTGGCAAACTTCTGAGATTGTAGGAGCACGACGTGTTGGCCACTGGTAGAAAATCATTTCTGCACTTAGTGGCGCGTCAGAGTCCAAAAGTAAGTTTTTGATAACGTCCTTACGCGGCTTTGCCGGCAGGCAAATCACCTGGTTTCTCTACTGGCTTGATACTGACTTTGTCAGGAACAGGCCGGTCCGAATACAGACTCTCGTAGAAGGCCTCGGCCTTTTCAGTAGTCTGCTCATCTTCTGGCATCAATTGTCTGATGGCTTCGATGACTTCTTCTTTGAGGGGTGCTAAATGCCTTGTACCGTCAATTCTGATTGTGGCACGGTAGTAGCCCCCAGCATAATTAAACGGAATGTCCTCTGTGGCCTGTCCGCTTTCTTTGATTTCCCTGAGAATATCCTTCTCAAGTGCCTTTACCTGGGCTTGGACGAGTCTCAACTCTTCCCTTGCCTCATTGTAATGGCTTAATTTGACCTCAATGTCTTGAGTCACTTATCACATGTGAAAAAAACAAGTCGGCACGATGCCGACTGTTTCCACCTTATCATGGGCCACCCAGAAGGGTAGCCCGGTATTTTCGCTTTACCAGCCTCGTCCGGTGTCAGCAGACACCAGGTCAGAGACCTCTTCTTCACGGTTGTCGTCGGAGGAAGCATCACGGAATCCTTTCGCCTTACATTCTTGGAAAATTTTGGCGACTTCTTCCTTGCTCATTGATTCTCCTTCGGCACCTTCGATAGCGGCAACAAAGTCGTCGTAGGTTGGTTCCTCGCTGTTGTTAGAGCGCATACCGGCCAAAATGATGGCCTGCTCCACAACGGTTGCGATGGTAGAACCACTCATACCGGACGTGCGCTTGGCCTTACCGTAGATGAGTTCTTTGACGATTGGTTCAAAGTGAGACCAGTCACGGTCTTCACCATTTCGCTTAATTCGATTGATGTGAATTTTGAAAATTTCTTCCTGCCCCTTTGCATCGGGAAGGCCATAGTAATACTTCGTACCCTGGGCACGTCGTAGCAATTCTGGCGCAACACCGTCAATGCGGTTAGCAGTCATAACGACCATTGTGTCGTTATCTGGGTCATTCCGAATATCCTGAATACGAGTCAGGAGCAGTTGTAGCGAACTGTTAGTGTGGTTATTGCTCGTGCTACCATCACCGTCAGTCACCTTTCGGATTTGCTTCTCGACTTCATCGAAAAACATGATTGCACCCATCGCCTCAGCGTATGCAAACGCCATAGCGATAAATGCTTCTGCTTCGCCCACGAATTTCTTGTGCAGTTGATTAGATTCAATGCGAATCATAGGGCGTTGAGTCTCATAGGAAATTTGTTCTGCGGCGGCAGTTTTACCAGTACCCGGCGGTCCAGCCTTGAAAATCAGGGCAGGGGGCTTGGCACCGTAGTCCTTTGAGTCAGGTAGGGTCGAGTATTGAATCAGTTCAATCAGTTTGTCGAGGTTTTCAACACCCCCGAGTTTCACTGGGTTGTCAGGCATGCGGAGTTCAATTCCTGCATCCTTGACCTGCTTCACTTTCTCTGCCGAGATGTACTCAGCATTGATTCGACCAAATTTTTGCTTGGACAACAGCAATGAGGCAATACCTCGCTCTGTTGACATACCAGCAAGGGCCGTAACGACCCGTTCAAGTTCTACTTCCGACATACCGTTAGGGTACACCGGTTCACCTTTCATGGTGTAGGATTTCAGAGTATTACTGACGTAGCCACGCCAGAAGTCCCGGTTGGGCAACTTCCACTCTTCACGGAAGTATGACTCTTTGAGTTCCTTTGGGAAGTCCTTGAAGCCACGAGGAACAAGGAAGATGACGAAAATACCCGTCAACTGAATGCTCCTGCGTTTGTACGCAATGTTGTTCAAGAAGTGGATAAAAGGAATCGACGTCAAGAAGAGTTCAGCGTTGTCGATGACGTAGATACGCCCTCGGCCTTCTTTCTTCGAGTTGAAATTTGAAATCGAATCCTGAATCCTCATCATGTTTCCATTAGGCGTCCATTTGAGTTCATCTGGAAGCCCATAGACCGCGTCTCCAAGTTCAAGACGAATTGCTTCATCTCGCTCTGCGATTGGCGGATTGATGAGTTGGGCACCTCGCTTGTAAGAGGGGGTGTCCTGGTTCACTTCGTTAGGGTGAGGCAAGTCAATTGGATTCCCGAAAGGAATTTTGACATAACTCTTACTGGGGTCATAATCCCCATCACCCTCAACTACTTCAGAGAACTTGTGGACGACTTGAGCGCCGGCCTTTCCCTGAACACGTTCTCGTGGAAGGAGGCGATATGCTCGCATCTCATCCACGGAGGAAGCGTACACAATTTCTGGTCTCTTATTGAACCAGTGTGTAGGCTTGAAGGTCCTCATTGCATCGGTAGCGGCGAGTTCGGTCAACTTGTGAACGACCTCCATCGACTCCGATGTTTCTATGACCATACCAAATTCGGTTGCCCGAATAAGGTCACAGGCCCGGTTAAGCACAGAGACGTTTGGGTCCACTGGCTCACCTTTTTGTTCTGACTTCTTTGCAGATGCCATACTTATCATATTTTTCCAAACTGATGGGGCTGATGTGGCGGGCGTTACCACAGTAAGTCGGGCAAGACAAACTGGGACGCCCCATCATGCGTGACACGTGTCGCTATATCTGCTACAATAGATGCTGTGCTCTTCAGTTCACCAGAGGAGGTAGTACTGTTGTTAGAGACGCTGCAAATTTTGCGCAAAATGATTGCAAAGGGTATCATTTGTACTTGAGATTGGACATTCTGAATTTCTCCATAATTTTTGCAAGAGATTGGTGGATGTTGCAACCACCTGTGGTAGGTACCTATTGTTACCTTTGCCACATGTCAGATGTCATTTCTATTGTGTAACCGAACGCTCTGGCCTCTGTCATGATAGATGACAGAAAACCAGGTGCGTACTTTGTTGAATTGTGAGTTCCTGAAGGAGCATCACTTCTGTTAGTACTGCAAATCCAGATGGCAATTGGCTGTTTAGTTGGCCAGTAGTCATTGGTTTAACGATTAATGGTGGTTGACGGGACCTTTGTTTCCTTTCGAAAGGAAATATTTGGTCTATTTTTGTGCGGGTAAGTGTGTTCGACGATTGTCGTAACTACGTTACTCTATGCATCTCTTAGGCGGTGACTGGACCTGGTCCGTCACTCCTCTTCCTGAGACCCGTCGGAACCATTTTTGGTAGTATACATTGGATTTTGGAATCCGTCTTGCGCATCTACGTGTTGGTTCACCATGGTATTCCGTTATTGCAACTGGGTTATCATGTTATCTCAATTTGACGTGTGTCGTAATGTTTAGTGAGTACTCGAGTTATGTGAGTCGTTCCGATAGATGGTTCCTTCGAAGACAGTAATTGTCTGAATTTTCCAGAATTCTACTGGAGTTACTCTGGTAACTCGAGGTTAGTGGGAGTAGTTTGTTCCCCCACTGCAATAATGACATGTGTCATATCGTCCGATGAGATTCATCGTACGAAATCTGGGTGACCATCTGTTGCCACGTAGTGTGGACTGGCCATCCAAGACCCGGTCAGGAAGTGCCCCTAATCAGTAGACTGCTTAGGGTCCCCGTGTCCGGTGATTGTTGATTGCTGACGTCTTTCAGGCAATGGCGTCCGTACAGACTGGCCTGCGTTGTACTTCCGAGGTCCTCGAAGTTACTTCCGTAGGGTGCACGTGACTTGTACTCGTGACGAGTGCATGCGAGTGTTACTCCTGGTTCAGGAAGCAACGCCGGCTCGGCATCCCAGCACTGGGTGTCAAGCAACTTGTTGCATTGTAACATTGCAGTAACTGTGACGCGACTGTCAGTCGACTGTCCAGTCATCGCGAGGTGGCTCGTGTCGCCACAAGTTGTCACGTCTCAGACTGTACAAGTCAGTCGTCTCGACGAGAACGTTGTTCTGGCGTGCGGACTTTCTGGATTAGTTCTATCCTGGACTTTGTATCCCAAATCCGCCTCTTCTGGCCTGCTCATTGACTTTGACATGTGTTAAGTCACATCTTGTGTGATTAGCGTACCGTCTTTTCTGGTTTCGACGTGCGATTGGTATTGCATACCAGACGCCTTGCTTCACCAGAACGACTTCTGGAAAGTTGGTGACCCCAACTTAATTTGCGAGGACAAGTTGTCTTCGCGTTACTGTGTCATGTCGTGTGTCAGTCATTGTGTGTCATTGTTGTTTTTTCATCATGCGCGAGGACAACTTGTCCTCGCAAATTAAACATTTTCCATTTCATTGGGGACAGATGTCCCCTCATTGGTTATTAAACCCCAATTATCAACAGACTATTCCATTTGCTGGGTCTGTTTTTTCTTTGGAAGTGGTACTCGGCGCATACTGGCCGGATGTCGAATAGACTCCATCCCTTTCACTTCCAACCCTTGTTCTACGAGTTTTGCCTCCAACAGTTTGATGACATTCTCGCATTCATTTGGGTTTTCTTCATAGCCGTCAACGTCGAAGGTGAGGTTCCCACCTTCTTTGATAATCAACTTGATTTGAGGCATTACAATCCGCCTCCGAGACTGTGAGACATTGGGTCCTTCTTCTCTTGCCCACGGGTTAGCGTCAACCCTTGAGCAACTCCAGGAAGGTCCAGTTCAACGATAATCTCACCTGCTTGGGGCTTGTCTTCTTGAGTTTGGTATGACCAACTCTTGACTTTTCCTCCCAATTCGTTTTCGATGTTGTGAACAGTCTGCACTGCGAGCAATTGGTCCTTGACCGCTTGCACGAATGTCTGTCTGTCACTTCGCCCTTGGTAGACTTTACCCAGGGCTTGTCGATTTACGTTGTAACCATCCATAGAGACGGAAACTTGCCCGTCTTCTTCGATGTAGACACCGAATGAGTTTGACACTCCGTGCATTTTTACAACGATAGGTGCTTTGCGAGCATCTGCGGCCAGGCCATGGTATCGAGTCGAATTTTGCATCGTGAACCATTTGCTTCTGTCCTTAATGTCCTCGCAGACCTTAACTTCCCCCAATTCACCGACAGCGCGTTCTACCGCTTGACCGATGAATTCGAGTTGGTCGTCTCCGACGACCATATCTACCTTGACTTTTCGCGTTGTGCTCATAGTCGGTCTTATCACATTGTTCTTTTTGAACTTGTCTGGGGGTGCGTGGCCCTGTGTTAAAATGCCTACCGCCTGTGACAGCGGCCTGTCCCCAGAAAGGACTTTCGTCCTCATACTTACCGAGGGTCAGACTGCGGGAACCGTGTGACCGGTTGAACCCCACAATCTCGCCCTGGGAAGATTGCCCGAGGGTGTGACCCCTCATCCCAATGACCTTCAGTGTTCTCATTTCGACACAGTTGGGACAGTACCACGCTTCCCTGAAGGTCAATGTGTCGAAATTCACTTATCGAAAAAAAAGAAAGGACAATACGCTCCGTGAACGTACGTCCGTTAGGGATTACTCCCCCTTCTTTTCAGCACTTTGGCTTCTGGATGGATAGTCTTCCTTCCATTTTTCTGCCATTTCTCGTGCTCGTTGTTTTAACGACTTGCCTCTATCCGGCATGCTTAGTCGCTTCCACAATTGTCTGAAGCAGGCTTGGGAAAGTCTGCAACAAGTAGGCATCAACAGAATAAATCCTGTGGTGACGAATTCACCCCGAAAGGTAAATCCATCACTGATTCGTGATGATTGGCTCGCCAGCCGCACATCGCTTGACATTAAAGTCAGAATCAGTTTGCCTATGCGTTCGTCAATTAGCCCCTTGCGTAAGGGTTGAATGCAGATTGACGTCCACACTGAGTGCGCAATAACACCTACCTTCTCGGTTCAAAGGCCTCCACAGCCTCCCCGATATCATAAGCAAGGCCCAAGTCATTTCAGGAAGACAAGGGCCAGGTGCATCCACGCTTATCTGACGGCACCCCTCCGAAGAGTTTTTGACTCCGCTTGTAGCAGAGAAAGGGCACGTTCCCGAAGGAATGTCAGACGGTAGGAGAGAAGAGAAGCGTGGGGCTACTCTCTCTCCCGCCATAGTGTAACGTCGCACAAAGTAGTACTACGTTGCCACAATTATCCAGGGAGGTGAAATTCTCAGTTTAAGCCGAAGCGCAATCCACTGAGGGTCTTTCACCGGTCCACCGTCGGCTCTCGCACCGTTGGGCTTTCCTTTTCCTGGAACACATCTCCCCGAAAGGAGACACTTATCGTGGTGTTTGTAGAGAAACAGGGAGGTGCACCTTCCCTGTACTTTTGGGGCAGTCGCGCCCCGAAGCGAGATACTATGTCCGTTCAAGAATAAAACGGTCCTCTACAATAAATCGGTCTTCACTTCCTCCAATGAAAGGAGGTTGTACCTCGACCAAACCACGGAACCCCGAAGGGCCCTAATCACATTCTCAAGCAATCGTCCGTTACTGTGAAGTTCTGGACTCCTGCTTTCACAGAACACATTCCGCTTCAGTCGCTAAACTTCCACTTCCTGCGTGTAATTACCCCTAACTCTGCTGGTTAAAGCAGAGAAGCGTAAGAGAATAGAGTCGGGGCCAAATGCTTAATTCGTACTCTATCCAATTCCTTTCATACCTACACCTTCCGGTTCGGAAACTTTCTGATGTAGACACAAATAATCAACGGAGGGCGCTTGTGAGACGCTTAACCGCTGATACCCTAAAACTTGGCCTGGTTCGGGTAATCCCAGGTTGCTATGATTTCTGCTTACACCAGAGGTGGGCCTTAATACCCAAGTCCAGTGTTTTTGTTTAGCAGTCCACATTTATCACTTATATGGAGTTCACCACGCCTCTCGTTCACGCGGCTCTCTCCACAAACAGGCATAGACTCACGCCCCGGAACTTGTTTTGTCCGATACGTAGAGCGACTTGGTCCTACTGTGAGTCCCCCACTCGAGAATTCATGGGGGCAGTAGAAGTATTCGCAATTCGTATAGCGTTTGGGCGATGCCACGCCCAAGAGTCTTGAATGCAGACCCCCATGTCTCCAGGGGGGGTTGACGCAGTGTCGGGCAGATAGAAACGAATTTCGCCTCTTACCAAACCCGACTTATGTCAGGGTTTTCCTGTCTCTTTCTGAAACGGTGCACGCTATGGCACCCTCGCCAGAGACAGGTCGGTGGGTCGGCCCAGAATTGGGCGCAAACACACTGATGCGTAGCCAGTCCTCTCCTCTTTCGAGACGAACTCTTTGAGGAAAGGAACTCCATCTTGTCCTGAAAGTATTCAGAACAAGCACGTACAAGCCCCGCTAAGGGATGGCCCGCTAAGGCCTTCTTGCACTTCTGTTATCAGAGAGAAAAACTCCTCCCTTTTCGTGTAACCACGCTTATTGCATCAACCACGAGGCTTCCCATAAATGGGGGGCTACATGTGGTTCATTGTAGTAGTTCCCTCGCCTCATAGAGTAACGTAGGCGAAAGTAGTACTACATGTGCAAATGCACTGATGCACGGTATTTTTCTCCATCATCCTGCTTTTTTTTCAGGTTATAGACAGATTACCACGCTTATCAAAGTCACTCTTTCTTAACGCTCCAATAACAGACTACACGAGGTTTAGGGTGGCGCATAGTTGGCCTTGTTTTCCCTTCTCGCTTGTCATAGCGTTTGTCACGTGCCAGTAGGTTGTTTAGGCACTGAATAGTGACTCCCTGACGGGTGTTTTTGTTTATGTACTTCAAGACTTCATGCGTATTCTTCTCTCCATTATCGGAGAGGTACTCGAAAATTTTGCTTTTAATCATCGGTTGGCGCATTTTCATCGTCCTCGATTAGGTCCTTAAACTCTGAAGCAGAGTAAAGAATTTTTTCTCCAGAGAACCATTGCATGTGTTCACATTCGTGAACTTCAATATTGTACATGCCTTTTCGGTTCACAGAAAATATCACAGAAGGCTTTCTGCATTGGGGACAGAGGATGTAGAATTGCTCCTCTTTCTCCATGTACTTGCCTAATTCTCCAATGAAGTAGGTGGTGTACGCCGCAACGGTAGGCTCCCTTGAAACTGGATAGCCAAGTTGTCGGTCGTACTCCCGCTGTGTCATCATATCCCAGTAGGCAGGGTAGTAGCAATGTGCCATTGCTCTTTTCTGTTCTTCTGTGTACTTTTTTCCAGTATCAACACCTGTGTCGGTAATGATTTTGAAGTACCTTTTGACGTGGTTTTGAAACCATTCGTCACTTACAAATTTAACCCAAGGTGGCGTTTCATTCTCCAATATATTCCCCTCCATCGGGGTCAATTTCGGGCATAGAACGCATGGCTTTCTTCTTGTCTTGCATTTGCAAGAGTAGTCGCCAGTTTGGCCATAGGAGACGAACTCCACAGCCTTTGCACTTGTTCCACAATTGCAAGTCTGCAACCACGTTTCTGTGCTTCTTGTTCACGAAAATGTGAGCGTATGCGGTTGCGTTGTAAGTGGTTTCCCACTCGCACTCGCATGTTACTACCATTACGTACGCTTTCTCATGTTTTGTTGAGAAGCGGTATTTTGCCCCCTCCTGGAGGCTGACGTAGTCTAACAACTCTTTGCCATTTACGTCTTTGTCGCTCAGAACTTCTGTTCTGTTCACTAATGTGGGTCGGGGTCCTAATCCCTTTACTGGGCATGGGCTTTGGGTGGTTAACTTTGGCAAATTAACCTTCTATATTTCGCAGTATGACCAGTCCAGCGTATTTTTGGTCTACCATGCCTCTTACTATTCCCACTTATCTGACTATCAATTTGACGTCTTTTCACTCCATTTGATTTCTTTCCCCAAGTACAGATTTTCGCCTCCCACAAAATATGAGTTGTGAAAGTCCTGGCCGGTGCTCCAAAAAGCAATTTTGGCACGAGGAAAGTACCCGTAGAATTTGATGTAGTATCTCTCAGGTTCATCGCCAATGATGGCGTAAATGGTCACGCCGGTTCCCCAGCGCATTTGGTCATCGCCTTCAATTGGTGCCCCCATTTTTTGCCAATCTGGTACGAAGAATCGAACCTTAGCGTTAGGAGGCCAGTAGTTGTTGAAGGCCATTTTCATGTCTTTTGTGTACACAAGCAATTGCTCGTGAACGGGTTGATTACCGACCCTGAACAGGTCTACTGGGTAGGCCCTGGACATTTCCGTGTCGGTTTCTTTGAGAATACCATGCTGTCTGGCCAACCTCGATTTGGTGGCCTTTATGGTTTCTCTCAACTCTTTGATAGTAGTTTCAAAATTTACTGTGCGTTTGCTCCAATCATACCCTCTGGAATGAACGGCATTGCCGTACCTCGTCAGGTCTTCATCGAATTTTTCACAGTGTTTTTTGGTGATTGACACCGTAGGCGAGCCCTCACGGACAAGCCAAACAGAGTTGCAAGAGCAACCAGTACAATACTCGTCGCCTCGCAAGCCCTTGTTGTAAGCGTATCTCCCGTTACTGAATTGCTTCAGAATAGGGTCGCTTTCAATTGTTTCCTTCATTGTTCATCACGTACTCGGTGTTGTCAATAAGGAATTCGATAACATCTCCGAACGTTGTCAGAGTTGCTTTCGCTTGAATGTGTTTGGTGTGCTTTCGCAACTTCTTCAGGATTTTGACATAAGTCGGGTCCAGGTCAGTCACTTTGATACCGTAGTTACTCTCGTCCTGACTCTTGTCCAGATTGCTCATAACTCGGTCCATAGGAACACCGTGTACATTCTTTCTCACTGGTTTATTGCGCAAGTCGATAATGACAGGCACAAAGCCATGTCGGTATGCAAGTTTCTTGTAGGCAATTTGTTCCCACTCGAAAAGGTTGCAATTATCAACAAGGCAGATTGCTCCAGAAGAGTGCTCTTGACTTACGAATTCTTCAACCTTACATTGGGTTATTTGGTGAGCCATCGGAACCGACGGCCCATGAAATTCATAGTGTCCAGTAACACTCGTGAAGTGATTGTCAGTCGAGAAAATCTCGCATTCAATTTCTTTTTCTTTGCACCACATTTGGATTTTCTTAGCCATAGTAGACTTTCCTTGTCCTGGGGTGCCTTGCATGATGAACATAATGCCCTCATGCAATTCGTTATCGTAGTCTCGAATGATTCTACGCACTTATCATATCGAGTTAATTTCGTTGGCGTCGAGCCATCTCCATCATTGATTTTTCTTCCTTGTAGGAAGCCTCGATAGGTTGGTATTTCATGAAAGTGACATTCCAGTTGTGTGGCAGAGCAAAATGCTCAAAGCCAGAAACAGGAGGAGCATAGAGGGCTTGCCTCAACGCTTCTCCAGGACCATCAGCACCAGACCAGAAAAACTTGATGTTCACTACCGGGCTTTTCTGCCCAAATGATTCAAGTCTCTTTTTCAAAGTTTTCAGGAACCTCACCGCATGCGGATAATTTGGTGTCCATAGATGGGGGCTGTGTACTCTCTTAGGAAACACCGCAAACTTCACTTCTTGCTTAGTTTCCTTATCGTAGTAGTCGTGCCTCTTATCGCAAAGTGCGATAGAGATACTGTAATAGCCCATTTCATTTCTCTGAATTTTGTCAATGTTCGGTACTACACTTTCTTCAAACCATTCATCGGGACCGATAATCGGGACCTCGTCATGCATGTGCAAGACTCTCCTGATTTCCAGTTGCGCTTTCAGAGGGGCTTAGACTGTTAATTTCGTCCAAGACCTTTTCCATGAAAAAGCAATATTCCCTTTTAGAACCGTGGTTGCATTGGTCTCTGCTAACAGAGAACATACGGTCATCCACCCACTCATACTTTTTCAATGTCGCCATGTAGTTGAAGACAAATCCAGTTTTGTGGGGCTTGTGGTATTTTTTCAGAACGTTAACGATTTTTTCAGCAGTGAACCACTGCTGGTTCTCTCCGTTCTGATGCGTAATGTGAACAAGGGCATTTATCAGCCAGCACCAGTTTCGTGGACGTTTTGCCACGGTGGCGCTTTTTTGGCTTAAGCGTTCATTGACTTTTTTCTGCACTTGTTTCACAGTCGCTTCATATTTCGGTCGAAACTTCGACGTCACCTTATCTGTGGGGCTTAAAGCGAGGAGAGGAAATCGTCAACGGACGACTTCCACTCGATGGTCGCTTTCTTTTCTTCCTCAGCCTCATTGAGACTGATGCCAGCCAAAGTAAGGACTGACTCCCCTGCGCCAAACTCGTAAAGAGACTTGACTTTGAAAATTTCACCAACATCGCGGGCGTCCAACATAAAGAAGGCACCCGGAAGTGCGGTAGAGGCATCGAAGGATTGGTCAAGCCATTCCTCACACAATGCCGATTGGAGAGAACCCTCCACTGACTTGAAGTCAACAGCCTTGAACATCCAGGGCTGTACGCTCTCGTAGTAGATAGAGTCTTGAATCTCCTTCTTGACCGCAGTTTTGCGGTGGGCTCGTAGCCGCTTGATACGCTGTCCCAGTTGGTAATAGCGTGATTCTTCAAAGAGCGAGCGGGCTTGCTTCTTGAGCAAGTTCCCAAAGGCCTCGTTGTCTTCTTGGGCCTTTTTTATGTCGTCAACAGTGTGGCCAGTTATTACCTTGCCATCAACAATTTTCTTCAATCGCTCCTTTGTTGCCTTGTACTTCTTGACACCTTCTGCATCAAGGAAATACTCGACGGGATAATACTTCAATCCCTCAACCTCTTTCTTGGTTTCCTCCAAAAGGTTGCCAATGTATTCGAGGTTTTTCTTGTGAGCCATGTAGGTCCCAGTGATACCATAGAAGTAGTCACGGAGGGCCTGCTGACGACCACGGATGAGTTTCACCATAGGGCCAGTTTCTGACCTACGCCACGAACGAGGTGGGTATAGGTCAGCGCGTAGCAAATCCATAGTAATAACTCGTGCCTGCTTCTTACTCATGCCCTTAAGCACGAACAAGTTCACAAATCGGTCTTTCACAAGTTGCGCGTCTGGCGAGGAGACCCCCAGCATTTTGGTAGGTACCTTCTCGGCCCAGACTTGTTTGCCCTGGAAAAGGTTCGCCTTTCCAAGCCATTCAGTTTTCTCGACACTGTAAAAGGACGCCGCCTCAACGGCTTCCAACAGTCTTGTCGTTAGAACCTTCTTCTTGCCATCCGTAGGTAGGTCAATTTCCTCCAAGTGAGCCTTGAGTTGCTTCACAGTCAGGGTTTTGACATCCTCTTCAGTCATGAAGAACACGGCTGGGAAAAATACCCCGCCAAGTCCTATTTGTTCTTCCACGTTGTTTTCAGTCAACATGTTTCTCTTATCATATTTTCACAATTATCAAGTGAGACCGGGGGCAAAGCCCCCGGCCTCTGGTGTAGTCTACGGACCTAACAGGTGTTCCAGTCTGTCATTGGTCTTTCACTACGGTTGGGATGTTCCGAGACGGGCGTGTCATCAAGCGAGAAGTCGCTCGACGAGGTCCGGCTTCTTGCCGCTCATCGTGAGATTGCGGGCTCGTAGCATTTCCTTCAACTCGGCAACCGTCAATTTACCAAGGTCTTCCCTGGTGTACTGGGTTGGTTGCAACTCCTCGTCAATGGTGGCGGGAGTGTTCTTGAGTTGTTCCACATCGTTCCTTGCCTTTCGCACGGGCTTGATGGTCGTCTTACCCTTGCGCTCAACAGTTGGCGGTCGTTCCTTGTGCTCAACAGAGTTGGCCACATCCAGGTGGCGAAGTGTTTTCTCGACGTGCTCATCGGTGCCGAGAACAACAGTCCTGACCATTTCCTCTACCATCATCTTCTTGTTGGAAGGACGATGGTCGAATGGGATGAAACTGTCAAGAGTCTCATTCCCTTGTGGTGCTACTACCTCATCGAGAGGATTAACTCTCTTCTTGTCGGTAGGGTTCTGCTTGTTGATACCTCGCTTGCTCCTGGGTCTGGCATTGGGGAGTTTTCGTTCCCCAGCCTTCTTCTTGACAACTGGTACATCTGTATTGCTGGTGGCTTGCATCCACCATCCACGCAATTTGATACCAATGTGGGATTTCTCAGATGAGAGCCCCCGGTCAATCTTCAGGTAAGCAGGTACGTCCGCTTTTGGAATCTTCTTGGTAATCATCCTGGAATAGGAGTAGGAGTCACCTCGAACGAAGTGCTTCCCCTGCTTGCTATTCTTGCCCAGGCTGACAAAGGCCCCGTTGGAGGGACCCATGAATCCGAGAAGTCCAGAAAAGTGAGAGGGACAGACACGGTTGTGGCCACTCTGCTCGACGTGAGCAAAATAGGCCTTCCTTGCCTTCTTCCCTTTCGTTGGCTTGAACTGATGTAGGTATTCTTTCCCCTTGTCCAAGTGCAGGTTGATGGTTGTCGTTGCCTTGTTGGGCTTCGAGCGTTTAACGCGCACAGTAGGGTCATCCACAGTGTAGAGATACCCGTTGGTATCAAGCACCGTGGCAAAGCCTTCATCGTCAATCGGAATGTTCCAAGTAATGGTCTTTCCATTGGAGTCTTCTGTCATTGGCTTGACCTTGATGGGTCGAGCGTAGTACAGATTGAATCCAGAGTGGAAATTCCAAACGATTTCTCCCATTGAAGCCTTCCAGGCCCTTGGGGTGTATTCATCTCGGAACTCTTTCATCACTTCCTTCTTGTGCTCCTTCATCCACTCATCCTTGGTGGTGAGTTCGATGGTGAAGTACTCAGTGACAAGTTTCACGATGGAGGACAGAGCCTCGTCTCGCTTCTTTCTGGCGTTTGCTGATTTTTCCTTCATCAGGTTCATCAGGTCTTCTACCAGAGCCTTGTCATTTGCCTTCTTGAACTGCTCTGCTTTGGCTTGCGCCTTGGCTTGAACATCCAAAAGGTCAGCAGTGGAGGTGTAAATCACAGACAGGTGCAGTTGCATCTCTGGCTGTGCTTGCCATTCCACCACCTTGTCCGGCCATTGTGGCCAGAACTGGTGAGGGTCTGAATCTCCGTAGAATTCGGAGTCAGTACGCTTGTACCGCTTAATCAAGCGGTACTCCCTTTTTTTGGAGTCATACTTGACTCCTGCGTGATTTGCGGCGAAGGCGGTGCGGAACTCGTCCTCAACGTCTTCAACTCTTGCCTTCAACAGAGACATCTCTTTCGCATGGTGTTGCTTCCAAGAAGTGTCTTCGGCTTGAGCCACAAATTGGTTTTGGATTTTGGTCTGCTCCTTACCGAGGAGCGTACCTTGCCACTTCGCAAATGGGAGTTCTTCAACTTCCAAATGAGCGAAGGTTTCGGTACTCCGAACGGAGTCCATGGCATCCTTGACCGAGATGTTGGGTGCGTTCCTCAGAGTCCTCGACTTTGCTCCATACTCGACGAAGCATTGGAAGAGGTAGTCAACTCGGTACGGCACGCTGAGGGCGTGAGCAATCTCGGCATTCACCTTGATTACCCAATTCTTCAGTTGCCCGTTCTTGGCCATGCGGGCCAGGGATTCGAGTTGTTCTTCGGGTGCGGGGATTCCCAGACGGTTGGCGTGCTTCTTGCGAAGCGATGAGGCAAGCCCATTGGACCTTTTCCTCAAGTCTGCCAAGGTCACAGAATCCTTGTGAGAAATGAATTTGGCCGCGCGGTCATTCCGCTTCTTGGCCAGACCCGTTTTTCTCACATGCTTCTTGACCTTCTTGTTGTACGTCTTGTTGGCCTTGCGACTTGCTCGTCGCTCGTAGCCAGTAGAAGTACTGTGGTCAACAGCATTCACGGTCATCTGTTCTTGAGTGCTGACAGAGTGGATGTCTTCAAGGTGGCCAGAAGCCCCCAAGACTGACATCAGTACTGCCATGAGCACCGCAATCATCGTTCTTGTTTTGTTTTTCGTTTGCATTGGATTTCACTCCTTATTCACACTTGTTGATTGCGGCTCGCACACATTTCACTTATCAGAGACTTTTCGCATATTTTTTTCCTCCTTGCTTAAGTCAATGATTCCACGTCGCCGTGGTGGTTCACCTCAGAGAGGTGGGTTGGTAAAGGGTCACTGTTTCCTCTTCTTCCTCTGTCGTTGAACAGCAGGAAGGGTACGGGCAAGTTCCCGGAAAATGTTCAGAAATTCCCTGCGGTACTTCTCTGCCTTCGGAACCGATTCCTCGTCTTCGAGGCGGTTTCCCTGCAAGTCGTACTTGGACTCGTACGCACGAGCCATGTGATGAGGGTTGTACCTGAGTCCTCCTGCGAACTCAACGTCCGATGCGAAGAATCTGAAGCAGGCGTTGACCTTCTCCTCCCACCACTCAAACGTGATGCGCTTCTTCGGTGCAGTGGGGCTCTTGTAGTAGAAATACCCCTCTTCATCATCGTCCATGTTCATCAGCATGACAGTCATGCTTTCGCAGTTGGATTGCCGGTCATGGTTTGAAATTTCATTCCAAGCATCTGCTCGTGGGTCCCCAAAGTCGTCGGGGTACAGTGCGATTTTTGCGAATTTCTGTGCCATGACTCTCAGGAGAAAGTCTTTACTGACGAATCCTGGATTATTGTGGTCGTAGAAAACTCGCTCTTTACCTGTTGTTGTGGCGTCATTCTTCCTCTGGGAGCCACGCGTCCCAGTCTTATCGTTGTGGTTGTCCATATTGGTTACCTTATCACCACCATGGGAAGCAAGAAGCGTATGGAAACGCTAACATCCATCATGGACTTACTTCCTGGTCTGAGTTGACCGAGGCTGGCGGTGGCGTTGGCTCTGTGGCCGGGCTGACAGAAGGTTCTTTTCAGAATCCAGCAATTCGCTTTCGCAGGTCGTCAAGGTCGTGACCTTTGAGGTTTGCACCTCGTAGGTCTGCACCTCGGAGGTTTGCAAGCGTGAGGTTTGCATTCCAGAGGTTTGCACCTTTGAGGTTTGCACCTCGGAGGTCTGCACAAAGGAGTTTTGCACCTACCAGGTATGCACCTTCGAGGTCTGCACCTTCGAGGTTTGCAAACGTGAGGTCTGCATTCCAGAGGTTTGCACCTGCGAGGTCCTTGCCTCCTTCCGACTCACCCAACGGTGCCTCTGTATAGTGAGTCCACTGCTGAACTGTCCAGTTGCTTCTGTCTTCTTGTGGAGACAACCCGTCTCCTTGGGGGGCATCTTGCCCATCGTTAGTTGTACCCATAAGGGTCACCT
>Ga0160423_10001995_pt1 | contig 17102 bp, 16 predicted proteins | sample CRUFie14St8metaG_FD_108191 | JGI IMG/M metagenome (GOLD analysis project Ga0160423, IMG submission 108191) | Marine microbial communities from the Costa Rica Dome - CRUD Field 142mm St8 metaG | ecosystem: Environmental > Aquatic > Marine > Oceanic > Photic zone | place: Costa Rica: the Eastern... | reverse complement strand
GTTGGCGAGAGTAATAAAGACTTATTATGTGATAAACACTGCGAGAGTGCATCTAATTGGTAATTGCGGGGGGTTATATCATTACCCTTCACAGAAAGGACTAATTGGGATAAAAAGGAATTTATGTCATGTGTATCTAATTGATATACGGTACTATATTTTTCACTCTCAACCTCATTTAGAGTATAATTTCTTATAGTGCAAAACTCCTGTAAGTATTTGTATAAACCACAGTATAATGTTTTCTTTCTAAGGTCGTATAATCGTATTTTACCGTCCCACATACGATTACGATATGCAGGCATAAATTTATAACCAGGTACAAAAAAACAAAAGTGTTCTGATAATTCTTGCTCTACTGAAGGTTCACATTTAATATGCATGAAGACTTCATTCTTCTTTTGTATAGTGATGGATTCCATGATTAGATTCCGCTAGTAAACTTTCTCCATTCAATCATGTTTTTAATATTTTGATGTCTCCATTTAACATTCTCCATTATTTCTTTTAGAGTGTCGCATGTTTCTTTAAGGTAATCGATTTTACCTTGTGCTTCTTGTATTACTGGGTCTGAATCATAATAATAATTCATGTCACCTTTTAATATTGTAAGGCCATTTAAAGGATCATAATCCCATCCTTTTTTATCTATTTCTTCTTGTGTTAATTTGCCGTTATAATGTAGCCATTTGTCTTTAATTAGCACTTTAAATTCAGCTTCAGCTTTTTTCAGTTTCATCTTGTGAACAGAATAGATTTCTAAATATTTGGAATGTAATTTTGCGGATTGTCTAGAAGATTCATCAAGTTTCATTTCATCTATCTCAGAGTCTTCTTTCCACATTTCTAAGATTTGTTGTAAATTATTCATAATATATATTATACCATAGTTTAGTGTAAATGTAAATAGTTATTTAATTTCAAAGTAATTATATGAAAATGTAATATCAACTTGAACAAATTCAATGTCAGTAGTTTGTGTATTAAACTCTACACCAGATATACCTGTTGGGAATATACCTTTAAATTCTATTTGTTTATTTACATTATTATGTGAGCTTAATATCATTAACGTGGCATCTTCTCTATTATCTTCAGCTGTTCCACTTTGTAATATATTGTTTATCCAATTAAATGTTTCAATATAGTTTTCCATATTTTCAGTAACATTTATACGAAGTGTTAAATCTTCAAACTGTAGTTTATCACCTGTTGCTGATAAATTAACACCTTTAAAAGGTACAGATACTGGTGGTAAATTTACAGACGGTAATGAAGCAGCTATACAGAAGTATTCTATATTAGCATATAAACCACTATTGATTTTAAACTGAAACCCTACTGGGCTCAAAAAGTTCTTATTGTTTGTTAATGTACTCATACTATTATTTATACATAAAAAAAGAGGGTTCCGAAGAACCCCCTTAAAAAATAGTTAAAAACTATCCTTACTCCATGATTCCATCGACTCTGAAGATTCTGTAGTATTGGTTAGCTCTTGCATTACCAGTACCGTCAGCAGCTACGAATGGGTTTGCGACCATGCCGTATCTGGTTTTGAATCCGATTCTTGGTTGGAAATCTTGCTCACCGACTGCTTTAACCATTGTTAAAGGTACGTATGGGCAGTAGAACATACCAGCGTCATATGGGTTAGTACCTCTGTAACCAACACATACGAAATCAGTAACTGCGTATGGATCTATATACACTTTAACTCTACCGTTAAGAACACCAGCAAATGTATTACCTGTGTCATCAACGTTTAAGTTAGCACTTAGTGCAGGTGTGTAGTCTAGAAGACCAGCTGCAGCTAAAGCAGATGCTACGTCTGAAGAACATAGGATAAAGTTACCTTTACCTCTTCTTGTTTCTTTAGCAATAACGTTTGCTTCTCTTTCGATTTGCATGATAAGACCTTTGAACTTCTCAACCATCCATCTACCATCTGAATCAGTTTCAACATCAAATGCACCTTTAACAGTTACGTTTGATTGTCTAGCACCGATTTTAGCTTTATCTAAAATAGTTCTCACCATTTCTCTGTTGATTTCAGCTAAGATTTCAGTAGAAAGAATATTAGCAAGTTCGCCTTCAGCATCCAATCCGTGGATTGCTTTAAGGTCTTGAGCTAGTTCCATTGTATACTCAGCTTTTAGAGCTCTTGACTTAGCAGTAACAGTTGATTTCTCAATTGAGAATGCCATTTGTCCAAAGTCAACACCTGATGTGTTTCCTAGTTGCTCTGCTCTATCAGTCCCCATACCAGTACCAAAGTCTGATGTGATTGTTGATTCAGCTTCATCAAAGATACCGTCATTACTGTCAGTATCAGCAGCTGTACCTAAACCTGTTGGGTCTGATTCGTGAGTACCTATACCTGAGAAGTCAGTATCAGCTTCATCAAAGAAAGCCTCTGTACCACTCTGGTTAGTATATCTTGATTTCATTGCAAAGATAAGTCCTGTAGGACCACTCATTGGCTGAACGCCAGCGATATCATAAGCAATTAAGTTAGGCATTGCTCTTCTAACTAAAGAAATAAGTACTGGGTCAAAATTATCGATACCTGAACCTGTTTTGTTAACTGGTGCAGCTTCTGAAATCATGTTACCTTGTACTTGATGTCTTTCTTCTTGTAGAGCAACTTCCTGGTTTTCTAACAGTCTAGCTGTAACAGCTTTTCTGTAACGGTCGTTAATTTCTGGTGCACTTGTGTGCTCTAGAACTGGACCCCATTTTTCCATAAGTTTTGCGTCTGCATTAAACATTTCTGTTTCCCCTTATATTTTATTTAGTAAAATTTGTTATAGCTTGTGTGTATTTAGCCATAGATTCTGATAAATCAACTTCTTGATTATCTTCACCTAATAAACTATCTACTTCATCGACTGATTCACTAACTTCTTGTTTGAAGTATGACTCTTTAACAACTTGTACTTTTGTTTCAAAGTTTTCTTTGTTATCGAATTCGATATCTTCAACTAAAGATGCTAATTTCTCAGCTTCTGTTTCAGCAAGCCCTTCAGATTTTTCTCTAATTACTTCAGCTCTTTCTAATACTTGAACCTTATTATGTAATTCGATATTATCTTCTGTGGTTTTATTTAAAGTTTCTTCTAGCTCATTGACTGATTCGTTGAGTTCATCAACAAGGTCAATTTTGCCTTCCGGTACTTCGATGTAGTGCTCTTTGAACACACCTTGTAGTGAAGACATAAAGTCTTCTGCAATTTCAGTTCTTAAACCGTTATGTATTGCAACTTCATTCTCTTTCATCCAATTTTCGACTACATAGTTTAGGTATGAATCTACCTTTTCTACTAGTGAAGATTGTAAATCAGATACTTCCTCTTCAAGGTTTTGCGCGTATTCGCCTTCTAATCTTTCAATCTCTTGACTTAACTTAGATGTTAATACAGCTTCAAATATAGCTCCTGCCTTTCCTCTGAATTCTTCAGAAAGTGTAGCTTCCTCTTTAACTAATGCATCTAAATCTTCATCAAAATCAACCGCTTCAACTTTAGCTTTAGCCGCTGGCACTGGTGCCTTTTTGACTTTCTTTAAAGCGTCATCGACAGACTTGATTGATTCTTCTTCAGAAGTTTCGTCCACTTTTGCCATTTTAGCAAAAAGTTTCTGCGCGTCTTCTTTTCTAGCTTTCTTGAGCATTTCTACAGCAGCTTGGATAACACCAGCTTTAGTTTTTGGAATATTAACAGAAGGAGTTTCCTCTTTTACAGATTCTTTCTTCTCCTCTTCTTCTTCCTCTTCTTCTTTGCTGTGCATCTCTTTCTTAGAAGATTTTTCTTCAAGTTCTTCAGTTTCCTCGTTGACTTCAACGTTCTCTTCTTCTGAACTCTCCTCTTCTGAAAGTACTACCTCTTCTGTAGCAATGTCTTCTGCTAATTCATTTTTAATAGCGTCTTCTGACATTTTTATTCTCCTATTTTTGAGAGTTTAGTTTAGAGAGGAAATTTTTAAAAGCTCGAATTTCTACCTCTGGGAGGTTTTTACTCGAAGTACTTTTTATTTCAGTCTCAATTAATTCAATATCTTGTGGCTTAATGATTCCATTATCCCATACCCATTCAACACCTTCCATAACTCCATTCACAAATGCGGACGGAGCAGATGGGTCTTGAACTATATCTACTGTGGCTAACATAAAGTCATCCCCCACGTATTGGACACCATTCTTTGCTACAAGACTTCCCATACCACGACTTGATACACCAAGCTTAACACCGCCTTCGAGCAAACCTTCAACGATTTGACCCATAGGGGTTTTAAGTATTGATGCTTTTCCTACAACATCATTTCCCTGCCAATGCAGATTACTGATTTTGTGTGAAACTTTGTCAAGGTTAACTGTTGGACCCTCTGGATGGTTTAATTCCCCTACAGCTCTCCCTGTTTTAACTTGTTCGGTAACGTATTTCTCAACAGCTTTTTCAAGTGTTTTCTTTTCGTAAATACGACCGTTTTTATTCTTTTGATTAGATTGCATAAAGACGCCTTCGATGAAATAATCTTTTCCACCGCCTTTCTTGGCCTCACATATGATATCTAAATCTTGGTCTATGTGTTCAGTAATAAGTTTCATTTTATTCCTGTTCTTCTTTGTTTCTCTGAATCAAAGTAGATGCTAATTCAATTTTCTTAGCGTCTAATGCATCAGATACTTTCTGACCTAGAACACTTTCAAATTCTTGACTAGCTTTTACATTATTTCCATCTTTTAGATGGTTAACTAAATTTTCTACTGACATAATTTATTCCTCACTATTATTTATAAAAAAGATACCCTCAATATCCTAGAATTCATCTTCGTCTGGGTATAAACCAGCCGCTTTTTCTTTAGATATTTGGTTATCCATTTGTTTTTTATCATCTTCGTCCATTCTAAGTATGTTTTTAGTAGCCCATTCTATGGATATATACTTACCAACAAAATCTTGAACAGAACCTAATAATTCAAACCTTTCTCTAATCATTTCAGATTGTTTCAGTTCAGAAAAGTAGTTATCTTCTATAAAGTCAAAATATATCTTTTCTTTAAACTTACCCCAATCATCTTTAGTAATTATACCTTTGAGTATAAGTTGAGTTTTTAATAATTGCATAAACAAATCAGAAAATCTTTTTCTTAATCTGTCTATAAACTTTTTAAACTTAACTTCATCTCTTGTTATTTCAGTGGTTCTACCTAATGTGTATCCAGACTCTTGTTCTAATCTATCTACGGGAACATTTAAACTTCTATATAATTTCTTTTGGAAATATATAATATCTTCAATCTGTCCTAGGTTTTCGCCACCTGGCAATGTTGATATTTCAGTACCTCTTCCACCCTCTCTTCTAGGTAGGAAAAAGTCTTCTAACATTGACATATGTTTTTTAGTATCCTTAATATCACCTGTAGTTGCATCATAAACTAATTTGTTACGATACTGATTCATAATACCCTTGAGGTATTCTTCAGCTTTACCTTTTGGTAAGTTACCTACATCAATATAAAAGATTCTTCTTTCCGGTGCTCTACTTATTCTGTATATAACAAGTGAGTCTTCCATCATTCTTAATTGGTTGACTGGTTTAACAGCCTTTTGTAAATATGATAAGATCCTTTTCTTTTGAGGATCCATAACACCTGATGTACAATATGCTATTGAGTCAGGATATATTTTAACACCTTGGTTATATTTTCCTAACGCGTTATCTTGATACAAAAAGTATTCATCAATTTTTGTTACTACTTTTGCCCCAGTTTTAGGGTCTTCTTTTTCTTCTACTTCTTTTACTTTACGTAAACGAGTAGGATCGATATATCTTAATTCTTTTATACCAGCTTTTTGATTATCTCCATCTAATATAATATGATAAGGTAATCTGCCATCAACATACCACTTTCTGAATATATCATGTGAATACTGATTAAAGTTTAAAAGCGTTAATATATATTTAAATTCTGCACGAATGTTTTCTTTAATTTTATCACCAATGTCTAGTTTATCTAATACTACATCAACTGGAGCTTCATCGTAATCCCCTACAATTGATTCATTAATGATATCTTCTATAGCTTGGTCACACTCAGGTTGAGTTGCGATATCTCTATATTTGTAAATTAAATCGACATCAGTCTTGGCCTTATCGCCATCCATATCGATATAAGCGCCAAAATGGCCACCGGCTTTAATAACACCAGCACCATCATCTTCGCTTTTTGGTACAAATGAAGGTCTTAAAGGTTCTTCACTTGATTTTCTTTTTATTTCAAATCCAAAAAATTCTGCCATATTTTATCCTATAATATTGGAGGGACTATTGCCCCTCCTCTATTATTATTTATACTATTACGAAGTTGTGTCTGATTCCCAATATTGAATTTGGAACTCAACCGCAAATTCTTCAATAGCGTTCTCGTTATCGTATGAAAGATCGATAGCAGCAACGTTAGTTGGAAATATTCCTCTAAAGTCATATTTCTTAGTTACATTACCACCTTTATCTAGTTGTTCGACCACTGCATCTGCCATATAGTCAACAGGATTTGATAAACCCTCGTTACTTACGTTAGAATTAATGCCGTTCATCCATCTCTCCATAGCGTTTCTGACTTCCATTCCTGAGTCATTGATAACAGTAACATTCCATGGTTCAAAAGATCTATCACCTGCTAATTGTAATTGTCTGCCTCTGAATAATACAGGTACAGGTGCAATTATTGATGCAGGTAACTGAGCTCCTTTACACATAAATGATGTAAGTTCAACATCACCATTTACATATGATGGATAGTTTAGTGTTACCTTGAAAAGGTTGGCTCTAGCACCGCCACCTACAAGCTTTGATTTAAAATCATCTACTCCTAAAATTGCCATGTTCTATTCCTCCCTTAACTAGATATCTCGGAGAATTCTACTCCGGATCTTGTTGCTATAAAGTTCAACTGAATGAAATTGATGCTTCTTGCTGGCTTGACAAAAATGTCTGCAACAAATCTATTACCATCAATAACAGCTGATGTGTTATTAGTGTCATCGCAGATTACTGAAAAATCTGTTAGACCTCTTCTTCCTTTTACGTCTCTCAAGAACGGTTCAACTAAGTTTTTAAACTGTGCTCTTGTAAATTCGTCATTAATTTCGAATAACTGGAATTTTGCAGCTGTACTTACAGCTTTTTCTAAGACTATAAATAATCTTCTTACATTTATTCTGTCGAACGCAGATGGTCTCTTCAGCAAAGTTTTATCTCCAAATAATACAGTACCTTGACCAGGTGCTGATATAATTGGATTTACTCTTGCTTTATAAAGAGAATCTCTTTGTCCAGCTGTTGGATTAAATGCTAATTTAGTTATTCCTAATAGATTACCTCTATTAAATCCTGCAGGTGAGAACCATGCATCTGATAGTCTTTCAGATTTAGCACATAGACCAGCTATATGACCTGAAGCTGCAATGTATCGATAAACATCATTGTATTTATCGTAAACATATAGTGAGCTTGAATCACATGAGCCGTATGAACTTGAATCTAAATTACTAGCAAAATCTAATACTCTAGTTAATTGATCAGATGATGATAATCCTTCTGTATCATTTATTTCAGGTGATACAAAAGCCATACAATCTTTTCTATTGCCAGCAATTTCTATAACTTTATTTGCTACTGCAAAAGGAGCAGCTGGACAGAATAGTAAACTTAAATCTACTGTATCTCCATCTGCTAAATTATTATATGCATCCATAAGTTCATTAGCTGTCATTGTAAGTGTTCCGTTAGAACCATTTGCTAATGAAAAACTTAATACATCTGTACCAGTGTTAACAAAACCACCTGCTGTTGCTCCAGCCTGTGCTACTGTTTGACCAGCTTCTGTAAGACCGTCTGCATCAGCAGCAGCTCCTACATAGATATATTCAGATTTTTGATTTATAACATCTTTGAAAAACAAAGAGTTACCTGCGCTGTCTTTTGCATCAGAAGCTTGTGAAAGAAATTCATAAGTTTCTAATACAGTTCCTTTAGTACCTGTTATTAAACCATCTTCATCTTTGACCACGATATGGATTTCGTCTCCGGAATCCGCATCTATTGGTTTTGCATAATCAGATGTGCCAGGTGCCTCAGAAAATAATCCAGAATGAGACCATGCAGAAAAATTACCACCAGAAATATCAGAATGAGCAATCTCTATTCTGAGACTGTCACCTAATACTCCAGCGTATCTTGATACAAAGTTTTGTGTTGCGCTAAATGATACTCCACTTAGCAAATCTTCATTCTCGACTAGTATTCCAGCTCCGTTACAGGAATTTAACATCCCTGCCACTTTACCTCTAACCACTTTTAGTGCGTTTCCATATTTTAGATATGACGCTGCGACTAAGAAATGATCGAAGTTATTGTCGTCAGGATTTCCAAATTCTTCAGCAAGTTCGTTTTCAGTACTTACTTGAACAACTTTTCCAACCGGACCCCAATTAAATTCTCCAGCGAATCCACCAATGTTGGTTGAAACTGCTGGAACGACATTAGTAGCATCAATTTCTGATACTAAAACGCCGGGTGATACTTGAAATGCCATCGCTTTATCCTCTATTTATTGAGTTAGTTAATATGTTATTCATAATACGGTTATATTCACTTACTATTATTTATAAAAATACTGTTTCTAATGCACTAATGGTTTGTGCTATCATCTCTTCCTGCATAATCACTAACCATAAATAATCTATTAGGATGTACACTAACTCTAAATTTGGTCATGTCTTTACGGTTAACTAACATTTCAGATGCCGTATCTTTTTCAGTTAACCCTATTTCCATTATATATTTTTTATTATTGAATGTGATTCCATGCTCTATTACTGGTCTTCTATCAAAGGCCTTCAGCCCTCTTCTTGGTTCTGATATGTCTATAATATCACTGGTAAACTCAATACCATTCTTTTTCCATTTTACAGTATCGCCGTCTACTTTCATTTCGTCTACATGAAGCATAGTTGCTGATGCTGAATTACCAGTATCAAACTTTGCTCTAATGAGATTCTCTTCCATACCATCAAGTTTTATACTCTCAATATAACCTACTTCTTGTCTCATTAATGGTCTTCGATTATGGTCATCACTAAACCATAATAGTATTTCATCTAATACTTCAAAATCTGAAATCTTTTTCCCTTCCTTACCTGTTTCTAAATTATACCCTAAGAAATGTGATCTTATACCAGGACTACCATTTACTTCTAATATATAAAACTTATCACCTACTATACAATGATCTACCCCACAATATGAAGCACCGGTACACCTAGCTGCATTTATTACCAGTTTCTTTTCTTCTTCTGATAAACTATACGGTAAAGTATCAGCTCCTAAATGTACATTGTTTCTAAATTCTTTTGACTCTTTTTTCTTTCTCTCAGCAGAACCGACAATTCTATTATTTACTACAAGTGTTCGTATATCTGATTTTAGTTCAAAATATTCTTGTATTAATAAATCAGCTTTAAATTTCCATAGTGATTGACATACTGATATTAAAGAACTCATATCATTTACCTTAGATACACCAATACCTTGTGTACCTCTTAATGTTTTTATAATTACCGGAAACTTTCCGCCAATCTTTTTATGTGATTCTTCAATAGACTTAACATTATTTACTATAGCTGTTCTCGGTACTGATATATTATTTCTTTCAAGTGCTAAAGTAGATGTCATTTTATTATCACATAGTAACATTGTTTCTAAATCGTTTATTAGAAAGAACCCTATATTTTGTAATGTAGCTATAAGAGCTTGAGATGTTAGAGATTTAAGTGCACCAGCTCTAACAAATATTATAGTATTATGAATACTTAAATTAATTTCGTTATCTTTACCGTCTATATTACGAATCATAGCTGAACCAATTTCAACATCACTTGATACCATATAAGCTTCATCAATATCGATAAGTGTATATCTGACTTTATTTTTCTTACATACCTTCTCCATCAATTCCGCAAAGGTACCCTCCTCATTACCGAGGCCCATTATTACCACATGCAAATCCTTAGCAGGTGTTATATCTTCTTTTAAATACTTTGTGAACTTTTCCATTCTGTTTCAAACCATATATTTCCGTCGTCATCTTTTATATATTTATTAGCTTCAGAATCTCCACTATCTAAATATCCAAAAGGTAACATGTCGTCTTGTATTGCTTTTAATCTTTCGTTATATAACATATTCTTCATATCAATATTTGTAATTGATTGGAATATATCTGTTGTTGTAAACCATGCAAAGAGTACAAGGTTCATCATTAAATCATCATGATTCGGTGGCATAGCTTGCCATGAGTTTGCTCTTGATACAAATGTACTCATTTCTATTATAGTATCTGAATCATATATAGTCAATCTTTTCTGTTCTAATAACTCTTTAATAGAAGAACAGCCAATTCTTTTAACTCTTTTTGTCATTGTAGCACCTAAAGCATTTGCTTTTATAGTAGATTCTACAAACATATTTTCATATTCTAAATCATAATATAAACCATTACATACAATAGCACCTTGGTCATTACTTTCAATAACAACATATGCATCATTATATGTCTTTGCATATTTATAAATTATATCAGGCATTAACATTGGTGATATATTATTATCTCTAAATGTTGCTACTTGCTCAAACACTTTACCTGTTACATCAATAATAGTAAATGTTGTATAGTCTTGAGCTCGACCCTTTGATACGTCAACAGTCATTATATATTGATGACCAACATTAGGCTCTACATACACGTTAATATTTTCTTTATAATATAACGGAGCTCTACTTTGTTGTGCTAATAATGTAGAAGCATCTATTAATGTATTACCTCTACCATGGAATGTATTACCAAACTCTTGATCAAATTGTAATTCTGATGTATTTGCAATTGTTGTTTCTTTCCATTTTTCGTCTCTTCCAGGTACATCCCACCAATCAACTCGCATAGGTTTAAATTCATTTGTTTCTTGCACAGCTCCTTCCCATAGTTTATGATACACATTACCTATACCGTTAGCAGTAGAAGTAATGATAACCTTTGTATCGGTACCAGCTGAAACCACCGGATATGTTGATGTATAGAATTGAGCATCATTTTCTACGAATGCAAACTCATCAAGGAATAGTAAGTTAATTGAAAGACCCCTGATAGAACTACCAGTAGTTGCTGATGCAATAATTTTTGAATTATTACTAAACTCTAGTGATCCTTTATTAAGTGATTTACATCCAGGCTGTAAAAAGAATGGTAAATTTTCAAGTGCTAATGTAATCCTAGAGAGCATCTCTCTTGCAACTGCACCTTTGTTAGCTAAAACAGCAATAGTTTTTTCTGGATAGAATATGGCATACCATAATAAAAATACAACCGATGATATCGATTTACCACTTTGCCTACAAGCTAAAACAATATTAAATCTATTATCTTTAAACTGTTCAAACATTTTACGCTGATAGTCATATAAGTCAAATGGTACTAGACCTTCATCTAGTGAAATAATTTTTATATATGTTTCAGCAAAGTACGAAGGATCCTCCATACATTTTTGATATTCTAATATTTCTTCTGGTGTGAATGAAGTTTCTACGCCATCCCTTTTAACATTAGGATTACCTAGATAACCAAATTCATTATTCTTTAGACTTGACATCGATTACTTTATCCTTTTGTAATAACATTCTTTGTAAATCAGTTGTGCTACCAACAAAAACATTATTATTAGTTACCTTTTTAGCTTCTTCCCTTTCTTCTTTTGTAATATCTGCTTTATCTTTTTGCAGTTTCATCAACTTTTCAGTAGTATCACCTATATCTTTAATAGTTTTTGATAAAACTTCAAAGGCTCGCGGGTGCTCGCTCTCGCGTGCGAGCTCAGCTAAAACATCTAAGGACCTAGTACCGGTTTGTATTAAATCTCGATATGTTTTTCTAGAAAAATCATAATCATCTTTCACATCTTTATCAAGCTTAATCGGTCTGTCCTTTAATGTTGCTGGGACATTCTTCTCTAAGTTTTTCATCATTTTATCTTTATCCATTATTCACCATCAATAATTGTTGTTGTAACAGTATGGCTTTCAGCAGTGTCTGTGTTTCCTACTGTAAAGTCCATCTGCTCAAATGTTTTTGTAACATCATCTTTATCATGAAAATCAACATTGACTTCTCTAATAACATTAACATCTTTAGTCGGTCCATAAAACTTCATCTTCATTGTAAAGTCTAGTTGATATATTAATACTCTTCTTTCAGTATAGCTACCCTCGTATTGATCATCTATATTTACACCACCTAAAATTACTTGTACATCTTGTTTATGATCAAATCCATCTACAGGTTTAATACTTACTGAGTATTCAGGCTGGAAGAATGGTAATATCTGTTCTACTATTTGTAACCCATCATCTTGGTTTTTAACCATTACATATAATGACATACCTATATTGTATGAAGTATAGTGTTTTATTGTTTTCTTTTTACTAACATCACTACCATGAGTTTCTGATATTACATTTCTCTTTTGTAATTTTTGAGCTGTGTCTAATTCCAAACTAGTAATTTCAAATGCCATTCTTGGTAACTTAATTGCAAGTGCAGCATCAAATCCAGTTTCTTGGTCTAATCTCGATAAGAATTTTTGTTTAGGTCCATAAGCAAGTGGTACTTTAACTTGATTAATTACACCACCACCAGCTTTCTTTCGTATTACTTTTATATTATTAAATAGAGTACCAAAGACCGCTACGGACTTTCTCATTGTTGCGTGATAAAAATGATCTCCAAACATTACGGTTCTCCAAATGGATTACTTTCACTGAAATCCATAAATCCTGACTCAAAGGCCTCAAATGTAATATTCTCAGCAGCACCGTCAGTTATAAATGCTTCACCTGATGTATCGCCTAATCCATATATCTTAGTTATATTAACACTATATCCCGATTCATCACCTACTAAAGGTTGAGTAGCTGATACAATAAAATCTCTTGCATCATTAGAACCAGTGACACCTATATTTTGTAAATATAGTTTACCTACTGTATCTGAAACTTTATCTCTTGAAGCAACTTCTCCAAATACCACGATTGCTGGAGTATCTCCCACCGCGGCTACTTGAGTCTGCCTTAACACTTCACCTACTTTAGGATGGTTACCACTAGTAACTGATACATCAACTACAACTTGGAAACTACTTTCTGAAACTTTATCATCAATAATATCAAGACCAGTTTCAAATTCTTCATCATTATATTCAAATAATTTACATTGCATTTTAAATACAGGTAAATTAGATAATTGATAAAATGGTGAATCGTCTTCTACAAATGATATCTCAAAAAATGAGTTAGTCATAGGTAAGAATATTAAATCACCTTCTTGTGGTCTTGGGTTTGGTCTATCATCAAATCTTCCAATAGACTGATTCCACATTTTTCGTGATACTACGAATGTGGCTTCATCTCTTATTTCCAATCCAAATTTAGAGTATAAATCTCCATCACCTTCGAACCCTTCAACATTTTCAAAATACATTTCAATCAAATAGGCGTCATCAAAACTAGAGGCAGGATCCTCTCCTAAAATATTATCACGGTTTACTAAAGTGCGAGGTATATAATAGACATCTTGTCCATATATTTTTAAAGATTCAATAATTAAATCTTCGTATAAATTTTGCTCCGACTTTACCGCTTGACTGAAATATACATTTCTTGGCATATATTATCCTGTGTAAAAATCAACTGGTTGTTCCCAGTTGAGTCTTGCTTCTTCTTCTAATCTTTCTAAATCTGCTACTGCATCATCATATAATTGTCTTCCATTAAATGTAACACCACCTGGCATTTGCATTCCTTCAAACTTTAATAGGTTTAAACCCCATTGTTTTTTAATAAGTGCAGTTGCATATTTCTTTAAATAATAATCATTATATACTTGTGTATATGTATCTGGGTCAATAATACGATACGCTTCAACAACAAGTTTATCACCTACCTGTACTTCTTGAGACCAATCCATATGAATAGTTAATCTGTCCTTATGTCTTTCAAAGCTTATATGTTTTTCATCAGAATCAACCACTTGGTCTAATAATGTTAAGTATTCCATACTCATAACATATTCCGCTAAGCTACCCATAAACCCTAGGTTATATAAATCATTTAAATGTAATTGATATCTTACATCAAACATCTTATCACCTGACTCTGAATCATTTAAAGGTAGAAGCCTAACTACATCTGTAATTAAATCGTTTATTGGAATATATCCATTAGTGATATCAGTAGATGTAACTGTGTGTACTAGGAAAAACTTTTCAATAGCATCTTGATGATAATGTTGGTAAAACTGTAAAGCTTCATCTATTCTATCATCAAGTTGATCATCATCTATATTTACCTCAATGACAGGTGCACCTAATGATCTTAAGCAATAATCTTTAAGTGTATCTTTACTATTTGGTTTTGCCATTTTATTCCTCTTTATTAACTTGTAATTGTGCCTACTGCAATTTTATTTTTAACACCTATTCCTACTTCAACAACTCTTGCCTCAGTTAAACCTTCGTTATACTGACCATCTTCATCAAATACAGCATTTACTGTCCTTTCATAAGTTATATCAGGATTATCGCATCTATATTCGACGGTAACAGTTTTTTCGTCATCTTTTGGCTTTTCAAACTTATGTGTAATAACCATTTTAATCTTCTCCGTTTTTATTTTCGATATTTTTTAATCTATCTTCTAATCTATTTATAATAGTTTGTTGTTCTTTTATAGCTTCTATAAGTACACCTGTTATTTTTTCATAATCAACAGTCTTATATGTTTCGCCATCTATTAATGGCATTTCTGTATCTTGTACTATTTCAGGTAATACTTCTTCTACTTCTTGTGCAATAACACCTAAATCTCTTTTTCCTTTTTTAGCAGTATTATTCCAGGTATATTCTACACCTCTTAACTGTAATACTTTATTAAGAGCTCCATCAATAGTTATAACTTTATCTTTAAGTCTTTCGTCAGATACCGTTGTTGAGAATGCAACTACGTCGTTATCACAATGTAATCTACCATTATCTTGAAGTTTCATCATAGTACTAGTATCTAAATTGAAATCCATTTCAAAGTTTGCACCGTCCATTTCTATCGAGTTACCTTGATCATCACCAATTTTAGATTTGTCATTACTACTTTTATTATTTACTATTAAATCACCTTGATGAGTAATACGTACTCTTTCTTGTGTAGCAACTGTTCCACTCGTTGCAGTAGTATCACTTGTATGGAAAGTTAAATAGCCTTTACCTTCTTTTTCTTGAGAGTTAGCATCTCCGCCGTCACCCGCGTGTGCACCAATTCTTGCTTGAGGAGTTACGTTACTGTTTGAATCTGTAAATTTAAAATCAATAAAGGTATTTGGAGTAGCAATATCACCAGTCGAATTACCGTTTTCTAAAGTTAATAATGTTAAATCATCGGCAGCTACTGCATCACTTGCAATATGAAGCTTTGAGCCAGGAGTTGTGGTTCCTATACCAACCTTGTAAGCACTACCGTCTTGCCATAGTGTTAATAAACGCTTATTTGTACCACCAGAATTTACTACTCCTAAGTATGCAATCCCTCTATCACTTGACTGTCGTCCAGCTTCTATCAATAATCCTCTATCGTTTGAGTGGTTAATTAAAATTGATGCACCAGTATTATCATTATCATTACCTGCCCGGAATCTGGCAGCAAGGTTATATGCTCCATCAGTTCCTGATTGATTCACATAAAGTTTTGGATTTACAGAACCAACGTCACCTCTATTACTCGAGGTAGCTCCCATATTAATATTACCATTTGAATCAATAACCATCATTCCAGCGTTATTGATTCTGAAATTTATTGCATTACCTGCTGCTGCATTTAAAAAAGTTTGACCTGAAGAACTTTGTATCAATGCATACCTAGTCCCAGTATTTTGGTCTACATGTGAAAATCCTGCATAGTCACCATGACCTATATAACCGACATGAGCTCTACCTATTTCTGCAGAAACATCTGAATCTGGTGATACTGATAATCTTTCCCCAGGATTCATTGTTCCAATACCAACTTTACCATTAGATGAGTTTGTAGGATTTAGTATTAATGGCATTACATTATTACCTGGCTTAACTACATGAATCCATCCTTTGTGATTTGAATCAATACCAAATGCCATCTTAGAGTCTGTGTTAGCTCCACTTCCAACTGTTAATGATAATATGCCTGAATTATCACTAGCGCCTCCAGCTGAACCTTCTGTTACTGTTAGTCTTCTTTGAGGAGTAGTATTTCCGATACCAACGTTTCCACCAATAGGATTTAAGGCTATGTTATATTGAGCCAAACTTGTATCTACTACATAAGCTGATTGAATGTATGAGGTGTATGGAGAACTTGCAATAGTACCGAAAATCATACCATTACCGCCAGTTGACTGGAATTTTACAAGACCTTTTGTTTCATCTATCGTATCATTTGAAACATCCATGTGAACATGTAATGGATGTGTTGGTGTAGCAGTTGCTATGCCTACCTTTCCATTTGTATCTATTGTAAATTGATTACTTCCACCCTTTCTAATATGGAAAAAATTAGGACCAGTTCCATCAAACTCTCTATCAAGAATAAATCTATGAGTTCCATTACTATCTGAATCCTGTTTAGCTGTTATTTTATTTTGACCATCATCTACATACAGTTCAATTGCTTGGGGTGCATTTCTACCTACTCTAAGATTCCCAGTGGTGTCGCCTGAATAGAATGTGTTCACTACACCAGTAGAAGTAATAGCACCACTTGAAATAGTTCCAGCTGTAATGTTTCTTGATGAATCTATTACTGTATTGCTACTAACTTTATAACCATTGTTTGCTTGCATTACCCCTGTAATTGTTAAATTAATAGCATTTGATTGATCACCTCTTACAAAGGAAGAAGCTTGTATTCCATCTACTGTATCAGCATCTAACCCTGAACCACTGCCATCATTACCTGCGTGCCAAACT
>Ga0160423_10001994_pt1 | contig 17104 bp, 10 predicted proteins | sample CRUFie14St8metaG_FD_108191 | JGI IMG/M metagenome (GOLD analysis project Ga0160423, IMG submission 108191) | Marine microbial communities from the Costa Rica Dome - CRUD Field 142mm St8 metaG | ecosystem: Environmental > Aquatic > Marine > Oceanic > Photic zone | place: Costa Rica: the Eastern... | reverse complement strand
ATTTGCATCAGCCATTCCAATTGCCCCCCATAGCCCTGAATCATGTCCCCGACGGTCATGACCAGGTCCGGATCCAGCAGATTGATTTCATCGACTGCCTTGGCAAGAATCCTCACCCCTTGAGCAGGTCCTCCGGTGCGATCTCCCAGAACGGCAAAGCTGAAGGGTTCATCTGCAGGAGGTAGTGTTAGGCTCTTGGCGCTACGGTTGCTCAGAAAGCGGGCTGGGTCCACTTCCTGGGCATGCATCGGGCTAACCCATGGCGCCAGGAAAGACAGAACACCTAAGAGTCGGAGACAACCTGCCGAGAGGTGGTAAAGTTTAGGGTGCATGGTGGCATTCATGATCTTCTCGCTTCATTGGAATAAAACACAAACACGCCCGAATGGCCACGCGAATGACACGCCCTCCACCAAGCATCAAGTAGGCCGGGTGGAATGACCTGGGTTCTGGACATGATAGCGGGCCAGAGAACGATAGCGAGACACAATCAGCAAACAGGCACCGAAGGCAAGCAGCATACCCAATCCAAAAACGGGTCGGAGACTGTTTCCCGTTTGTTGGGTCAGCACCCCGGCCAGATAGTTGGAAAGCATGGGACCCACACCAGAACCGAAGACCACCAGAAGCGTTTGAGCTGTGGCTCGGACCTCCTTGCCCGCCATCATGTTGACCAGAATGCTTGCGACAATATGGAAAAAAACAATCACCATGCCTGCGAGAAGATAGCTCAGCGACAGCATCCACGGGTTGTTGGAAACATAGTAGACCAGGTGCCGGGCAAAGAGACAAACGCACCCCATGAGCAGGGTGGTCGCGAACCCCCAACGCCTCAGATAGTTTCTCAAAAAGGGAAAAAGCATGATCTCAAGAATGACCCCGATGCATTGGATAGGCCCGATCCATGCCTGGTCAATGCCACTGGTTCGCAAATAAGGGGGGCCGTAGTAGACGACAAAGGAAAACGATGCCGAGACCAGAAAAAAGGCCGCAAGCAGCACCAGATAATCGGTTTGTCGGAACAAGGTTTTCAATGCCATCCAATAGGCCGTGGAAGCTTGTGAGCGATCGGGTGGTGACGGGTTTACCCTTCGAGGGAGCAGTAGCGTGGAGCAAGCCGTCAAAAGACAGGACACCATCCCCACCTTGAGAACGAATTGAAGGGAAGCATTCGGATGATACAACAACCAGGCAAAGACCACCAGGGAGGGAAGAATCCACCCGACCGAGCCCCAGGCACGAACCGCCCCGAATTGTTCCTTGGGCTGGGTCAGATACTGAAAGCTCAACGCGTTGATGAGAGTGAACGTCGGGTGATAAAACGAATAGAAAAAAACAAAGCTCAGCATCAACCCGCCATACTCGGTCTGACTCTGCATCCACCACATGGAGACCCCAGCCATCCCATTGAGAAAGAAAAACATCCACTCGATCGGCAGATAGCGGTCGGCAATCATGCCCCACAAAAAGGGAAAAACGAGAAAGGTGGTCGAGGCGACCGAAAAAATCAGACTGATCTCTGAAAAACTCAATCCCTTTTCTTCCAACCACATGGACATGAATGGAAGCACGGCACCCCCGACGGCAAATTGCAAAGTCATGACCAGGAAAAGGGAAAAAGGAATTCCCTTGAGGTTGGAGGCTTCGCGAGTCATGTCAAATGATCTGCAGAGGAGACTCCGGAAGAGCGTCCAGAAAACGTTGCCCGTATTTTTTAAGCAACACCCGATTGTCAAGAATGGCCACAAGCCCTCGATCCTCCTTGGTCCGTATCAAGCGGCCAATCCCCTGACGAAACTTCAGGATGGCCTCCGGAAGGGACGACTCCATGAACCCATCCCCACCCCGGGCAGCAATCCGCTCAAGGCGAGCCTCCACCAACGGGTGATCAGGCACCTGAAAAGGTAATCGCGTAATGATGACATTGCGGAGCGCGTCCCCGGGAACATCGACGCCCTGCCAGAAACTGTCTGCACCAAAAAGAACGGCATTCTTATCCTGTTTGAATCGCTCCAACATCGTCGACCTCGGGAGTCCTGATCCTTGAACGTATAGGGTGATGTTCTGCGATTCAAAAAACGGCAACATGTTTTCAGCGGTCTCCTTGAGCACCCGCAGACTGGTAAAGAGCACGAAAGCTCCACCTTGGGTTTGTCGGATGAAATGCTCAATCCATTCTTGCAGCGAAACCTGATGACCTTCATGCCTTGGGTCGAGCATTTTGGAGACCACGTAGCACTTGGTTTGCTTTTGAAAGTCAAAGGGGGATCCCTGCTGCATGGTGCGCAATCCCTGGGCCCCGACTTTGGCCACAAAAAAAGCCATGCCTTCCTCTTCCCGAGTAGCGCGCGAAGATGATGAATCAGCTTGTTCCTGACGCTTCCCCATCACTGAAAGCGTGGCGCTGGTCATCACCATCGATGTCCCACTTTCAAAAAGACGATGCCGTAAAAAAGGTGCCACATCCACAGGTGCCGCATGCAGGCCAAGACTTTGGCCGTGACGTCCGGTGCGCTCCACCCAATAGACATAGGGGTGATACTCCTGGGTCAGAAAGAGCGTGACGGTCTCCTGGAGATCACCCACTCGCCTTTGACACTCCTGGAGTTCCTGGGCCATTTCGCGATCTTCAGAAGCTTGAATCAACTCACTGAGGGAGGACCTCAATCTTTTAAGCGGTAAGGAGAGGCTATCCTCCACCAGATCAGGTCTTCGTATCCGCAATTCCTTCCAGCCTGCTCGGCTTTTCCAGGAGGAAGGCCTTCCATCCTTTCCGTTCACGCCCTGATTCTGGTGGATCGATTCACAGGCCTGTTCGACCTTTTCAAAAAATTCGTTGGATGCCTCATGGGCTTCGCTGACCTGCTGAACCATCTTCCCTTTCTTGAGCAGGGAAAGCAGTCCTTTCTGGCTCCTGGGGTTCCACAATTTATTGAGGGCAAAGCTCACCTGACCGCTGGAGAGGCTCAGTCCGATGTGTCTGGAAGCCACCTGTTCCATGGTGTGTGCTTCATCGAAGACAACAAAATCATTCTTGAAGAGCACCCCGCCTTGCCCGGGCTCATCCACCGTGTTGAGCAAGGTAAAGAAAAGGGTATGGTTGAGAACCAGCACATCGGCCGAGAGAATCCGCTGACGAGCCTTTTGAAAAAAACACGGCGGATGCGTCTGCGAGAAGTCCGATTTAGGGCCGCATGATTTGGGGGAGCACAAACCTCGCTCGGAACAGACCTGTGACCAGAGGTTGGGGCTCGGGGCCTGATCCAAATCAGACAAACTCCCGTCGGTAGTGGTTCTGGACCACTCAAGCAGTTGTTGAAGTTCGGCACTCTCAGGCGTGGTAAAAAGACCGTCAGACATGCGGCATGCCTTTTCGAGGCGTTTGGTGCACAGATAATTCTGGCGACCCTTGAGCATCGTATAGGAAAAACTCACCGGAAGGATCGCCTGGAGCATGGGCAGGTCCTTCTCTACCAGCTGCTCCTGCAAGTTGATGGTGTGCGTACTGATGATGGCTTTTTTACCTGCCTTGGCAGCGAAGAGGATGGATGGAATCAGATAGGCAAGGCTTTTACCCACGCCAGTCCCCGCCTCCACAATGAGATGTTCGCCGTGAATCAGGGATTCAGCGACCGCGCGGGCCATGGCTTGCTGCTGGGGGCGGTATTCGAAGTTTCGGGCCTTGGATAGCAGTCCGCCTTCGGAAAAAACGGCATCCACTTCCTCGACCAGTGATTCGTGCGGGATATCCGCCGGCTCAAATTCTGTTGCCCTGATCATGACTTTAAACCCTGTGCGACTTCGGGTCAGCCCAGATCCGGAAGCCGATCGGTTATCGACTGTTGGGCGAGGTTTTTGACCAGCTTGTGCGCGGGCAAGACCCCTCGCCACAACACGTTGGGGTAGATGACTGAATGCCGCCCCAGCACACTCCCCGGACTGACCACTGCATTGCAACCAATTTCCACGTGATCGCCAATAATCGCCCCCAATTTCATCAAACCCGTTTCCACCTTTTGACCATGAGTCGCCTCAGCATCGATGCGAATGACACCATTGCTCCATTTCACATTCGAAATCTTGGCGCCCGCGCCCAAATGCGAGCAAAAGCCAAAAATAGCATCTCCCGCATAATTCATGTGAGGAACCATCACCTGATTGAAGAGCAGGCATTGCTTGAGTTCGGTGCCATGCCCGACCACACACTCATCCCCCACGATCACGTTGGAGCGGATGTAGGCACCATGCCGGATCTGGCAATTGCGGCCAATGACCGCAGGCCCGAGAATGACAGCTCCCGCTTCAATGCGAGTCCCCTCTCCAATCGATACGTTTTCCCCCACAAAGGCGGCAAGACGAGTGTCTACCGAAGGGTCGACATGAAATGAGATGGCTGAAAGATAATCCTCCAGCTTCTTGAGGGCATCCCAAGGCATTCCACACGCATCGAATAATGAAGCATGAGCCGTCTGCTCAAGATTCAAGTAGTCTTCGATGCGAAACATGGGGCGATACTAAATTTCCCTAGATAGTTTAAAAGGACATTCTCGCAAAGGACGATGCAAAGGAAATCCTGCAGCTGTTCCACCGACCCTGACGCATGCCTCCACCTGAGAATCCTCATCCGATGAAACGATTCATTCCTTTGGGAACAAAAAACTTGGGAGACGGGGATCCTCCAAGCAGTCCGTTTAGTTCGTATCCGTGGTGGTATTGGCAGCGAAATTGCTTTAGAAGTCTCGTTTTTGGTGGATATCACGCTTTTGAAGACAAAGTATGTTAACAGTTTTTTCGTCTCCCTCATCGTTGCGGTCTGACTTGGTCAAGCTGGCAGCGAGACCTCTCACTCTGAGGCTTTCCAAAAGGAATGGTACTGCCACGTTGATACTTTTTTTCTTGGTTCTGCCCCAAATCCTGATGCTCGCAGCAACGGAAGCATCCTGGCAAACCAGACAAGCCTTGCCGATGGAAGAGCAAGTTGAGGAACTTGAGCCACCCTTCCTGCTGACTCAAACCGGTTCAGCTTCGATCCCAATCAACGCCTCCTTTGAATTGTTCGTCGAGGCTTCGGGGAGTGAACCGCTGCATTATCAGTGGTTTTTCAATGAGGTTCCCATCGAAGATGCACAGACAACCAAGTTGTTCTTTGAAACTTTTCAAGCAGAGCAGGTCGGGCACTATCATATCACCGTCTCCAACGCCGCAGGTATCACCCAAAGCGCTCCGATGACCCTTTCACTCAATCCTTCGCTGACCCCTGAGCAGATCTTGATTGATTGGGACGCAAAATATGAAAGTGATGAAGGGTCCAACGTTTTCCCAGTTAAAGCCTTTCACGACGGACTGGGTGGAAGCTTGTCGGCAGGCACTTTCTATTCAAAGGAAGACCAGAAATCTCGCTTCCTGATTACCACGCATGATGCGGGAGGGACATTGAAAAAAGCTTCGTTTCCAAGCTACTCCGATCTTAGCCGCGAACAAGCCCTGGCAGCCATGACTCTTTCCAATGGCTGGATCGTTGTGGGTGGCAGGAGCCGGCTCCCACTGGATGGCGACCCGGCAGTCGATCCAAAGCCTATCGAGTTTCCTTTCCTGGTAGCCGTCAATACCCAGGGGGAAGAAAAGTGGAGGCATGCGTCACCCGCATTACGGGATGGTGCCTTCGATACCTTTCAATGGCTGGATCTACGCCAAGGTCCCGGGGACAGCCTCTTTCTTCTCGGGCAGGCCACTCGAGGTGACGAAGACCGCTTTTTCATGGAAAGGATGGATGTTCCCGGTGGGCAGTCCTCCTGGTTCCGCTGGTTGGATTCAGAGCAAAGCGAAAACAGTCCATGGACACCAAATGGATTGGGAGTCCACTCGCAGGGAAGGCTGTATCTTTCCAGCACCCGCGCCGATGATGCGGGAGTTCTCCTCGAGTCGAAGATCACGGCGTTCGACCTGAGCGGCGACTTCCTGTGGGAAACCTCCTCGACAGCATTGGGCTTGGGTCCGTTACAACCGATCGACATGCTGCAAACCGCAAATGGCGCTACCTATGTCGTTCATGAACGCTGGAACACCCCGGAAGATGCGGATATCGAAATATGGCTGCTAAACGCCTCGGGAACTCTCCTGTGGAGACAAATCATTGCCCTGCCTGATGGAACGGCAGAACGCCCATCGGCAATGAAGGTCAACCATCAGGGAGACCTCATCCTTGCCGGGACCACCGAAACAGCCCTGCAGGGTCGTCAGATCCTTTTGGGCACCCTACAACAAGATGGAACAAGCTCGTGGTTCGTGCTTCTGCCACCATCGATGGCAGGTGCTGAAGACAAAGTGACCGATCTCGCCATCGACGACCAGGACAGCATCATCCTGGTCGCCAACCGGGCAGGCGTTGCCTCAGGAGGCGATATCGCCACCATCAAATTCAACCGCGAGGGATCCCTGGTCTGGGAGGCACGTTTCAGTGAGCCCGAACTGAGTGACCAGATAGCGAGTGGCGTTGAGTGGGCTCAGGACGATGGACTCATATTGTCAGGATTCACTCAGGTGGGAGATGAAACACGCATGATCACCTTGAAACAATCCATCAAGAAATCACAAGCCAACGAACTTCCGCAAGCCTCCTGGGTTCGGGAACCTTTTGCCGGCACCTTAGCAGGTCCGGGGAGCTGGGTGGCTGAGCTCATCACCTCTGATAAGGATGGTTCCGTCACGCGCGTCGATTTTCTTCAAGACAATCAGTTCCATTCAAGCGACAGCGAACCGCCGTTTTCCATGACCTTTGAAGCGCGCGTATCAGGCACCACAACCTACTATGCCAGGATTTTTGATTACCAGGGAGGCGTCAACATTTCCGGGGCCTTGCACGTCACCGTCAAGGTGACCGATGAAAATATCCCCTTTTTCACGAAACCCATGGATCCATTCATTCTAAGCGGACAGGATCCGATTACCTTGGATCCCGGGGTCAGTGCCTTGCCTCCATTGCGCCTCCAATGGTTCTTGAATGGGCAACGACTGGAAGGGGAAACAGGATTGGCGTTGGAAATCCCTTCCCCTCAAATGCGATCCCATTCCGGCACCTACACCCTTCGGGCACAGAACGATGCCGGTCGAAGTATTTCCACCCCCGTGGTTGTCTCTCTGGACTGGCCATTCGAATCAGGTGGAGATCTTTTTTCCGAGCCTGTTGAAATGACCGGAAACGCAGGTCAGCTTCGATCCAGCAATGTCGGGGCCACGGCGGAAACGGATGAGCCCACCCATGCCCATCGACCCGGAGGTTCTTCAGTCTGGTTTCGCTGGCGACCGACCGAAACGGGACTTGCGCGCATCTCGCTGGAAGGTTCCAGTTTTGACACGCTCCTTGCCGTCTATGCCGGAAGCTCCATCCAACAACTGACTCGGGTGACTGAAAACGATGATTCGGAAGGAGACCGGACCAGTCGGGTGATCTTTGATGTTTTTGCGGGAGTCGACTACCTGATTGCGATGGATGGCTTCCTTGGTGCGGAGGGAAATATTCTCATGGACTGGACGCTGGAGCCTGAGGCAAACGCTTCACCCGACACCAGCCCTTTACCCACAAGAAGCATCCGGAATCGCAATCTTGCCGAAGGTGCGTCCATCGTGCTCGATTATGGTCTGATAGCCCCGTCGACGTCGACCTATCAATGGTATCGCAATGGGCACCTGCTTGGTGGAGCCACTGGGAAAACCTTGCGTGTTGCCGAACATTTTACCCGACAGCATGCTGGCAGATACACCCTCGCGGTCAAAACACCCGAACAGGCATGGCTTTCTCCATCCAGCGACCTCTCTCTGGACTGGCCCGTCCAGGAACCCAGGGATGCCTTCGGTGATGCGATGCCGTTGACTGGAGATTCAGGTCATCTTCGAACCCACAACCGGGCAATGAGCCAGGAAGAAGGTGAACCCTTACATGCCGGGATCACCGGAGGGCATTCCATCTGGTTTGAATGGACACCCTCCGAAAGTGGTCATGCCAGCGTTTCACTGGAAGGCTCCAGCCTGGACACACTCTTGACCGCTTATCAGGGCCAGACCATCAATCAACTGACCACCGTCGGCCACGATGCAGATGGAGGAAACCTCAGCACCAGCCAGCTCGAATTCGCCGTTCAAGCTGGCGAGTCCTATCGCATTGCAGTGGATGGTTTCAACGGACAAACCGGCAACATCCTCATGAGCTGGCATTTGGAGCCAGGCGTGGATTCCATTGCGGTTGTGATTTCTCCAGAGGCACCCAGCGCCAGATGGGGCCATCCTTACCAGCTCGAAGCGACCATTGCTCCATGGAATGAGACCTATCAACTTCAGTGGCATCACAACGGAATACCTATCGAAGGTGCCAACTCAGCCATCCTCTCCTTCGAATCCATGGCCGATCACCATACCGGTTATTACACACTTGCCGTGAAGACCTCGAGTGATGCCTCTGTCAGTCAAACGGTATCGCTCTCCATCAGTCTTCCAGGGCCCCATGGCAAATTCAGTGACCTGACCTTGGCGAAAAAATTTGCTACCCTCTATGAGCACGTTCGAACGCACGATCCTGAAAAACCCAGACAAGCTTCTGAACCTCCTTCACCCTCCCCCTTCATTTCGGCCTACAGCGGAAAACATCTGGTGTTAGTTCATGAGTCCCATCGTGAAATGCTCGAGCCCTTTCATGATTCCGAGTTGGGGGCGGCATCCGCATGGTTTGCTTTCCAGCCTCCGGTGGATGGTATTCTGGCACTGAATCTGGAGACCCCATCTGAGACCGCAGCTCTGGGTGTTTATCAAGCTCAGGGTCCATCCTTCCCAGAAATCAAGGATCACCTGGGAACCCTAACCACGCTAAAAGAACCACAGGAAATCGGAAAACTCTTACCGGTTCACGCAAAGGAAACGTATTTCATTGCGGTGGAAGCAGGTCGGGAAGCGATCCCTGAAATCATGACCTTGAGTCATGAACTCCTGATCGACATGGCCATTGAGCCGATCTTTCCAACCACAGCCAAACCCTCCTTCCAGATCTCGACCCCTCCGGGGATCCCCTTCATGATTGAAGGGAGTGTTGACCTCCTGGAGTGGACGATTGTTGAGCAAGAGCGTGCCTTGGATGGCCAATACACATTTGATAATCACCCATCCCTGGATCAGCCCTACCAGTTTTTCAGAGTGCGCACGGCAAATTGACGGCATCTTGCTGGATTTTCCGCTGGCCACCTCATGCCCACATCACCGAGAATGCATGCCATGCCATGCCTCCGCTTTCTATTGCTTGCGTGTTTATGGACCTGGGCCGCTATTGCACAGTCAGAAAGACCCAACATTTTGATGATCATGGCCGATGACCTCGGCTTCTCCGACTTGGGCTGCTACGGCTCTGAAATCCACACCCCTTACCTCGATCAGATGGCCCGCAGAGGTTTGCGCTTCACTCAGTTTTACAACACAGCCAAGTGCCACTCCTCGAGGGTCTCATTGCTGACAGGTCTTTATTGCGATCAAGCTGGCAGCGAGAGCCTGAGCCGTGGAACCACGATAGCGGAGGTTCTCCGAGAGGCAGGTTATTTTACTGCCATGTCAGGCAAGTGGCACCTGAGTGGACAGCCCACTGATTTTGGATTTGACCGTTACTGGGGACACCTCTCCGGAGCCGTCAATTTTTTCAAGGGCGACGATTCGTTTCGCTACAATGGATAGAAATGGCCTGTCCCCCAGCAGCTCAATGGAAGACCTTTTTACACGACCCATGCCATGACCGACTTTGCCATTGAGTTCATGGAAGAAGCTTCGCAGACCAACCAGCCCTTCTTTCTGTATGTGGCCTACAACGCGCCTCATTACCCCCTCCAGGCACCTGAGGAAGCCGTCAGAAAGTATGAGGGTCAATATGACATGGGTTGGGACAGGCTCCGCAAGGAACGTCATGCAAGACAACTTGAATCACGGTTGCTTCCCTCAAAATGGGGCCTCTCTCCTCGCCCCGATCACGTTCCCGCGTGGTCGAGTCTGACGGCATCCGAGCAATCATGGGAAGCCGATCGCATGGAAGTCTTTGCCGCCATGGTGGATGTCCTGGACCAAAGCATCGGCAGACTGATGGAACAATTGAAAAAACAGGGTGCTCTGGAAAACACCCTCATCATGTTTTGCTCCGACAATGGGGCCTGCCCGTTCGAACGCACCCGGGGCCGCTACCTCAAACCCTGGGACCCGGATTCCTACTGGACCTACGATGCCAGCTGGGCGCATGCCGGTAATACCCCGTTCCGGCTCTACAAGCAAAACCAGCACGAGGGAGGCATCAGTTCCCTCATGATTGTGCATTGGCCAAAGGGTCTTTCATCGACCACGGGTGCTGGCATTCGCTCCCTCAAGGATGGTTCACGAGCCACTGATCAGCCCGCTCACCTCATCGACATCATGGCTACGGCACTCGAACTGGGAAAGGCTTCCTATCCAGAGAGGGCAGGCACTCGGAAAGTAGATCCCCTGATGGGGCGCTCCCTGGTTCCCATTTTCAAGGGCCAGATGCGGCCTGAGCACGATCCCCTGTATTTTCACTTTGGAACCGATCGTGCCCTGCGCAAGGGCTCCTGGAAGCTCGTCAGTGCCAAAAAGGGAGCCTGGGAGTTGTACGATCTGGATACCGATCGCACCGAATTGTACGATCTCTCTGGCCAACATCCTGACAAGGTGAAAACCATGGCGAATGAATGGTTTGAGTGGGCGGAAAAAGTCGATCGGCTCCGCGGTAAGGCACTGGCACCGGTACAACGGCGCATCACGCCATTGGATTTCCGACGGGATACCACCAGCGGAGATTATCGAAAGACACCCTGAACCTTGCATCCTTCATGAGAACCCCATCCATACGCATCGACCATCGACCTTTGATCATTCTTCTAATTTGTTTCCTTCCATGGGGAGCTGCCCCGGCTCAGGAATCCCCTGCTAAAGATGCCGAAAGGCGCTTCCAGCCTCGCTTTGACCCCGTTCAGGAGGAGATCGAAGGCTGGACCGTCCACATCGAGCCATCCCTCAAGAAGAATCCAGAGGGACGTCAGGCATTGCGCATGCTCGCCGACCACCTCCACCGCATCAGCATCCTTGTCCCCAAAGCTCCGCTGGAACGCATGCGTCGGCTCGAAATATGGATTGAGGAGGATCATCCCCGGCTCAAGTCCATGCAGTATCATCCCAGTCAATCGTGGTTACGGGCCAACAAGCATGATCCCAGATTGACTCGCAAAGTCCACATCCCAGTAGCCCGACAGCTCCTCTCCAGATCCCAGCTGCTCAAGCATCCGGCGGTGATCCTGCACGAGCTGGCGCACGCATACCATGATCAGATCCTGGGCTTTGATCATCCGTCCGTGATCCAGGCGTTTGAGAAAGCAAAAGCCTCAGGCACCTATGAAAAGGTGCTTCTCTACACCGGGGCTGAAGTCGAGCATTATGGCTTGAACAACCATAAGGAGTATTTTGCGGAAGGAACCGAAGCCTACTTCTATCGCAATGACTTTTTTCCCTTTGTGCGGGCCGAACTCGCCCTGCATGATCCCTCACTGCATGAGCTTCTGGAAACAATCTGGGGGCCTGCCCGTTAGGGCTTGAATCCTGAGGGCTAGTTGCTGGGCCGCGGAGGCCAGGGAATGTCGCTTCGTTTGGGTTCAGTCGTCCGAACCTGAATCCAGGGTACATCGCGCGTTCCACGAGGGTTGGTGACAATGGTCTTGGAAAGCGTATCGGGATCCTGCCATTTCTTAATTTCCGAATGCCCGTCAGCAAAGGAGAAGCCACAAGCCCCATTGTGGTAATTGGCGGGCATGTTGCCCCACTGATGCACCCGATTGACAAAAGTCAGATGGTAGCCGTCGTCGATGGCATCAGAGTGTTCATCCAAAAAGACATACTTGTTGGAGGGCGCAATAATGGCCGATTGCTTACGAAAGGTATAAAAATCCTTATCGATCTCATCGGTATACCAGCTGTCCCCATTGATGCAGCCGTTCATCGACATGCTTCGAACCCTCGGATAGACCTCCCGTCCAATCTTGGCAGTACTTTTATCCGCAGGGCATTTGTAAATTTTGAGAGACTGGTTGTAGTCCCAAAGAAGACCCCTCGGGGAAGTCAGTAAAGTTGTATTGGTTGCGTCTGTCGGGGTCTTGAGCCAACCCTCCACCCACCCTTTCTGACTGCCGGTTCCATTGGGCACCAACCGATCACTGTGATCCCCCGGATACATGTGCCACGCCAACCCCAATTGCTTCAGATTGTTCATGCACGATATGCCTTGTGCCTTGGTCTTGGCTTTGGAAAGAGCCGGAAGGAGCATGCCAGCCAGAATGGCGATGATCGCAATGACCACCAACAGTTCGATGAGGGTGAAGGCTCGAGATTTCTCAGTGACGTTTGAGGCTTTCATAGAGGTTCGGAAGGATTCAATTCGTAGACAGGCGGTTCAGGGAGCCAACAGTCGGAAAAACAATGCATTTCGATCCGTCGGCAAGGTAACGTTTTGATTGTCTCCTTCGATCACCACCGTCTCACCGACAGGTTCCCAGGCACCTGTTAGGGAAGCCGTTTGCTGCAGCTCGAAAGACGCTGCAGCTGTTGGCCAGCTGATTACGACAGAGCCCTCCTCCCCCGCGGCAACGGTCAGACGCACATCGGGTGGGAGAGGCGTCGGAGGCACAAACTCACCTTTGACAAGATGAAGGTCATCCAACAGCAGGGTGTGATCCCCTTGAGGCGTGGTCGTAAACTCAAGCAATCCATCAGAGAATAAGGGCTCAAAGGTCAGATACCGAAGATGAAAGGGTTGATTACCTCCAACTGGCAATACTTCTTCCTCCAACAGCAGCTCACCGTCAAAAGCCACCGAGTAGGCGGTGACACCCTCACCACAGCAATTCCTCGCATTGACGTAATAGTAAAGCGTATGGGGTTCTCCCGGTTCCAGACCTTCAAGGAACTGTCCCATGGTGACAGCACCCTGAATGAAGAGAACACTGTCCTGATCCAATCCTGATCCGTTGTCCGAAAACGGACCCATGCCTGTCACATTGACACCACGTCCGCCACTGCTGAACTCCCAGCCTGCCATGGCCGCTGGTTGAATGTAGCCAACGCCCACAGGACTGCCGCTGGCTTCAAAACTGGGGTTGCGGATCACGATCTCATCCTCTTCTCCGCGGGGCAGGAGATGAATGGCATCAAGCAGAAGGGTGGCATCCCCTTCAGCTTCACTCACAAACTCCAGCAAACCCTCCGAGGTGCCTGGTTCAAAGACCACATTCTGAAAATAGTAAGTCTCCAGGCCTTCTTCCACAGAGGGAAGGATCTCCTGAACCGACCATAGTTCTTCACCACCAAAGCGGACACTCGCACCGAGGCTGCCTCCGCAGCAGTTGCGGGCATTGTAATAAAACTGCAACCAGTAGGTCTGGCCTGGATTCAATCCCTGGATTGACTGGGAAAGGCTCCCGCTACCCTGGATGAAGGCCACCTGGCGGCGATCGGGGATCAACCCATTGTCGTGGAAGGGACCTTTGGCCTGATTGAGCCCACTTCCCCCATTCCATGAGACAATCGCGCCCACGCCGATTCCATCGGGTGCCTCATTGCTTTCAAAGCTCGCATTCTTGATGAAGGAGCTGATCACGTTGATCGCGGTGTCATTGGCCATTTCAAGGCCGGTGGGAGGGGTGATGAGCAATCTCACCGACCCCCTGCCTTTGCCCAGCACCTCAAAGGTTTGAGTGTTTTCTCCTCCTTGAACAAAGGAAAGCCTCAGTAAACCATCTTCGCCCGCCCCCACGAGGGAAGCGATACCTCCATTCGGGCTGCTGAGGGCTACATCGGCCGACTGAATGGCCAGGTAGGCCTCGGGTACGGTCACGGTGACGGCTGCTTTTTCTCCGGGGCCCAGTTCAAGAGCCGTTGGAAAGACGCTCACGGGAGGAAAGGAGGCCCCCACCTCGCCCTCCAGGTGCAGGGCATCCAGCAGCAAGGTGTGGTCGCCTTCCTGGGTCTGCAGAAATTGCAACTGCTTCTGCACATTGTCGGCAACGAAACTCAATGCTCCTTTTCGGTAAGGGTTGCTTCCACCGACCGCACTGACAGAGGCCTTGAAAAGAGACTCCCCATCCAGAAGAACCTCTAGGTTGGGTTGATCCCCGGAACGTGCATTGTATTCAAAGCTGAGACTGTAGGTGTTGCCTACGACAAGATTGTCCAGTCGCTGGGAAAGGGAACCGATACCGTTGATGAATCCCACATATTCGGGTTCGGATGAGCGACCATTGTCGGCAAAGGTGCCGACGCCATCCAGACTCACCCCATAAGTTCCCTCCCCCACCCATCCGGCCATATGAGCCGGACTGATGATGCCGTCGGGATCCAATGTTTCTCCGCTGGCCTCAAAGCTGGGATTCATGACGGGAACCTCGCCTTCGGATCGAATCACAAAGCTGACCGCATCCAGATTCAGGGTCGCATCTCCACAGGCCGTTGTTTCAAAGGTCAGGAAACCGCCGTCAAATTCCGGAACAAAAGCGACGTTGCGGAATTTGTAGGGATTGCCATCAGTCGATGGTTTGATGTTGCTGATCTGATCCAAGGAAACATCATCCCATTTGACTTCCAGGTCGATCGTCCCTCCGCAGCATCCTCGTGCATCATAGTAAAATTGTATCCAATGGGTCTGGCCCGGGGTCAGTCCAAACACTTCCTGAGTCAGGGTTCTGGAGCCTTGAAGGAACACCACCTGTGACTGGTCCGGTATGGGAGTACCCCCATTGTGAAAAGGACCCTCCTGCAGATTGGTGCCGCTGCCACCATCCCATTCGTCCACACTTCCGTAATGCGGCCAGGCTTCAGAAAAGTTGAACTCAAAACTCGAATTCATGACCGTGATCTGAGCCGCCATTGGCAGGGAAAGGAACAGGCCACAGAGAGCGATGATCCTTCCTGGAAAATGTTGTTTTTGTATCATGGATGGCCGTTGGTTGGGTTTTCTTTTGCTCTCGCTCAAAGAATCAGTGATTTGCTTGGTGTTGATTCGCTTCCACCCTGTCAGCTTCGACATCTCTGCCTCCTGGTTCGCGCGGAAAAGAACAGGCGAGATCCTACCTGCCGGGATGGCTCTTGATGACCAGGAGCTCCATCGAGCCAAACGACTGCTTCGCATCTGTTTTTGGCAGCATTGGCAGCAGACTTTACCCGGAAAAAAGGATACCTCTGACAAGTAATTGACTTTAGGGAATAGAAAAAATTTGCCTGATGGGCTACATCCGGATCAACTCAAATCGGAACTTGGCATGGCGCAAGAAAAAGACCCCTCTCAAGCGAGGGGCCGTGCAAAAGAAACCATGAGGCCTGTCTTTCAACCGAGTCCGGGAGGCGCAAATCCCTTACGGTAGGAGCGTTTGAGGATTTCCTCATTGGCCGCATCATGATTGGTAAAACGATGTTTTGAGGCATCCCAGAGAAGTTCCTGACCGGGATAGCGAGTGGCCTTGACCGCCAGCAACGCCGGCTCGGTAATGCGCACTCCAATCTGGAACGGCGTCCACAGCGGCTTTTTGTCTCCCAGACAGTTGTCTGCCCAATCCTCCCAGTGATGTCTGGGTGCCACCTCGGGCATCGACTCGTTTTCAACCACCTTGCCTTTGCGAAAGACGGTCATCCCACCGTTGGCCTGAAGCAACAGGGTGCCTTCCTCACAGACAATCATCGTGTGATTGGCCCCGACCTTAGTGGGAGGCAGGCCCAGGGCACTGAAGGAGGGCAGCAGGCCACTGTCGTTGTAGTGAACAACAAAGTTCTCACGGGCAAAACGATCTCCACCTCCGGGGAAAGTCAGCGTGCTGAGGTTGTGAGACGAGTGGCCGTCGTTGGAAGGTCGCGGTGTATGGGTGATCACCGACTGAGGCGGCGCCAGGTCGTAGGCAAAAAAGAGAATATCCAGCAAGTGACAACCCCAATCGGCAAGTTGGCCACCACCGGTCTCCCAGAAAGCACGCCACCGTCTGGGGGCCAGGTCCTCATGGTAACCGATGTCGCGGGCGATGGGTCCGCGCCAGAGATTCCAATTCAGGTAATCAGGAGCGGTTTTGGCTTCAGGCATGTCACTCCAAGGGTCCGCGAAGTAGTGTCCACGGGTAATCCCTCCCGTCCAGACATGGGCTTCAATCGGTCGACCCAGCTGATTGCGGCGCAGCATTTCAACGGCCTGCATGCGCCCCTTGAGACACGCACGCTGATTGCCCATTTGAGTCACCAGATCCGGACGCGCGGCAAGGCCTTCACGAATCATCCGAAGTTCGTCCAACTGATGCACCAAGGGTTTTTGGCCATACATGTGCTTTCCATGGGCCATGGCAGTCAACATCATGGGAGCATGGTGGAAATCGGGAGTGTCCACGATAACGGCGTCGAATGTATCCGCTCGGTTGGCAAAGGCTTCGCGGTAATCATGGCAATTCCATGCATCCGGGTAGTCCTTACCCACCTTGTCGAGCATCAGTTGATCCACATCACAAAAGCCGACGAAACGTGACCGTTTGTGGTTCTTGAGACTTTTGCGTTGAAGACCTCCGATACCTCCCACCCCCATTTGAAAAATCTGCAGCTGACTGTTCTTGTTGGCCTGCAGTCGGGTGGAAAGGGCGGGTGCCGCCATGATCGAGGTCAGAACGGCTCCGGATCGGAGAAAGGTTCGACGCGTAACGCGCCCCTTGGGAGAGATTTCTGGTGGGGATGCCTTCATGGGTTATAGAGAATGCTTGCATGAAGATCTCAAAAGCTCAAGCACAAGTCGCACAGCAGAATGCAACCATTGCAGCCCTCCAAAAAGACCCCATGAAAAGAAAGGTGCATCGGGTTTGGGTTGAATCCCCGTAAGCGACTCCTTATATCTAAGACATGCGCCTTTTGCCTCTGAACATGTTTTTGCTGGTGTGCCTGCTCAGTGCCTTCCCTGCACTGCCCCCCTCATCCCAGGCACAGGGCCTTCAAAAAAGCGTCATCACCCCACCTTTTGCTTACAACGACGCTCCCAATCTGATGGAAAGTTCCAAGGGAATCT